>Ga0209679_1001220_pt1 | contig 10727 bp, 5 predicted proteins | sample WorMetHEROISLAND_4_FD_187408 | JGI IMG/M metagenome (GOLD analysis project Ga0209679, IMG submission 187408) | Marine gutless worms symbiont microbial communities from Max Planck institute for Marine Microbiology, Germany - Olavius sp. 2 HERON... ...
AAATCAAGCATGAATCTTGAAGCATGTACTGTAATAATTGAGTCCTGACATGAATTATCTGACCAAACCTGGGATTTGAACCCAGGCCCGTGGTGGCGGTATGTCGTACACTGTGGGCATTTTACCATTAAACCGCAGGATAGGTAGTTAGTGATGACACTGATGCACGAAATGATAAGCTGGCTTGTGTGCATTAGAGTGGTGAAGTATGTATCTCGATATTACATCCGCCAGTGGATGACCCGCAGAGTGGCGAGCTGCCGTCAGAGAGGTGGAATCCAACACAGAATGTTAGGTATGGAAACAGCTCTTACATTAATAAAGTATTTAGGCTAACACAGCTTGCATAGCTGACAAAACTTCGTCTCCTGTCAGATGTACAGCAAAAAAGTGACACCAGATAGCTATAGTATGTCTTTCACATTTATATACACTTCTTTCTAAACATAACTACATAGTGTGCATCAGTAGTGCATTTAGTATAATGACTAATGCTTTTCAAGTTTTCAGTTTCTCTGGGCTGTATCTTAGCAGTACTGTGACTGAAGATCACGTGGTACTAGTAACTATTGCTGCTGCTACTTTTGATTTTTGTTAAAACCAACCATTGTTTCTAGAATTACTCCCAGTTAGGGTGGATCCCTCAAAAATGAACTGTTGGGGAGTTGTGGAGCAACATTGTAGGCTGGATGTTCTGTTGTTGCCCAATCAACAGCATCAAAACAGTCCAGTAGTAAGTTGAATCGATCAGAATTTGTTAAAATGGCATAAGTGGAAAAACTACTACAAGATCCACTGTACTGTCTCAGAAAGGCTCACTTTGTCTTTTCTTACATATGTCAACGATTTTTGTCATTTTTGACAGATGTTACTACAAGAAATTCGCATTTGCATTTTTTAATAATTTCAAGAAAAAATATTTGCATTTTTTTAATAATTTCAACAAAAAATGGTAAAGTGTTTTAGCAGTGAAAAACACAGACTAACATTGCTATCAGGATTACAGTTGCAAAAACGTGTTAGGTGGGTTAATTATATACATTTTTTCTGCAAATTTCCTGTAGTGTATGTTTACCAAAAATTATATCAAAGTTATCAGCAAACACAAAGTGCATCTTTTTGAGACTCAGCTTGGTTAGTTACACAGTAATAAGTCAACTCACATGATGAGGTCTGGATATGATTTTCAAACAGAACAGTTTTGAGATGCCGGCAGAAAATCAACAGCAACTGAGACGGTGTCATCTCCTCTGGCAGTGTGTTCGAGCTGTGAAGTTTAAGACGTGCTGCTGCTGCTGCTGCTGCTGCTGCTGCTTCCATTTACGGCCTACTTTATCCACATTACGCTGGATCCCAAAGGAGACTGTTGGCGATTGCTGTGGTAGATTTTTATAGGCAGTATGCTCTTCCTGTTGCCCTGAGAACAGCGTTAAAGTATTGATGAAAAACACGGAAGGAAAACAGGTGAACTTGGTAATTAGACACCGTTTAGATGTAATAATACGTTTAACGTATATGAAAAAGAAAAGGATATTTTTTCATTTTTTAATAATTTCATTGATTATTGACGATCATTATTGTAACGATCTGGAACGTCGTTTTTGGTAATAAATCTGGGAAACCTGGGAAACTTGGATGGATTTGGATGAAACTTGGCAGGTGGGGTTGAGGCCTGAAAAGACTAAGCCTTGCACGTTTCCAGCGAAGTCGCGCTATGGGTTTCAGAGAGAGCGCAAAAAGGGGTCGCAGAGGCATTGTTTTTTTGTCACGTGGACCACGCACCACTTCTGCCACTTTCCTTGGATCGATTTCCGCCAAACTTCACGCGAACACGTGTCCAGGTGGTGTCTCGCGACAAATGGTTTCACATTCCAGAAAAGTTTCCATTAAGGGGTCGAATTTCCCGAAAAACCCGTCTTTTTAGGGTACTTTAGGGTACCTTCTTTGTGCTTAACCTACGGGTCACAGGAAATGTTTTGCGATGCCTACACTGTTTCCATCCTCTCGTGGACGTCCCACAGATTTATCTTTCCTAGGTGACTTTTGCTGAGGGATGTACCATTTTCCAGCTATCCATCTCCGAATGTCTTCCTTTGCCACGGTGTAAGCAATAGCGAAACCTGGATGCCAATATTTTTCTCAAACATACTCGCCAGGGGGTGCTGCCATTGGATCGCCGATTTGCAGCGGTATAGTAACCACTGCACGTTTTCTGGTTGTCATTGTATTTATATTTCAGAACAATTCTGCTCAGTATCATTTCACTATTGAACGAACCAAACACATATTCTCCGGCAAACGTTGACGCCTCTGTCTCGTTCCGAAAGTGGCGCGACTCAAAGGGCAAAGACAAAGAATATGAACTCATTGTTCGGTATGCTGCACCACTGTCACGGCTAATAAAGATCGGTGACTATCTGTAGATGTAATTTGTGGAAATTTCAAATTTCTTATCTAATAATTCATGATACATGGTTCAGATTGTGACGTTTTTTGCTGTTGGTCACTAAGAGTTTTGCTGTCAGTTATTTCAGTCATTGAAATGAGGTTGGTAATTTCTGTGCACCGTTTATTAGCAGGTGGCTTAGTCTGTTTTGCTGCTTTTAGGCTAAACTAGTCTTTGCTGTATTACCGATCTGTTGTTGCCGATCTGTTGTCGTTGTTTCAAACTGTGCCTGTATTTACAAGTACAGCATGTATAAAAATGTGCACCTTGCCAAGAAGGATTTTGCTTACGATTAATAATGCTTATACTCAGTACAATGCACCAGGTTGATCTATTGATTATATAATTGTGTGAATAAATTCTTGACTGAACTGAATACAGGCTGTTCCAGAAAAACTGCACAGTTTAATGCACCACAACTTAACAACCATGAGTCACAGAGTTGTGTGGCTTTCACTAAAATGTTCGGAAAAATTATTTGATAACACAAGAAAGGGCAAAGTTTGAAAAAGCTATTAAATGTTCTTTGTTTATTGCCTAATAAGTGAACTACTCAAAAAACATCAATCAATACCGACAACATTTTCAATGCAGTTCATGACAGAAATAGTTTACAACAAACAGAGACTAGAGAATTAACAGAAACGATGTTCAGTGTGTCCACCATGCAAATGAATGACCAACAACAGTCGTTAAGACCACTGGCTATTAGCACCGTTGATTAGTTCTTGGCTGATCATGTCTCAGCAACTGTTCAGAACTTGTTTTAGATGTTCGATGTTTTTGAACTTCTGACGATACACCAGCTGCTGAAGAGCAACCCAAATTGAATAATCAATGGGATTCAGTTCAGATGGGTTAGGTGGTTAATTTGATGGTTCAATAAAATCAGGAACATTTGTCTGCAGGATGGCTAACGTGTATATCGATCTGTGCAATGGCGCGCCTTTCTGCTGACATGTAACTGCTTCTATATATTAAGCAAAGAATATTTAACTCATTTACTCAAATTTTTCATTGTCTGGTAAACAGTAATTTCTACTGAACATTTTTGTGAAAAATCCTCGTTTTACAGGAACAGTAAACTTTGTGCAGTTTTTATAGAACACCCGTAGGTATGTTTAAAAATACATTTATTGCGACACTTGGACACAGGTCTGGGGAGTCACGAAGTACAAGTACTTCGTTACAATACTTCGTTACTTTTTTGAGTACTTTGTAATGTAACGAAGTACTTTGTCACTAAAGTACTTTTTACTTGTACATCGTTACTTTTTCCGAGTACATTTTAACTTTGTAACGAAGTACTGTGACAGAAAAGTCGTTTTAGAACGAAGTACTTTCGTTTTCTTGAGGTTTAAATTAAATCACGGTTAACAAAACCACCAATCGGCGATTTGTTTTGATTTGTTGTAATTGCCAATGGATTACATACTCCAGGCGTAGAATATCATGGCGATCTGAAATATGGTGATTTCGAAGACAACAAGCAGCCGAAAACAGCAACTGTGACATTGCTATTTTGGCTGTTTGTTGTCTTCGAAATCACCATATTTAAGATCGCCATGGTCGAAATTATTGAAAAGTACTTTGTACTTTGTAACGAACAAGTACTTTTCCAGCAGAGTACTTTTTACTTTTTACTCAAGTAGTTTTCCAGCAAAGTACTTTTTACTTGTACTTCGTTACTTTTTTCGAGTACTTTTTTACTTTGTAACGAAATATTGAAATAAAGTAACGACCCCAGCCCTGCTTGTACAGTTTACTTAACATTTTTCAGTTCATAACTGCATGCTGCAGCAGTCAGTAAAATAGTGATAACATCATTATTGTTATTAGTACCGGTAGTAGTAATAGTAGTATCGGTACTTTTGGTGTTATTAGTATTATTACTTAATATCTGGTGTTCCGTTACGCTATGCTCACTGATGATATGGCCACTTCCATTGCAGTCACCTTGATACACTTGTGTTTACACTATGCCAATTTGCTTTTGTACGGAAGTTCTGCTGCAAACATCCACAAACTCCAGCATTGTCAGACATGGCTGTTCGCCTCATTTTACAGCAGTCGTGTACTCCTTCTTTTCAAAACCTCATTGCATTCCAGTAATCTGCTTCTCTTAACTGTTCCCTGTGCAAATCTCACTATTGGTCAGCACACTTTCTCCTATTCATCCCCTGTCATCGGGAACACCATACCACTGTCCATTAAAATGCCCGGTCCATTATTACATTCAAGCGCCTCCTAAAATCATTTTACTTTCATTCCTTTGTTTCTTAACATCTGCCACATAGCAACTGCCTGCACCTCTCATTCGAACTACGCTCGACTGCTGTGCATTTCAAATTCGTTTATGTATGTATGTATCTATTATTATTACCTTCGTTGCCGTTTAGTGGGCAAAGGTATTGTGATGCCTGGCGTCACACTGTCACGCTGTGTGTGTGTGTCCGCCGAGCTGCTTATATCACAAATCGACTGCACACCGCATTAGTCTCTTCAGCGAAGATAATGAGCTGTATCCAGTGCTCTACTTTTTTATTGCTGGTTACTGTTGACTGTGATGTTAAGAAGAGGGTATAATTTGTAGTCTGTTGTTGCAGCAGGTGTGTTGTTATGTTGTCAGTTGTCATGGTGATGTGATGAATGATACAGGAAACAGGCAATAATGACGCGCAGCGAAGCAGCACGAGACGGCGTAACCGTGCCGACGAATCTGAAAGAATACTGCATAGCGACGAAACCTCCGCGATCTCAGGAGAGCACGGTGGATCTCGACTTCTATGATGACGACTACATGGAAGATGATGATGAAGACGACGATGATGACAATGATGGTGTGTATGGGAATGATGAAGATTCGGGAAACAGCGACTCCTGAAACTGTATGGTCCCCTTCAGACAGTTGTGAGACAGTCGTCCATGTGACATTTTGACAGTTGTTGATGTAACAGCAAGAGTCAATCTCTGTTGGACATGAATTACATCCCCATGGTTTTCAGTTGTGGACATCCTAGTCATGTCCACTGCATGTGACATTTTCATGTTATGGGGATGGGGGAAATGTCACTAACAGTTGCTGTCAGTTTTGTGGCATAAAAATACCAAGCTCAAAGAACCGTTGGGATTGGATAAGTGACAATGGATTGGAGACTGATGGAACTTGGCAGAGGGGACGTCCGAGGTAGCCTTCGTGGGATAATGTCTAGGGTATGTGAAATGTATCGGCCTGTCCAGAGAGGATTCACAGGTTTGGAACAAGTGGAGGAGGAGAAAAGTCATTCGGGCAACCATCTAACCTAGTTTTTAATATTGCCATTAAAATGGTGCATTACAAAATTTTTAGTACATCTTTACAGATTTGTCTTTTGGGCTTTATTTGGCCCTCTGCCTCATATGCCAGTGGAGATTGATGGCCTGTGATAAACTTCAGTCAACATTTTGTGTTTGTGTTTTGTCAGGCACGCATTATTTTCAGGGTGTTGTCTTGGTACCATTGGCAGGCTTTTTCAAATGTTTCGCCATTGTGTCAGTGGAACATGCTAACAACTAGCTGTTGCAGTATTGTGTTTAAATATGTAACTTTTGTGTGCGGAGTGCTTTAAGCTTGTTTGTGCATTAATTGTAGATGAACTGTTTTGTGTGATGTTTTGAGTTGCAAGTGTAGGAAATGGCGTGATGTCTTGTGAGTCAGCTGCACATGCGTGTCTTTTTGTGTTATTATTATGTTACTTATTTTTGTTTTCACAAGTTACTGCACTGTGACACCACACAGATGTATTCTATTTACTACACTGCATTTAGCTATTTGAATGGTGGACATAGAGACCAAATTTTGTTGTCCATTCAGCATTCACTTTTGTCATAATAATAATAATAATAATAATAATAATAACAGTAACAGTAGTGATGATGATGATGATGATGATGATAATAATGTCATTATTTTGTTTAATTAGCCAGTTTTTCTGAAATACTCAAATAGTGACTTATAAGAATTGTTGGAGCCGAGTGCCATTTTTTGTCACCCAGCTAACAGCCTAAGATCACTGAATACATAGTAATAATAAGGCATTAATAATAATAATAATAATAATAATAATAATGGTAGTGGTAATGATAATGATAATGATATCTATAAGGCACCATAACAGGTTACTATACATTTCATGCTACTTGTATTGTGTTTTACAATAGTGTAAAAATGTCTTGAAGTGTTGCAACTCAGTGAGTGTTATGATACATGTCATGTTCTTTCACACACACATGCACACACACACACACACACTGCTCATACTGCTCTGGTATTATCCAGAAGTATGATTATCAGTTGTCGTACAAACTTGTACAGTGTATTATTGAGCTTTTAGCACAGTCATCTAGTGAGCACATACCGAAGGCGAGAAACTTAAACTTAGGATACTACAAACTCTTAATTGATAGATAGTTAATGTTTGTTCTTTTAAGTTCTATTCTGCTCAGTCATAATTTCCCATCTCATGAAGAACACAGCTAAATGTTACTGGTAACGGCAAAAAACTTGCAGTATATACGGTATAATGTAAGTGATTTTCTGGTGTTTTTATTCATTAAATTTGATCAATTTGATTGATTGATACATACGCAGTAAGTCAAAAAGGGAGATGCCATGCTCTTGTCCGTATCTTTACTATATATTAACCGATTTTGAAAGTTCTTTCACACAACACAGCAGGAAATTTGCAATAAAGTGATCATTAAAGATCGTAAGCCTAGTCACTAGTCTTCTTGGCTTAGTACCAGCTCATTGTCTACATATAACATTCTGTTCAGTGCCTGCACGCTTGGTCTGCCATTGCCGTGACTGCAGTGAATGCAAATAATACTAACATATTACAAGATAGTGTAGCAACAGGTGTGGTGGGATCTTTAATGATTGCTTTGTTTCTTGCTGGGTGCTAGTGAAAGAATTTTTAAAATCGGTTGATATTTGATGATGACATGGTGTCTCCGTTTTTTTTGACTCGCAGTGTATATTCTTGTTTGTTTTACAGAGAATTGGGGATTGTTGTAGCACAGTTTTACAGGTCAGATGTCCTTCCGGTCGTCCAACCGATAGCATTAAAGCACTGAAAGAAATAATATAATGATATGTGATGATAATTGATACTGATGGTGATTATGGTGATGAACAGAGCGTGGTGTTATGTGTGGTGCTTCTGTGTACTGAAGTAACTATGCATTGGTTTTAGTTTCTTACTCGACTGACCGTAAAGCTAACAAGCTTTTTGTTTATCGTTTGCATGAATGCTGTATTAAAGATATATCTAAAAACGGTCGGTTTTCGACATGGATGCTTATTATGTTTATTTTCCTGTACTGCTTTGTTTGTCAGTATCAGTCAAGTGATTGGCTGTGAAGACCGCCTCCGAAATGACCTATTTGTGTGTCGGGTGGGGCGTTAAACTCTACTCACTCACTTCGACATGGATGCGCGTCATGCCAGGTCACAGCACTGACAAGTGACGGACGGCGTACATTGAAAATGGGTTCTGTATGAACGTAAATGCAGACGCTATCTTTCTGGACCTCAGCCGCTTATAACAGTATGTGGCATACTGGTTACTCGCCAAACTGTCAAAAAGCCTCCCTTTCTGGTTCATCTGCACAGTTGAACTGCTCCTGTGAAACTATCGTTTTCGTGTTCATAAGGGTGATGACGTTAGCTGCTGGGAACACAGAAAGATCCTCTTACTGCACTACACTGTGAGAAGTTAGTATTAAAACTTAACATTTAGATAGTGTAACTGTGTAGCTAAGCGTTAGACTGTGGTTACATTAAAGTAAAACATTTGCAAAAATGTTTTTGTGTTTTATTTTACAAATGTTTTACGCTAAAACATTTGCAAAACATTTTTAGAGGTGGTTACATGTAAAATAAAACATTAAAACGTTTTTGCAAATGTTTTGCAAATGTTTTATTTTACATTGTAACCACGGTCCTGTAATCGTCACTGTTACAAATTTACTGCTTAGTGTGCCGGTGTCTCTTTTTGTTTATTTTCGTTAATTTTTTTCCGCGCGATGCACGTAGTACTAGCGCAGTATTGCTGTCGTAAGTCGTCCGTCCGTCTGTCTGTCCGTCCGTCACATGACGTTGATGTATCCTGGGCATATAGGTTGGACTAGTTCGAAATTAACTATCGAATAATTAGCTTAGGGTCTTCGCTCGTCGGAGCCACAACATGGGCAATCTACTCCAAAGGGAACCCCTAAAATTCGGGTGGAATAGGGGTAGGTAGTTCTTAGAAGGAAACCTGCAATAGGCCTATCTCTGAAACGGGGCAAGATAGGACAAGGTTACTATTGATGACCAATGGGAAATCGCATATGCGCTTTCGATTGGTGCCAAAATCAACGATCTTGGATGACCTTTAAGGGCCATTGCGCACTGTGTTTCAAAATACGTGCGTCTTTCGGTGCTCACCACGGAAATTTGATTGAAGGTAGACTATACTATCAGCGACGACGATGTAGTGCAGTGACTCTAGATTCTGCAGACAATCTAAGGTTTAGCCTGTGCGGATATTCGCAGTGGTTCTCAAGATTTATGGGGACCTATGTAAATTTTCCTTAGATTTTTTGCCTGCGTCCCTATATTACGTATACAGGAAACGGCATGCCGTTGTCGTTTTCAATTTTAAGTGTTTGTTTATGACAGCTACCAATACGGCTGCCGCGGATGCTGAAGTGCGTGACTAGCGGAGATATCGGAAGCGGAGTAGCGGATCACATTCCGCTACTCCGCTTCCGATATCTCCGTATAGTATTTGGAATCCCCGGGAAAACTGCGGATCTTTCGTAGACGCTACATCGTTAGAATCTTAACAAATAAGGCCAATGTTAGTATTTAGTATTGCTTAGTTCCTTATCGCCTTTCCACTGACTCCAAAACACGACCTTGAATGTTCTAGAATAGCCATTTTGCGTTAAATTCTGCTTTGCGCGTTTATGTTTGGAGCTCTGAAGCCTGGCTTTCGAAGCGTGGCTACTCTTAAACTTGTAGTGAATGTTGTCGGCGAACTTTAAACCAAAAACAGCTGCGGCATCGTGCGGTTTCCTTGCGGCAGCACAGCTTTCTTCTGTAAGTTATATCTGTTTATAGGGCCTAATAATACAAGTTAACATAATGCATATCCAATTACAAAATAGTGTATAAATGTCCAATTAGAAAAAAAAACTTGAGGACCTGATGAAAGTTGGTCTTTGATGAAGTTATATAGGCCTAATGACAAAAACTTAGTGGTTCAAGTTTTTGGACGACTCTGTCTCCTGTGCCCTGGCATTTCTTCCAGCAGTCTGCTGTCAAAGTTTACTGTAACCATGTCTTTCGAAAAGACAGGTGTCGTCCAGTTTTGGCTGGTGGTGTTGACAGTGAAGCCAATATATATAATCGTATCGAACAGAACAGTTTTTTTAGCCAGATCGTCCAGATGTCTAATAAATCATCGAATGTCGTGATTTCCCAGGACGACTTAAGCGCCCGTTGACGTTAGTCGCACTCGCAGCTGCTATGATCTGGTGGGCAGTCTCCGTGGCTGCGCCGAACAGGCGGACAGGTTTAACAGCAGCTCAATTGCTGTAACCGTTCCGTCGTCATCGTGGTCGTAAGGGCGTTGAACACTGTGACGATGCAGCTCTACTGTCTCAGAACTCTTCATTTATTGAACGCCGACGCATGCATAATGAAATAAGGTGGATAAACCGTCGGCGAACGGCTGCGGAAACCGGTGTCGTCATCAGTCAAGGAGTAAATGCTAAACAAACTGACACGACTACCATTCGCTAAATGTCAACAGTCGTCACCCGGCCTCAGTTCTCTGTAAAAAGGTCAACCGTTCGCTTCATCTCTAAATGTATACTGTCTCAATAATGAGTCCACTTCGTATTCGCCAATAACTTGGACAAATTATGACGAATTCTGATATATTTTGTTGGCATACGACATAAGTACACATACAACTATTAAACGCATTTATTCTATGGTTTCCCAAATCAACTCATTTTTGTTACCGCGCGATGCACGTAGTGCTAGCACGGTATTGCTATCGTAAGTCGTCCGTCTGTCTGTCCGTCTGCGACGTTGATGTATGCTGGGCATGTGGGTTGGACTAGTTCGAAATTAGTTACACGAATAATTAGCTTAGGGTCTTCGCTCCTCGGAGCCAGAACATCGGCAATCTAGTCCAAAGGGAACACCCCTAAAATTCGGGTGGAATAGGGGTGGGGTGCTGTTTTC
>Ga0209679_1001221_pt1 | contig 10725 bp, 9 predicted proteins | sample WorMetHEROISLAND_4_FD_187408 | JGI IMG/M metagenome (GOLD analysis project Ga0209679, IMG submission 187408) | Marine gutless worms symbiont microbial communities from Max Planck institute for Marine Microbiology, Germany - Olavius sp. 2 HERON... ...
AATTCTAATTTATTGCACCAAGCTTGCAGTGGAATTTTGCCTGAAGTCAAATAGCGGTCACATGTAGGACAAATCCACAGACTACCTGTTGGACCAGTTGCCAACTGGCATGGACTTGAGCATTCCTCTGTGCACTTATGCAGACGATTTTCATTTATACACAGGTCTGACAAAACTGTCTGATACTTGCTGGTAACACATTTCTTGACCTGAGTACTAAATAACAATCTTGTACATACAGTACATACATATTCTGGACCTTGCTGGCATCGTAGTCTGAATTCCTCAATTACATGATCCAGCTGGCTTCTTTCCATTTGTTTTGTCATATACTGTTCAGCAGCTTTCTCTTTAATTTGTGCTCTGAGGTTTGCATCTGTTAGATATTTATCCGTAGACCTCTTGCGGACATCTGTTCTGTGTTTCTTGTTCATTGCATATTTCACAACGGATTTTCTTCGCACAATTGCTCTGTGCTGTTCATCTGTCGCATACTTCGTCTTAGATTTTCTTTGCACGATTGCTCTGTGACGTTCATTTGTCGCATACTTCGTCTTAGATCTTATTCGAGACATCTTCTGTGTAGCAGACTTGTACTGTTCGTCGGCAATATATCGCTTTGCACATCTCTCCCGAGTCTGTTTTCTGTACTGTTCATTGCCATGGTATTTCTCAACATAGTTCTTCTTCTTTGTTTCTTTGTATACACTATCTGTTTTGTACCTGGTCTTTCTGGCTTCACAATTAGGTAAATATTCTACGTCTGAAGCAGTATCAAAAGGCGACTGTTCATAATCACCATTACTGACAGATAAGTCACACATCTGCTTTGCAACTTTATTTGGAGGCTCAACATCGTAATTCACATCCTGCTGTGATATGTGCGCATATGCTGTTGCGGACAGTTCCACCGTTTCTGACAATTTATTGTCACTTTCATCCAATAACTTTCTTTTCACAGTTTCCTTCTTACATTCACCCCTTCTCTTTTCTCTGCGCGACCTTGCTGAAAGCTTGCTCACTTTAACCATTCTGAGTATTGATATAGAGCTATACGACACTTAAACTTTGTTAATTAATTATCGTTAATATATCCGTCTTTGCCTGTTTTCAAATGTAACTGTTCTGTGTGACCTACTTGTTCTGATGTGTTCTATTCAAATATAGCAGTTGTTAAGAGGATTTATATGCGGTTACTGTTTAACTAACAAATGTTTGTTCGTTAAAACTGTATCTTGTGTCTGATCTCCGGTATATTCAAGAAACTTTCCTGTAGATAAAAGTATGCTGTTTGGGTTACGAGCAGTAGTACTGCTTGGCCTTTACACGCAATAGTACTGTGCCTTTATAAGCACTGATACTGCCTGTATAAGCAGTAGTACGGTTTCCCTTTACAAGCACCTGTACTTTGCCTTTATAAGCACTGGTACTGCCAGTAGGAGCAGTACGTCTGTTTTGCCTGTAGAGGCCCTGTACTGCCTGTATGAGCAGTAGTGCCAGTACAAGCACTCGTGTACCTGCAAACAAATGAAGCACACATTACAACACTGTCTCTCTCAGAAAGTTAAATCATAACAAACAGCAAGGCGAGTTTATTACAAGAACCCCATGTACCTTGATGAGACTGTATGGTGCAAGTGTCCCAAATATCACAAAAGGTTGCTGAAATGGTCAATATAATTCTAACCAGACCGTCAATGACGGAGTAGCTCATTCCATGATGTAGACAATACATATAGCTGCCTGACACTTATACTGGAAGGAGAGTGTAACGGTGCTTCATAAAGTGAGTGCATGTAGAGAGAGAACGTCACAAGGTACTGTATAGCAAACACTTCGTGACATCACAGAAGTGTCCATATCACATGACCTTTCAGCTTGACCTTGACCTTGAGCATATCCTGGATGCCGGCTCTAATGGGGACCATCATGTGCTAGTTTGGTGGCAATCCAGTCATTTGTCTGCGACAACAAGCGATTTTCGTGAAATCACAAAAGTATCCGTATCACGTGAACTTTGACCTTGACCTTGAGCACACCCTGGATGTAGGACCATGTGGGGACCGTCGTGTGCAAGTTTGGTGGCCATCCAGTTGTTTGTGTGGTAGAAGTAGCGAAGTGTGTGTAAAACTTTACAGACGGAGAGACGGACAGACAGACAGACGACGGACACCTCTCGATTGCATAGGGTCATTCATGGAATGATCTAATAAATATATGTAAGTCCATGTATAATTACGTAGTAGTCCTCTATAATACATTTTGTACTGCTGAATCCGTGATACAGCTTATCTTACCCATTACTGTTATACATCATGTTATGCCTACTCCACTTCCTTTGAGCTTTAAATCAGTCATGCCACAGGAGTGTCGAGGTGAAATTTGGCATCAGGAAAGATTAATCACAGTCTATCATATGGTGAAAAGTCATGATCGGAGGTGAATGACCATGTACACTGTACAGTCCAGTTCACGACTATGGCAGGAGACGGACACAACTATGATGAATAAGACCGTGCTTATTACGTACTTATTACGTATTTATTACGTTGCTGTCACACCTACAACTGTGTAAATTATGGAACCCATAAAATTCCATCTGTTTACCATTACTATCACTGATATAACCTTAAAACAATCTCAATCACACAATATACATACACTTAACACTTACGAATAACGAGGTAACTGGTCGCTGTCAAACGGCACAATGATGACAACGACGACGAAGGCGCAAATGAAGACGGCAAACGCAAAAGTGCCGGTGCAGATTATGGCAACAGCGACAGTGATGACAAATTATCAAAAAAGATTACAACTCCAACCTGCACAAAGTACGTCACCGAGCCACACTGTCATTGGTAACAATAATAAATATAACTTATATTTCACTCGGCATTTACAGACAAAGAAAACATTCAGCTACTGCCTGCATCACAGTTATGGAAAAAGTGTAATTGGACAAAGATTTTAATTAATGTACAAGGTGAGCTATAAAACCAGACTGTTTTGACGTACTTTAACTTCGTAAAAGTTTAACGTACTGATACTCTGAACTATGGAACCTATAATATGCACTCTATTTACCGTTACTGTCACTGGTATAATGGCAGCCAATCACAGACAGCAAATACACATACAATTAGGACTCAACAGTGACAACACAAGCAATGATGACAGCGACGGCTAGGGCGGCAAGTACGGCGACGATGGCGACAGCAACGACGGCAAACAGGGCAGCAACGACGACAAGTAAATGAAAAACAGAAGGAACTTCTACCTGTACAAAGTAAACATCACACAGCCACATTAGTAGTCATGATAATGGCTGAAAAAGTTACGGTTGTATGTAGGATTTAGCCATTTACAGATAAAGAAAATATCCTGCCACTATTAGCACCAATGCACCATACTTATACAAATTCAGTATCCAATAAAGTACACAGTTGAAAGTCATCACTAGCTTTTGTCCATGCAGATGGCAACAATAATGTAACAAGAAAGCCCAGCTGTCGCAGACAAACCCGTGCGACGCTTGCGAAAAGTTTGCACGGTTTACGTAAGAGCAATGGGGTTGTAAGCTGTATAGCTAGGTTGCCTATCGATAGCTTGCCTATGGTGTCCTATTACGTCCTATATATTAACTATCTGTAAAATGCGTCGCTTTGGAGATACTGGCCTTTTAAAACTACCATGACCTTGAAACCCGGGTCAGGGGTCACTCAAGGTCATCGAAACTGACACCAATCGATAGCCTGCATATGGTTTCCTATTACTGTTCTATAGTAACTTTGTGTGTAAAATGCACCGTTTTCGAGATATGACGACATATTGGTTGAAAATCGTCGAAAAAACCCAAACCCCCCTCATTTGGCACCATTTTTGGGGGTGACCCCTTGCGAATTTTTCGACGAGTCATACCTTCCCAGAAACTAGAGTCATGGGGCTATCAGACGGTGTACATTTCACGATCCTGCTTTCGCTCTGCTAGGCACAATACCGGCGTGTGACAGACGGACAGACGGACAGACAGACGGACAGACAGACGGACACGTCGCTGTCGCAAAGACCCGCGCTAGCATAGCGTCACGCGGGTAAAAACTCCGGTCCTGGCCTATGGACTAATATGCATGTCAGTAATGAACTAGAAAGTTGCACTCGACGGTAGCGTCGAGTGCTGTGTGCCTCCGCCGCGATGGTGTGACCTTGAACTTTGACCTTTTGACCCAAAAACGTAATCAGGTCATCTGTGTCCCAAGATGCAGCAGTGACAAGTTTGGCGAAAATCCATCAACAGACACTGGACATATCGCGGAAACATATAACTACCACGTGAATCACAAATGGACGGACGGATGCACGCACGCACGGACGGACAGCAGCACGGACGGACGACCCGAAATCATATAGCCTCCGCCAGCGCCTACCGGCGGCGGAGGCTTAAAAATCAGTCAACTACACAGCGTATAACACCTGCGAAAGTTCAGGACGTTTTTTTGGCGCTACCCGGTATATATATATGTGGTAAGTCCATCTATAATTCCCTAGTAGTCCTCTGTAGTAAATTTTGTATTGCCAATTCCAAGATACAATTTCTTACCCATTACTATTATAAATCACGTTATGCCTACTCTACTTACTTTTGAGCTTTAAATCAGCCATCCCACAGGAGTGTCGAGATGAAATTTGGCACCAGGAAAGATTAATCACAGCCTATCATATGGTGAAAAGCAGTGTTATTTTCATAAACGAGAACGAAAACGAGAACGAAAAACATCAGCAATTCGTTCACGAGAACGAGAACTAAAGATGTTCAGAAGAACGAGAAGTGAATAAAACTAAAAAGATTTAAGCCGAACTGAATAAAAACTAAAACGAAAATTCAAAGCCAAACGAAAATGAAGTTTTGAAAATGGTCATTTAAATGTTAAATAAACCGTGGTATTATTAACTTGAATCAAACTTGATCACAGTTGCTTCGTCGGATCGAATTCGTCTGGGGCCAATTCTAGCTACCGAGTTGGCTGGTCTTCTTCATGCCACTAAGCTGTATATTATACAGCAGGCAGTGAAAGAACCAGCCAGCAACTGACAACTCTTGACTCAACTACAGCCAGCACTTCTTCGGTTAGAGCACCTGTACTACAGAAGTTCACATTTCTGGCTGCTAAGATGACTAACACCCATGTCGGCAACACGCAGGGTCCATTGCCTCAAGAGCAGCTGGACAAATACATGATGAAACTCCAGTCATACGGAGGAATCAATGGCAAGCAATTTTGGATAGATCATCAGGCTATGTACCACAGTCTTACGCCACTTGGCGTTGGACTTGTTGTCGGGATCAGCATCAGAAACATATGTTGAACGCATCTTCTCCCTCTGCAGAATACTTACAGCTAGAAAACGAAATTGGCTGAAGAAGAACTTGGAGATGTGTGTCTTCCTGAAGCTGAACAATAATATCTTAAGCTGAATGCTGACAGTGATGTAACAGTACATTTCATAAATTTGGTTTATCAAGAACAAGAACTGAATAAGAACTAAAATGAATGAAAGTTGACAGAACTAGAACTGAACCAGATCGTCAATGACGGAGTAGCTCATGCCATGATGTAGACAATACATGTAGCTGTCTGACACTTATACTGGAAGGAGAGTGTAACGATGCTTCATAAAGTGAGTGCATGTAGAGACAGAACATAAGAAGGTACTGTATAGCAAACATTTTGTGACATCACAGAAGTGTTTGTATCACGTGACCTATGAGCACGACCTTGACCTTGAGCACACCCTGTCTACAGGCCCATGTCGGGACCATCGTATGCAAGTTTGGTGGCGATCGAGTCATGTCTGTGGTAGAAGTGACGACTTGCGTGTAAACATTCAGAGACGGACAGACAGACAGACGACGGACGTCTCTCGATTGCATAAGCTCATTCATGGAATGAGCTAATAAAAATAATGATTAACTGACAACTGAATAAAAACTAGAATAAAAATGAATTGCTGAACTGAAATAACACTGGTGAAAAGTCATGATCGTAGATGAATGACCACATACAGTCCAGTTCACAATTACAGCACGTAGACATACACAACTATGATGAATAAGATCGTGTTGTACATACAATCACACAGCGAATGTTATTATTATACCAACTAATGCAGTTAAATGTACATGGTGGCCCAAAAAAAAGTAAGCTGTATACTCTGCTGGATATTTCAACAAATTAGGAACATTTAAAAATTCTTTCAATCTTACACTCAACAGGAAATTTGCAATAAAAAAATCATTACAGATCCCACCACATCTTAACGGTGTTGCTAAACTACCTCGTCAAACGTTTATTTTCAAAAATTGCATCGACTGAAAGCACAGTAATGGAGACCAGGCATGTGCATGCTGAACAGAATATGACAGCGGTAAGTGAGCCGGTACTAAGTCAATATGACCAACTATAAATACATCATTTAACACATAAACCAGCACAACCTGGTGTCGTACGGATCATTTTTTCTCTGTGATCTTTGTTTCAAGTGTTTAAAGAGACGCCTGGTGGAGAACTGACACAAGCAAATTGCCACGCGAGAATCAGCTGCTTAAAACAGTTGTTGGATGATGTTATCTTCATTCCGTTCAATAATAAAAAGGTGTCACATATCTACACTGAACAACTGAACAGAATGACTGACTGCTGCAACAAAGAACGACAACGGAGCAAAAATGCTGTCTTCGCTCTGTGCGACAGTGATAGGCGACGTTTGGAAATTGCGCTGCACCAATGTGATATTCCTCGATCTGGCAGCCAAGGTCGATAAAACCTGTTACCGTGAGTTGCTACTGTCACAACAGTTGCCGCCTGCCATACATCATGTCTGTAGCAAATTTATTTTTTAGAAAACAGTGCCACAACATATAGGGTACGCTATATTTTCAGACATTAATATTTCACAAGGTAGTGTAGCAACGCCATTAAGGTGTGGTGGAATTTGTAATGATATTTTTATTGCAAATTTCCTGCTGACTGTAACAGTGAAAGAATTTTTAAAAATGTTCCTAATTCGTTGAAATATCCAACAGAATGTATAGCTTACTTTTTTGGGCCACCCTGTATATTGTGACCGTATAGAGTTTATCACAGTGTCTTATACCTACGGGGGTCTGAGGCCTATATTATACTAAACGAACAATGACCAAAAGCTGCAGCTGCAACAGCAATGCAGGACGGACCACCAGTGACATTCAACCTGTCACCTACTACCCGTCATGTGTCAGAAATGGACTCACATGAAATTTGTTTGAAAGTTTCATTGTGTAGAAGAACTAACTGTTATGACCAGTATTGTATAGTAATCGATTATAATAGTAATTAATTACGTAATTGATTACAAAGGACAAGTAATTGTGATTTTAATTAATTACCTGAAAATGAAACAGTAATTGTAATTAGAATTGATTACAAATTTAGGGTAATTTAATCACGAATTTAATTACTTGTGTGTAAGGTTGTTAAGTAATATCTGGTTATCCGGTACCCGTTTTCAAAACCGGGCTCCGGTTACATTTTTCCAGAACCGGTGCTCGAGCTGCAGCTGCATCCAAACCTGCCGGCTTAGCACTCACAGGTTGAACGCATTTTGCAGACTGCAAAGGGCAAGCTAGCGTAGCGGCATAGTTCGGCGTAGTTCGCATGACACAGGCAGATAACACGTTGACTTCATCAATAGCGGTGATTGTCCCGCCGTCGCCGTCGTAAGCTTGCGCTAATGACCATGTGTAACATGAACCGGGCCGGACGGCCGGCGGCCGCATCGAGTCGACGGGGCGGGGAGGAGGAGATCAGTGACGTGTGGACGGACGTATAGCAGTCACGGCCGTCGGTATCTAACTGCGTCTGTCTCGTGCCTTTTCTCTTGAACGTCGGGCAGTTGTGTAGTGCTTGTGCGCGGCAGTATGGCAGTCACGTGACGCTAGTATGACGTCATAATGCAACACACTGTAGCACAGGCACACTAGCATAGCCATGCATTTACACTTTGACGTCATAACGGGTAACCGGTTACAAACCGGTTATGGCTAAACGGGTACCGGTTATGGAAAAAAACCGGTTTAACAACCTTAATTAATATAAATGACAGGAAGGGCATCCGGCATGTGAAAAGTATTGCTACAACAGTTCTGAAGAGTTTACTTCGACCGGTCAAACCTGGAGAAACTGGAAATAACTGGAAAAATAGGCACTGGTTAAACAAAAAGAAAAGCAAACAAACAGCTGATGAGCAACATATGCGAGGGATACGAAACAGCAAAGAAACGAGCTGAAGACAGATGTCTGTGATGTGTCTCAGTGATGGGAGTCATTGACCTGCTACTACAGCAGAATACCAGAAGAAGGAGAAGAAGAAACAAAAAGTGAGAATGTGTGTGGCTAACGTAAGTGAGATAAATTACGTGTTCCCGCCATTGACTGTGCATTTTTTCATATCTTGTCAGCGGAGAAGCTGAACGCAGTTCACGTGTTGTTGGACACGTTTGGCGGCAGTCGAACAATCTCGAACACAAGTACAACCAACTACACGCAAATCTCCACGTTCAACTTTGATCACTCCGGCCAGATTGTCTCGGCTTCATTTCAGGTTGCTTTGTCAGTTTTTCGGCATTTGATTTTTTTGTGTTTATGCCTTAGCCCATCGTAATGGTTTCTTTCTGTTGGTCCGTCCATGTGTGCATTCGTGTGTGCATCTTGAAACATTGTTAACACGATATCTTGCAGAGTATTTGACACATTTTTACCAAACTTACATCAACGATGCATATGGGACAGAGATAAACGCTTCACTATTTGGGGTCAAATGGTCAAAGGTCAAGGTCACGTTGGAATAAAGTATGCTGGAAACAGCACTTTCTGGGCTTGTTAACACGATGTCTTGAAAAGTATTAATCGGATTTTCATCAAACTTACACCAGTGATGTATTATGGGACAGAGGTGAATGCATGAAATTTTGGGGTCAGAAGGTCACAGTTCAAGGTCACGATGGAATAACATATATGATGGAACCATCACTATACAGACGGAGGCATACAGTACTTGACATCTCGTGTTGAGTTAGACTTCTGGTTTTTAAATGTTTTCATTTTGAGGTTGAATATCTGTGTTTTGTGTCTAAGAACCTTTCAGTGCTTTTACACTGTTGGTTAGGCAACGGCTGTACGTGGTTTTGTCACTAGGCAACGATGTTGGAGAAAAGTCGCTTGGTACGCCGACCTGAGGGCGAACCGTCATTTCACATTTTCTACCAGATGCTCGCTGGCATAGATTCAGCTTTGAGGTACGATAGTGGCAATCCTGTATGCATCATGTTAACAATGTGTATCACTGTTGTGAATCAGCAACTTTGGATGTGATTGGCTGCAGAATAAGGATATGGCTGTAACTTTTTTATTTCCGTCATTTCTGTCTAACGTTTTTGTACTTGTTATGTCTGAATATAGCAAATACCTGATCTTTGTTGAACAAAGTATCGTGCAGGTTCACCAAAAGATGAGTGAGACAGAAAAGGAGCTAATTTTGTATGAAAGTAAAGAATTGTAAGATACAGAGTATTTGATGGAGATGGCAACATCGTTCGTGTATGGTGTAAGACTCTAATGATCTAGTGGTTAAGAGTATCAGACTCGTAACTTTCAGGTCGCAGGTTCGAATCTCACTGCGGGCCATTTGCAAGCAACCTCCTTGAGCAAGTTGCTACCTACGGTTTACTCGGGTCAACTCAGCCTCCTACCCTTTGCGGAATGGGAAATGAGTAGTAGCTTACGGGCTACGGGATGAAGGCCTAGTGTAGCTGATTGGGGCAGTGGTATGTCTACGTGCTGCACTGCGGGTCAAGTTGTTTGCTAGCGCGGGCAATGGATGGCCGCATAATGTGCTGCGGTATCATTAGCTCATGCCAATCAGCTGCCACTTCCGAGATCGTAAAGTGCTCCTAAGCAATTCATCGTGGAGCACCAGGAGCAGCACTGTATCAAGTACCTGACCTTTACCTTTACCTTTTACCTTTACAGCGGATGACGTGAAGAAGATAGAGAATTAGTGGGATAGTTTGGCTTATTTTTAGCGATGTCAGTGCTTTTGCTGCTATTTCACCTTCAATATCAAATGAAAGTTGGGTGAAAAGAAGGGCATCTGGCCTCTAGGAAGTCCTGCTCCTATAATTCCCAAAGTTTACTTTTGGGGGATTGAGTCTAACCCAACCTGGAGAAACTCCCAAAATATCGGTGGGCTAAAGAATAGTGGAATGTAGCAGTAAGTATTGAGCGCATTAGAGATTAATTTTTTTAAATGATAGTGCGCTATATAAGTGTAAACTTAATAGTAATAATAATAATGAGCCTTGCGGCATACTCATTTTTGGCCGTGCTTGGACGAAAGATTTCAGACGTTTCTGGCGACGATTGTGAGAGCAGCTATCTGTTCCAGCGGATATCTGTTTTAATACAGCGCTACAACGCTATCTTGCTGCGCGAGAGCTTTACTGACGAGAACCACCCGGATCATTGGCCGTTGGAGTATTAACATTTTTCTTTCTTTAACTATTAATTTTTCCTCCCTCGGGAACACCTACCGAGGGTAAAAAATAATAGTAATAATATGGCTTGGGACGTCACTGTTCCTGACACTTTTGCTGAGTCCCATCTCAGCTCCACTGCAACTGAGCAGGGA
>Ga0209679_1001222_pt1 | contig 10723 bp, 10 predicted proteins | sample WorMetHEROISLAND_4_FD_187408 | JGI IMG/M metagenome (GOLD analysis project Ga0209679, IMG submission 187408) | Marine gutless worms symbiont microbial communities from Max Planck institute for Marine Microbiology, Germany - Olavius sp. 2 HERON... ...
CCCAGTGATGGGACTAAACTGTAGTGGATCAGTGTAGGGGTGAGAGGTTATCGGTTGGATCTATTTACTAGTCCATAGAATCGGTCGTCACATACCCACCTGCCCGTTACAGTGTGTGTGGGTGTGTGCGTGTGCGTGTGTGTCTGTGTGCAAAATATCTAAAAAAACCTCTGAACGGATTTTGATGAAATTTTTTGGAGGAGTGAGGCATAGTGAGGCGTGGCCTAGAGAACAGTCGATTAGATTTTGGTGGCAATCTCGATCCCTTTCTCTGTTTTGCCCTAATTTTTTACCCCATAATGTATTTTCAGTTGGATAGCAATAGTTTACTATTGTTCGCCAGGTGGCAGCACTGAGTGCTCTGTAGTTGTGCATGTTAATGGCTCTGTTTGTGATGTTATCACGTGACTGATGTCACATCCCGTGACTGATGTGACGTGTTGTAGTCGGAGCTGCGCAGTACGCTGCTGAAGCTGGACGAAGTGGACAACATGATGGATGACGTCATCGGCTCAGTGCAGCAGATCGAGGTTGATGTACTGGCAGTTGATGTTCTTCCTGATGAACCAAAATGTCTGGAGGCAAAGATCAGCAACGTACAGGTCTCTGCTACACACGTTCTCTGCTACATTACACTGCAGTACGATTCAATACAGTGCAAATATAAATTTCTGTGGCGTCTTAGTTACATAGATTCAGGGTCACTTAGCGGGGAGTTGTGTGAGGTAGGCACAATGATAAAAGTAATTTGTTTAAATGTTTCGTAAAAGAAGTCTTGAGTGTCAGCATGAGCATCAGCTAGAAGTAGAAGCAAGTTTATGCAGCTGTTTGTCTAGTTGTGAGTTCGCGTTCGTTGTCGTTTCGTTACAGATTTGCTTGTTATAGATAAATGGTCAACGGCAGATTTTAACGACTTATTATCGCCAAGAACTGAACGAAGTGAATGGCGGAGATACTGTTTTCGTTCATTTTTCAAAAGAGGCATGGCCAGGGTCACGTGACCCCCTAAATTTTTGGGCGTTAAATGCTAATAGCTGCAAAACAGTTAAAGCTATGGACATCAGATTTGAAATGCGTGTTTCCAGGGACAGCCCGGACGCGACCCCTTAAATTTTTTTTCGAAAATGGGGCGTCTGCAAAAATTCATTTGGCGGAGATGTGCATTCTTACGAGCGCCTTCCAGTTAGATGTGTTGTTTTTTCTGTGATTTTTGAGTATTGTATTATGCTGTGTGTATTCGACTGTGATTGGTAGAGGCTGCAGGTAGAGCTGACCAATCAGAAGTCAGCAATGTCGGTCATCGCTGAGGCAATACAGAGCATTGTTGATGAGAGTGAGGGGTTTGGAGACAGTGGCGGCGGAGTGCAGAAGAAATTCACTGAAATGAAGGAAACATTAGCTGATGTAGAGATGACGGCAAACAACAAGTTGAACTGTCTGCTACAACAACTGCGACTGGTTTGTGAAATTCACTTTTAACATCCAACATATGTCCTCAGCATGAATAGTTTGCCTTGTTTACCTGTTTGCCTCAGACAGGTTGTAAACAGATGATGTCCTGTGTTATTATTCAGCGTTCACGGGCTAACCTTATTAGCTTTATTGTGGGGGCTTCAGGCAGAAACTGTCGCCAAGGCTTAACTGTTTGCACTATCATGTGCATTTCTGGCACAAAAACATATCGCAGTGCACACATACACACGGGTAGTGGTGTACACACACACGCGTGATGTACATTGCCTCATCGTCTGTTCTGTGTCAACGTTCAAGTGAAAGTTAAAGATGTGTTTTGACACATTGTCAGCAGCGGTCATCATCTGTGGCATGTTAGTGACTGTGATGCTGCACCGCTTGCTTACTTACTTACGCACCACTACTCTCTTGCGAACCATTTACAACCTTGCTGTTAGTTTGCCAGCTGTTATTGGCCTTTGCCGTGTTATTTTTGCTGCACTGCGATGTCAACACGACACGGTACTAACTACCAGCTAAAGTCGTAGTCATTGTTAGTTCTTGACTGACTGTGTATTGTATGACTTTCTGCTGCTGCTGTTGCTGCTGCTGCTGCTGGTATATGACACGTGTGATAACTGCAGGTGAAGGAGTTGATTGGTGAGGTGACATCAATGATTCGTTGGTTTGCTCGATGGAGATCTCAGCTGCGGAGACAAACTGTCAAGCCTTTTGGAGCTCTTGTTGCTACGGCAACCAAGCATTATGATGATGCCATGGTAATGCAGACATCTGCTGTGCGTAAAGTTAATTGAGTGACGTCTAGTGTTGTGTGTTGATTTCCTGCCTGTCATTGCAGTGCAGCTAGTTACTGTGTTAATAGTGCACTGTGATGACGTCATGGTAATGCAGACATCTGCAGTGCATAGAGTTAATTGAGTGACGTCTAGTGTTGTAAGTTGATTGCAGCTAACTGTGGTAATAGTGCATTGACTGTTGACTTCTTGGACAATGACTCTGCTGATGATGTGTTACAAGCATAGCCACAACACTACAGTCTTGCTGGCATTCAGGCACGGCACGGCCGGCTTACATTCGTCCATGTCTTTGCATCGTGAAGACAGCACGAAAATTGCTCGATAACACTGTGAATGGCACTGTATGTGTGTGTCTGTGTGTGTGTCTGTGTGTGTAGGTGCTGTTCAGAGAACTGGATGAGAGGTTGAGTGATGTAAAGATATTGCTGACGAGGGCTGAGTTGATGTTGTCACGTTGTCATAGCAACACTGAGCTGAGAGACGCTGTCGACAAGCTGCAGCTGGCTGCGTCACTTGCACGTGACACGGCGGACAAGTCACAGGTATGACGACTCATTTATTATCAACAGCATCATCGTCATCATCAGCAGCAGCAGCAGCATCGTATTGCTGCTGTCACACTTGAACACACGTGCGTTAGACAGACGGAGTTGAATCAGCTTGTAAAGCAGTTACTGTATTGTTGCTATTGTTATTGTGTTGCAGTCACGGTTGCAGGCGCACGTGAGGAACGTGCAGCTGTTTCATGAGTTACTTGGTGTTCAAGTTGACTGGCTGAATGAAGGTGAATGCAGACTTGCGTTGCTTCGTCGTGCCAGTAAAATCTTTGCTCATGTACAGCAGCAGATCGACTCGTTCCAGGTTGGATAATTCGCCCGTTTTTATCGTCTCTGTCTGTTGTTTAGTCACATAGTAATGTCAGCAAGGCCGTATATCGTAGTTTAGGTTTGATTTCATGCTCCAGACTCCAGTTGTTTCATAGTTCTGTCAGCAATTTTTAATTTTGAGGCTTGGTCTTCAGTGAGGCATGGCCTTTAGTAGTGAAGTTTGTCTTTTAGTGAGACTTGTCCTTTAGTGAGGCTTGGTCTTCAGTGAGGCATGGCCTTTAGTGAAGTTCGTCTTTTAGTGAGGCTTGGCCTTTAGTGAGGCTTGGCCTTTAGTGAGGCTTGGCCTTCAGTGAGGCATGGCCTTTAGTGAAGTTTGTCTTTTAGTGAGGCTTGGCCTTTAGTGAGGCTTGGCCTTCAGTGAGGCATGGCCTATAGTGAAGTTTGTCTTCTAGTGAAGTTTGTCTTGAGTGGTGAAGTTTGTTTGTTCAGGTGCTGCAAGATGAAATTGACACGCACCGTGAGCCAATGAGACGCGTTGATCTGACTGGAACATACCTGAAATATCTTGGTTCTCGTGCTGATATTTGTGAACTTGGCCACCATCTCATGACGGTTCGACTCCGTTGGAAACGACTCGTGCAACACGCTGCTGAGATTAAACGGCAACTGTGGACTGCATATCATGAAACTAAACGGGTTAATATAAACATTTTGCATGAGTGTCACCTTGCAGAAAACTCACTTTCTGAAAGTCACAAAAGATCTGTTATAACTAGGTTTTTGATCTTAGCCACAGACCTTCAAAATAATGTGAAAAGACGCAACATTGTGCCAGAAACAACGATACTAGTAAGTGTGAGTGTTGGTGTTGATAGTAACAGTAGCATTGCTGTTGATGGTCGTGTGTTTATGCTGGTAATAATAGTAGTTGTAACACTGTGGAGGTGCTGTACTGTGCTGTACTGTGCTATTGATAGTCGTGTGTTTATGCTGGTAATAATGGTAGATGTAACACTGTGGAGATGCTGATGCTGTGCTGTGAGCTAGTTCTATGAAGCGTGGACAAGTCTGTGTGATTGGTTGCAAGAGACTGAACGTAGACTCACTTTTCACTCCGTCGCTGCTTCTCATGACAAACAGCGACAGGTTTGAACTTCATAATTTCATGCTCCAGTTGTTCATCATTTCACGCTTCAGTTGTTTCATGTTCGTTGACCCTTTGTAGAATGTTTTTGTGTGTGAACGTATGAAGTTATGTTGTGAAGTTACCACTTTGATCTGAGCTCTAACAAAGAATAGACTGGTTATATTTCAGTTTTGGCATCAATAACTTGTGACACGCTGTCTGATGCCTGATTCTCTTGCATACTGTTTTTATTCTGCTGTTTATTACTATACTGCTACTACTACTACCTCACTTCTGGGTTTGATTTTTTGTTTCGTTTTTAACCAGACTTTCCCCAGGTTAGGTCTCGTCCATGAAAGTGAACTTTAGGAAATTTTGCTGCAGGAATTTCCCAGTCCAGGTATATCGTACAGCTAGCCGTGTCTTAGCGCTGATAGTGTGAATGTTTATTCTGATGATTAGCAACATTTGAGTGTTGGGTACTGTAGCACATACAGCTGGAGATGACGTCTCGCCGTCCGACGTACTGCAATGTTCGTCGCAGTGGGTCTAGTTTACGAGAACGTTGTGGTAAGACAAATGACGTGGCAGCGACTGAACGAGAGATGATTAGTGACATGTTAACTACGTTGACACAGCGCTGGAACTCCATCAAGCAACTCACTTTTGTCAGGTAGACACCTCAGTGCATCAATGTCAATGTCGATGTCAATCAACTATTTATATAGCGCCAATCGTCGAAAATCGAATCTGAGGCGCTGGCATGTGAGTGACTAGACGTGATAAGCCGAGGAGAATAGGTGAGATTTAAGACGGGATTTAAAAGAAGCAAGACTGTCAGATGAGCGGATATGCAGAGGGAGAGAATTCCAATTATTAGGCGAAGATACACAAAAAGCTCGAGAAGCAAAAGAAGATTTAGCATATGAAGGAACAGCAAGAAGGTGACATTGATATTGATCGATTTTTCAAAATTCTAGCATGTCAGAAAATAGCACGCCTGCAGTGCGCTGTGCATGGCAGTCTAGTTGAAAGATGAACTCGCCAGAGTCCTCCTGAGGTGTGGCAGGCAGCAGCTGCAATTTTACACAACAAGTAGGCCTATTTATTACAACTTATTCTATTATTACTAACTTATTTATCAATTTTCGATATTGTTTGTAATTACTAGTAGACGAGTCATAGTGAAAGAATTTTCGTTGTCAACATTTGATGAAGTTATGGCAAAAAATATGTAGCGTACTATACGACTCACGGTTTATATAATGATAATGATAGTGTTTTGGGTAGAAACGTGAAGTTGGGGGCCCGCTCTGGAACGGTCTCTGTGAGTTTTGGGGGGTTCTGAAACTCAGTTTCTGCCTGTTTCGGTCCACTTTGACTACTGCTGCAGACGTGGTCGGTTACCGTGAAGTGTACTGGCCTGTTAGCGTGTCGCTCGGTACAGCCTCGACAACACGAGCATACATCTTCTTGATAACGACTACCAGAGCTGCGCTGAGCCGCTTCAACGCTGTCCGTCAGTCCGTCACCCAGAGACAGTGTATAGCAGATCGAGGCGCCACTCAACTGCCGTCATTGAGTGCAGTCAACAGCATGCCGTTCCAAGCACTACCAGCGGCAAGTGGCGTATCCAGGAAAATAGTTACCAGATGGAGAAAATGGGGTGTGGCAACCGAAGACGTCAAAAACAATACGCTATTTGTATCGATAGAGTAATGGATGGCGTGGAGTTTTCAGCCCTCTAGCCAATTAGGGTCGTCAGCGAAAATTTCGGTGCATGGGCTTGAAAACGCTTCTGGAAACAGTTTAGCCCGGACATGTTGCGTAGCGACACACACGTGGCAAACTCACCGCTTTCCAAAAAAATCTGCAAAATATTTGCAGCATTCTAGAAAGTTGCATTTGTAAGTCCCGGGGAGCAGTTACTCTATTTGTTCGGTTTTTGTTCCATACTGGCTACGCCACTGCTATCAGCAGAGGTCGGTAAAACCACACGGCTCTGTCTTCTAGGGCCCAGACGGAATTATCAGTACTTCAGTAGCGAAGTTGCGCCCACGCATTACCTATCGGGTTCGTGAATGCCGACGACGTTAGCCGACATCAGATTTAGGACGTTAAAGTCATCTCGGAAAACATAGTCAAACGATGCTAGTCACTGCTCTGGCACCGCGCCTACTTATCCGCTGAAGCAGGTCACTGGAACGTGCGTGCAAGATGGCCGCGACGTCGGAGTCAGAATTCTGTCGTCTACGTTCCGTCATTTCCATTCGCTTCGTCGTCGTGCAGCTTGTCGTCTGTTTGCGACTAGTACGCGCTGCCGATGAAGTCACGCCTGCTTCAGCCGGCGCCATCTTGTCGACATCCACAGCTTCTCTGTCACCATCATCAACAACATCATCATCGTCGTCATCATCATTATCATTATCTTCATCATCGTCGTCGTCGTCGTCGTCGTCGTTCTATGACGATCGCAGACCACACACCGATCTGTCGTTTGTCGACTATAGCGAATATGACGCCGATGAACTATTTGGCGTCTACGATGAGTCGAGCTCCGACTACATGAACGTCGACTACGACTACGTCAGCGACAGCGGAACACCGTGGAATGCTGAAGAGTCACGAAGCAGGGCAGCAGGGCACCGCTCTGACCACGAAGACATTCAGTCAGAGCCGCCACTCGGAGCTGCATCGCTGACCTTCGTGTTTGATGTGACTGGGTCGATGCATGACGACCTCGTACAGGTCATTGAAGGCGCAGCCAGAATCCTCGCCACCACTCTAGCGATGAGAGAAAAGCCGCTCTACAACTACGTCCTTGTACCGTTCCACGATCCAGGCTAGTGGATCACCCGACTTTTATATACAGGGTTACCGTATACAAAAAGGAAGAGGATAATAAATAATAATATAATAATAACAATGGTTTATTGTGTATTGCAGCCAACGGCTGGATTAATACATGAATAAAGTAGTGAATAATGAGAGTAACAATAAGATAAAGAGTACTATAAGTCTAAATGTCTAAATGTCTGTGGGAAAATAATAGAGGTAAGAGTAACGTCCATAAAATTAACATAATAAAAAACAGCAAGTTATTAATAATGGACAAGACAAAATGGTATAAAGGAATTTTTGAATCTTTCAGTCTTTGCAGTAAGTAAATGAAACATCTTGGAATGGCGCAGTTGGTCGACAATGCTAGAGTCACATTTATCAGGTAGCAGAGAGTGCAGGCACGACTCCTCGGGGATGACGCTGCGCCTGAAAAAGCGCTTTGTCAGTTATCTCGTCGAGACTCCAGTGTATCAACGCCTGCGATGCTGATATTGGTCAAGTAGTCACTACTGGAAAAAAATAATGTTGATAGCCCTCTTCTGCCAAAACTCCATGCCTTTGATTGCGCCACAGTCAAGCTAGTATGCCAGTATGCGTGTAAAAGTGATGTTTAGTTCAACTTTTTGGAACTGGCTGGGATCGCTGGATTACACTGTGAAAAACCCGGATAAACTCTCGAATTTCGGAAAACGGTCCACCAGGGGCCCAGAAAGAGGACGTATACGAAAACCCTGACATGTGGTAACCTTACCTTTAGCTAAACTTATATACCGCAGTACAATGTCTGTCATTAGGCACGACATGGGAACCGTAAACAGTTAAATGAGTTCGTTAGGCCTACAAACTCTCACAAACACGACCTAATGTAGATGTAGACAATCTGGTCGCGTCTCAATAGTGAGTCGCTCAGACAGTTGCCGTGCAGACGGTGCAACGTAGCAGCTGCTGAAGGTGGGTAAGCAATTCTTGCATGTGGCACTCCATATACATCCCTGTCTTCTGCAAGCACTTCCAGTTGGTCTGGTTGAATTTCACGTGTATCTGATTTGGGAGACTTGATTTGCATGAAGAAACGCTTCTTTTGACCTCCTGCTGAGTGCAGCCCGCACTGAAGTTCTCCATACAGGAGACGCTGGGAGAGCCGATTGGATGGTAGTCTGATAACGTGACCAATCCAGCGTATATGCCGTGAATAATTTGATACTTCATACACTGAACATTGGCCCTTTGACGAATCTCAATAATAATAGCTAGAGAGCACTGGATACAGCGCATGACCTTCGCCGCGGAGACTAATGCGACGCGCCTACAGTCGCGGCTCGGCGGACAGCGACACGCGTGCAGTTGCGGCTGCAGGGCAATGCGGCGTGCAGTCCGTCGACACTGATGGGGCACTGAGTCGGGCAGTGACACACAGAAAGACAGAAACACAGACAGATGCCAACGACCATGATACCTTCTCCGCTTGCTAAGCGACGCGGCGAAGGTAATAATATTAATATTAATCATCATCATCATGTGTCATCTTCTTATGTAGAAGGTTGACGTGTTATGGCCCTCCATGCCTCACGATCCTCAGCCTTTCTCTTAACGTCAGTGTAATCTTTTAACATTGTCCATTGCCTGACATCATCAAACCACATTCTCCTGGGTCTACCTTTTGCTCTTTTACCCCTAGTTTTTCCTTCTAGTATTACCAATGCATTTCTTTCACTGCTTCCTCTTAACACATGTTCAGCGTACGCCAATTTCTGTTGTACAATTTTCCTGAAGAATTGTTGTTCTCTTTCTCCAACTTTTAATATTAATATTAATTCTGATTTGTATATCGCCATAGTGCCGTAGCTTCGGAGGTGTTGGAAGCTATATAACGGAGGGGCATATGAACCAGAACTGCAGTTCTAGTACCGTCTATTTCAGGTGTCACATCTCGCTGCATATCTCATTTATGTTCCAAAGCCGCTTTGAAAATTGTCAATTTTTCGTTCATGTAGCGTCTTAGCAGTCTATCTACCGACAGCTAGCGTTGCTGCGATGCTCACTGCCCAGCTCCGCTTCGCAGAAGTAATTACTGTGTAAGGTTATCACGAACTGCTTGTATGTAGAGTTCTGCAGCAGACAGGTTGTCGTCGTCGTTGCTGCAGCTGCTGCTGCTGCTGATGTTGACACCGGTAGGGCCTACCGTTCGTTAGCAAACATGTTTAGTTTAGCAGACTTGGTCGTAAAACTCAAGCCCCACCGTCGCGATAACATGCTTCTGGCATGAACTGCGACTGGCGCCACTGATAGCACAGGAGACCCAGTTCTACAATCGTCATCACCGATTTTTTCGCCGAAACAAGGCCTACTTCAGAAGACCATGCAGGACACGCTCGTGAATTTCCTACCTTTGCTTTTTACATTCAGATTGACTATATTACCACAAAAAAATTGATGTCCTGCAACGCAACAAAGCACGTAGACTTCCATATAAATTACACTAAATCGTGCATGAATTACAGTCAGTATCAATAACGATCTCAATGTTATACATTTGACTAATAGCTGTGTAAAGTGCAGAATACTGAAGAATATCTAGGCAATAAGAAGAGAAAAGAGAAGATGGTCTCATTTCGTATTGGCTGCATGGATTAGTTTACATACAAAATATGCAGAGTAATGGAGAGTCAAAACTTACAAAATACAAATAATACATGTACATACAGATAATACGAAAATCTAAGCCTAGAGAAACGACGGGTAGGCCTACTGGTTAATTTAAATTGCAGATGGGAAAGTCTAACTTAACGCTTTAAAATTTCGTATTGAACTAGAGAGCACTCGGTAGAACTATTACCTCCGCCGAGAGACTGGTGATGCCACCTGGCGAATATAATATTAAAACTATTGCTATCCCGTTGAACATGCATCACGACGGCGAAAAATTGGGGCAAGATAGGGGAGAGGATCCAGATCATCGACACCAAAATCTGAACGACTGTTCCTACCGCCACGTCATCAAAATCCGTTTATAACTTTTTAGATATTTTGCACATAGACACACAGACACACACGCTCACAAACATGCAGACCACTTAGGAAAACATTAGGCCTACCTCATAGGCGAAGGTAAAAATTCCCTATCGGTATCTCATGCGCTTTATAGAGGGGCTACGGATTGTGCTAAACGCGCTAAGGTTTTCATTTTTGAACTTTTATTCACCAAATGATGGTAGCAAATAACAAAAAAGACAGATGAAAAAATGAAACTACGCCTCGTTTGTAGTTTCATTCAAGATGTTTAACAGTGCATTGCGCTGAATGTTTCTACACAACATTTTCATTTTGAGGACAGCGTTCACAGCGCTCTGGGCAATGCTGCGCTATATAAATTGATGTTTTACAATTTACTTACTTTGTTGCTTACTGCCACCGGATGCATCATGCAGGTGCGTGCTATGTTCTCTCTCATAGATCGAGACTGTGGTGAAGCTTTTGAAAATGCCGACCAAGTTCTCTAATCTTCGGAATCACAGGGAGATCATGAAACGTTTCGTGACTGACTGACTCTTGTTTCGGTCAGAAACCGAAAGATCTGCCGGTTGATGCGTTCGGCGTTATTCGCTAGAATACAGTGGCCGGACCGGACCCCCCGGCCCGCTTGTCCGGCCGCTTGTTAA
>Ga0209679_1001223_pt1 | contig 10719 bp, 9 predicted proteins | sample WorMetHEROISLAND_4_FD_187408 | JGI IMG/M metagenome (GOLD analysis project Ga0209679, IMG submission 187408) | Marine gutless worms symbiont microbial communities from Max Planck institute for Marine Microbiology, Germany - Olavius sp. 2 HERON... ...
ATGAAAGTTTTAGCGCTGGTTCTACGCTAAAAATACGTCAGGTTCGCAAGTCCGAACTCTATCGTCACTATTTTAGCCTGAAACGAAACTAACACAATCAGGAATTTCCATAGCTAAATAAACATTTAACTTCACATTACACGAAATTTCACTACAGTAGGTCACTGTTATATTACTGCACAGGCATTGAATGTTGCAGAGACGAAATTGCCAGGTGCCTGGAAAAGGCATACGAGAAGATTGGCTTCTCCGAGGCTAGACGTATGCTCTTTTTCGACACAGAACAGCTGATGCTGGACTATGCCAGAGAAGTGAGAAACAGTTACTCTAGAAAGAAGTACTTGCAGCAGCTAGAACCCCATGTGCACCATGGCTGTGATGCTGAGAAGATGATGCGAGTCTATGCAGAAAAAGTGAGCCCCGCTTATATGCCATGCCCAGATGTCCGAGTTGGTTTGGTCATAAGTTCATACTGCACATTGCCAGTTAGTGGTTTAAGGTCAAGTAATTTTATGTAATGCCCACACTTTGATGTTAATGTCTCACACAAGTGAAAATGGTTTAATTTAGTGGTTTTATTTGTGACTGTTGGTGGCATTTAAAAATAACAGCATCTAAATATTCTGAGCCAGCCATTCTGTTAAGACCAAAGCACTGTGATGACCAAAGATACAGAGGTGCAGATAAATAATACTGCTTCAGATTCCTAGTTGCTGTTCATCTTTTGTCAGATGTGTGTGTGACCATATAGGTAACGACTTGGCAAGCATCACTGTACAGACTTACGATAAAACATATGAGAAAGCTGCTGTTCCTTCATCATTACCAACGTTCTCTAAGATAATTGTATATTGTACTCACTTATAAAGCAAACTTTCCCAGCCTTGGGGTGAGCACACTGAACCCAAACTGTATGGCCAGTGCCACTTTCCCCATGTCAATCAACCAACCGACCTATAAGTTCTTTCTTAGCATCCAGGGGCCTAAGTTACAGATATTCCTAGAAATTTTCCTTCTAAAATTTCCTATTTTATTCCTGAGTTCTTCCTAAGTCAGCAACATAAGATTTCCAGATTTTGTAAGTTGATTTCTGAAAGCTCTCTTAACACTTCCTAAGTTTATAAAGTTGACAGCCAGTCACGACGTGGGCATATATATAGAAACAGGAGTAAGGCAAACTGCTGATCAATGACAGCTCTTTATTACTGCTAGTCTACTTCAGTGCCACCCTATTTGGGAATATTTTGATAAATGCCATTGCCTTTGGTTGACAGTGTAAACACCGGTGAATTATGTTTTCGCTACCTAAATTTGACACAATTGAAATCTGTATGTATTCTGATACTATCTGCAGATTTTATAGAAATGACAAGTCAAACTAATGTGCTTCCTAAGTATTTCATAAGTTATGCATAAGTTTGATAAAAGGTTTTCCTAAGTTTTTCTTAAGATTCTTTGTAAATTGCATTAAGGTTTTCGTAACTTGTTTGATTTGATGTAAATTAAGCCTTAGCTTGTTAGCTGTTAATGCTGTGACAGTATTTAAGTCGGCGATCAGTGTGCTGAAGAATAAATTTATATTAGTTATTACATGTAATAGCTTTCATAATATAGTTCAGTATGTGGGTTCAGTATGTTCAGTATTTTATGTTATGGTGGTTTTACGTGTTTAGCGAAAGTGGAACCTGGTTCCAGAGAGTCCAGATGGTATGTTTTATTTCCACCGTGAGCAGAAAGCTGACGAGTCTATACCGTCTCTTGACCTTGCGACAAGAGCAATTGAGTATGCTCACGAACTAGAAATGATCATCTAGGAATGTTTTGTGTATAGTGTGTGCAAATTTTGTTTGCCAAAGTCTTTGTGGTATGACTCCAATTTTTGTTAACGTACAAGTGTTTCTTTCGCAGGGAATATTTATATTTTTTGCACTCTGATGTATGGTTTTGTCTTTGTTAATATCTGTCGGTTGCCTGGAAACTGGAAAATCTCGAAGATACGATTATGTTACCTAGGATGCACAGGACTTGTGTATTATAAAAGTATATCAACAGACATACATTACATTGCCTGTTGCCTTCACCACACCGGCATGTTTGTTTCACTGGATTTATTTAATGAAAAATTTGTCATCTGCTGTTGAAACGGCTCATCACTTTTACGACAGTGCTGCACTACGCCGCAGCCTGTGATGTTAGTCCTTGACGTCTTGGCATTGGCACCAGTGTTTATTAGTGTTTGTTTCAGAAGTAAATGTTTGGGAATTGTCAGAGTACGACTTCATACAAACTGGATGCCGTTCTTGTCACTGAACCAACAATGTCAAAGCACTGGAGGGACTATAATATTTCAAATGCACAGCACAGACATGAAATTTGGTGCCATGTAGATATTAGTAGGGTCATTTTAGGCTACATATTTCCGGCTTACATTCAGACAAGTTTGAGCAAATATCATGTAGGTCTGAGCCTGCCTAATGCCCTGGGTTGTGGCCTTCCTGACATAACTGGCTACCGGTATATTGTGGTTATGTCTGTTGCAAAGTTTTTATTGTTGTATTATTTAAGGATTAGACCATTACCTTAGACCAGTGATGTTACCAAGGCCAGAAGATGAAAGGTTTCAAGGCCAAGGCCTGGGCCTTCAAGGCCAAAGCCAAAAAAAATTGGCCTTCAGGTCTAACGTCACTAGCTGGAATGGTACTTTTTAAACTAAAATTTATATTTGGGCGTGTGAAGTATTGGTGCTTTTGCAGAAAATTTACGGACAACTGTTGGCGAAAGTCTCACATCACGCAACAAGGCATAGGCTTTGAGTTCGAGGCTGGTCAAGGCTAAAAATTTTGGCATTAAAGCCAAAGCCTAACGTCAGTGCCTCAGATCTGACTGTGTATATTTATACCATAGCAGTCCTTATCTTATTACTGAACTTTGCAATAGTATTTTCTGTTTTCTTTATCTTGTTCGTTCAATACACTGTCATATTTCGTGTTTGTCAACAGTAGACTGCATACGCTATGTCAGTGGTGCACGAAGTCTTTCAGCCGAGGGCCACGTAACAGTTTCCATGGTCTTAAAGACACCGCAAGCCTGATTAATGCGATAGCTGAACTTTGCATCACTAGATACTATTTTCGTTAATATCAAAATGCAGCAGACACATTAAGCTCTAGCTGAGGGTTAAAGCGAGTGAGTGAGAAGGCTTTAACGGCAGATCAACACAGTTTAGGTCATTAGTGCCGAGGGTTAAAGTGGCAGGATGCTTATGACAAGGTGCTAAAGGTGCCGAGAACAAGACAGGCTTACGGGGGTGGTAATGGGGAGGAGGTTCTATCTTCTCAGCTGACCAGGAGATCTAGGAAGCGTCCTGAGCTCATCAGGGGGTCCTGGTCAGAGCCCCAGCCAAAAATGAATTTGGCGAATTTTAAGTGTTACATAACACCGCTGGTGGAAGGATAATCCAAATTCTTATACCCCAGATTTGTCGTTCTAATTTTAACTAATAGGAAGTTGCACACGTGCTTTCGATTGGTACCAAAATCAATGACCTTGGATGATCTCGAACGGTCAGTATGCACTGCATGCGTCTTTCGGAGCCTACAACGAAAATTGGAATGAAGATAGACCCACACTATCGGCGGCAAAGATGTAGCCCAGTGATCTAGTTTTTCGCAATCTAAGTTTTATGCGGATATTCTCTGGAGTTCCCTGGAGAGAGAGGAAGCGTCAAACGATACTGGGGTATTCGAAAACGTCGCCTTTCCACTGACCCATAAATACGTGACCTTAAATGACCCTGAGTGGTATTTTACGTTAAATTCTGTTTTGCGCCGGTATGTCTAGCTCCGACGCCTGGCTTTCGGATCTTGGCTACTCTTAAACTTGTAGTGAATGTCGGCGAACTTGAAACCGCAACGAACAGCTGCAGCGTTGGCATTTATTGAACACGTTTGCAAAAAATGTAGAAATACAAAGGCGATGTAAGCAAATACGAAAAACTTCAATGTGAGTGATGCTTAAGGTTGTTAATGACCAGACTGAAGTCCGGGGTGTAAATGCCAAGTTGTCTGGCAAATGGGGAGTAGCCAAGGCTAATTTTGTCAGGTCATGAGACCGGTTTGGAGATGAGCTCTATGCTGGACTACACACCAGAGTAACCGTGGTTTTACGATAACTGTGTGTGGCATTCACATTTTTATATTACATCGTTTTTCGAAACAAGTAAAAGTTTGTACGCAAGAAGGCCTAACTGACAAAGAAATGACGTTATGGGAATTTTCGAATAGGGGAACACAGTACACACCAGGGACATGTCCCAGTTACTTTAGGAATATGAATATTCAGGAAATGTCCGTAACCCAATCAGTTAAAAAGGGCAAACACTAACGTGAATCCCGCTCTGGTATTTGACGTCGTCGTGAGCGCCTGTCTGTTGGAATAACTTGTATTTTTAACGTGCATAAATGGGAATCTGTTAAAGTAATACAATATATTACTGTGGAAAAGTGGATTTCACTCGACTCTCACCTTCGCAGGGCACGCTTCCTGCATAAAATGTCAAGTTGTCAGAATGTAGCTTTCATTCAAGGGTGTTTTTCTCGTATTGCTGTTTCAAACAGTTTCGAAGAGCTGCTCAATAAGTATAACGTTATGCTGTTAACGGTGCTGTGTCTGATAAATTTGCTAGCACCTGTGGTACGCAATAAGTAAGTAAGTAGCCTTTTATTACGGAATGACAAACGCACACCAAACATGAATAAAACACATAACAGAAAACACTAATATAAAAATGACTACAATAATAAATTAATAATGATAAAACATGCAAAAAGCGTTAAAGAAGTGACCAATATATAATACAGGCTAATTAGCTGTACTTTGTATAGTGCACAGTCAACTTGCTGGTATATAAGAGAGTTTTCACTGCATACATAATGTTGTTTATCTCGGATAACTGCAGGCTTTACATATAGGCCAGGTTGTTATCCGTGATAAAATCATTATCAGATAACCACGCGTATCTGCAAAAGCTGCGGTATAGGATTTATGTTTTACTTCTTTTTTATTTTGTCTGTCTCTGTCTTTACATCTTTTTATACATATTATCTGTCATTTTGACGAATAAACGTATGCACTACCTGGATTGAAAGTTTAATACAATATAGGCTTATGATGCTGTGAATATAAAATAGTACAAACCGTTCAAAAACAAATACCGTACAGTTGTAAGCCGGGCCCCGGATTCAGGTCGGGGGAGGCAAAGGAATTTGTAGGCCCTACCATGGGCCCTACCGGGTACTGATAGAGGCCGGGTTCCGGACAAACGCCAGGTCCCACTTACAAGCTGCGTCTCCAACGCAGGCCAGGAATGACGTCACTATTTCACAGGGTAATGTATAGCCACGCGTTTCAGTTTTGGTGGGATCTTTTAATAACCAATTTATTGCTGAGTGTCCCATTGAAAGAATTTTGAATATTCAAAGTCAGTATTTTATAAAGTTATGACAGAATTCTGACAAACCTAACAAACAGATGAAATTTATCGAATAAACATGAGTGACCTGTATACTGATAAAATCACAGTTATAAGCCGGAGTCCAGATATCAGGCCAGGATCAAAACAATAGCGGCCGGAGGTTTTACAGTAACAAAATATACCACACTCCACAAAAAGTGACAATATGCTATTTGGATAACTTTTGCACGAATGCACGATATTTTCCATGAAGAAAATCTTCACATACACACTGTTAGACAATTCACCTCATACAGACAGAAATAGAAATTCAACGAAGTAAAGTATGAACATTACCAATAAAACTAACGTTCACGGTAAATTAACAAAACACTTTGCAAAGAAGAAGCATTAACGATATTGAAATTCTTAACATACAGTATCCTACTTAAATGCAGACGTTCGAAATTAATTAACACAGCATTTTATTCTAAAAAAATAACAATGTTGAGTACTAAATTTACGTAAAAAGAGAAATTTTCTCCCAGATCTTCGTTCGTCATAAGCAAAAAAGTTCGAATTAACAATTTAACAGACGTCTGCTTCAAGCATGCAGTAGGCCTAATAACATGTTGCTGTAGACCACACCATGCGTTCAAATGCCAATCATCAGACACTTACCAAGTACAGGATGCGTAGGGACTACGCATTTAGGGTGACGTCAACAATTTATCACGATCGTGGGGAAATTATACTTGAATGAAACTGTATAACACGTTGCTTATTTTTAAAGATTTGTTATGGTTTATGCACTTAATAAATATAAATTGCCTTCTGTGTTTTCGTTAGGCCTTTATTGGAACTCGCTAGTCAGGTCACCTCACTACAAATATCTCATTGACAAAGTCGAATCTTTACAGAGATTTTTTACTAGGATCAGGGATGCTTAGCCACAAAAGTACGAACCCGGATTGACACTGAAAACTTCTTGATTGATAGCAATGCCTTATCACTGTTGTCATTATATTACAAACAGAGCCGGCCTTAGCAAGCGCGGGACCCCGGGCCAGGGGCGCGATGGGGGATTGTTTCCCTCCCCTTCTCATCCTCTTTTCCCCTCCCATTCCTTATCCCTTGACCCCTTGTCCTTCACCATCCCCTTTCCTCCTCCATTTCCTCTTCCCTCCCCCTTTCCTCTTTCCCTCCTCCCATATCCCTTCCCTCCTCCTCTCCCTTTCCCAGGGGTCCCAACCCCTTAGTCGCAGCTAGGGGCCTGGGGAGCGCTGTAAGCTTCCCCAGCGGTTTCGGCGGAGCCCAGCTGCCAAACGGTTTGTGGTGCATTTTGAGTTAAAAAGAGTGCTTCTGGTGATAGCAATTTTTCTGTGAAACAACTGGCTGTTAATAGGTCAGTGGGTGCAATTAAGAAAGTCGGTTAATTAACCGTGACAAGTTTTGCTTGACTTCACATTCGACCACTTTATTATCATACCATTAGCGTCCGGTCATATTCTGGTGACAACGAGAACGGCGAAATTTTGAAATGAAGACGACAAAAAAAGCGCGGGGACCTGGGCAAGGGCCCACCTCGCCCATGCCTAAGGCCGGCTCTGATTACAAACCAAAATATCATTGCCACAGATGGATTATCAGCATTCATATCAACATGATGTGCCAATTCAAACTGTTAATAAATTAATTTTCGATTTGTACACACCCAAGCAGTCATTTACGCACCCAAAATGAACATGGCAAAATCGTAAACGTTATAAAATACTAGAATGCAATTTCATAGTAAATATTTAACATTAAGAAAATACATGTTGAAGCAGCCAAAGTAATGCTCTTCAGGAGTCAAACTGGAGCGGAAGTTGCACCAGGGATTATTCCACACGTTCCAGACTTTGAAGCCAAGCCGGAAAATGCCACGCAAAACTTGCCAGTACCTTGCCAAGTTATCACGTGAACTTGAAGAAGCTCTTGAGTTCTTAGACCCCATCTCATGTCTGTGAAACTCTATCATCAACTGCTTCACATTTGCTAGACAACTCGGCTTGGCAAGCATTGCCTCCAGCGCATCCCATTCTGAGTATTCTATGTCCATTTTCAATATGTCAATTGTCGACTACACAGCAGTAACAACCACACATCGATATCCTTGACATATGAGTTTAACTGGTGAAAGTAAATTTAATTTAACTTTTAATACTATTTAATAGGCCCATTCTACAGGCATGTTAACAAGGCTCATTCACGCCACCTAGATTGCAAAGATATAGCGACCGAAAGCATTAGGCCTAAATTGCCATTTTCCACCACCCCACTTTTATTTGACACCCCTATTCGGAGAACCCTAGGGGATATCCAAATAGACCTTATATTGTCAGAAACTAGAGTCCACGAGCTACTTTTTTTGCTGGAGACATTATAGGTCTATCTTCATTTGCATGGTGGGCTCTGAAACGCATATGTATAATGCAGGAGAGTGCGTATTGACCGTTTAAGGTCACACAATGTCATTGAGTTTGGCACCAATCGAAAACGCATGTGCGACTTTTCATTAGTGATCAATAGCAACCTTCGTTTTATATCTTGCGCCATTTCGGAGATACGGCGACCGAAGTCGCAATTTTTCCTTACCCTGCATTTAACGCCCTTGATGCCCCACCGCACAGGACACGCTAGTTTTCTGACATGATTATTTCGGAAGGTAGTGTAGGGAAGCCCGCGACTGCAAGCCCGGACGAAAGTTCAAACGGATATGATACGCGACCTACTATTTGCTGATCATCATCATCATCATCATCATCATATTCGTTTATTAAAAAGTCATCATTTATAAAAAAAATGATGACTGTGCGCTGCTGGCCCATGCCAGAACACATCGCTCGTGATGAGATCCGTCCCGTCGACGGCTCAGTCCAGAAGTGCAGGAAGAGTTTGAAGTATGGTGGATTTAATGGCCTCTCTATTGCAAATTTCCTGCTGAGCTTGTCAGTGACGTACGACGGGCGACTGAATGTGCGGGGCCCGAAAATGAGGGACCAAAATGCACAGTGGAAAATGCGGTACTGGAAAATGCGGGATTATAATGCAGGGATGGAAACTGCAGGACCGAAATGTATGTACATTATATGTATGTATATGCACATAAGCTTACACATGACCGGTATATTCAGCATATGCATGGCTGTTGTACCTGTCGATGCAGCTTTAATTATGGTCGTCGTGAACTAGGTTCAGGCGCTTCTTTGGACGACGAATTGCAAGTCCCTGATTCACGCATGCCATCGATGTCCGTCTGGTTGTCATTGACGTCCTTGTAGATGCCCGAGGAGTGAGAAAAAGTTGGGCTGTGGAAAAGATGTGAAAAATGGCAATTTGGCGGCCGTTTTGTTTAAGCCAATTATCCTACACTGTAGAAGGTGAAAACTAAAAATTTTAGAAGGGATAGTGAAATTTAGCATAACTTGCTCACGTTAGAAGTTGGGTTTCCAGTTTGTATCTAAAATTTACCTATAAGCTTAGCCTTACAAGGACTTTTTCCTGCAAATGATGGGTGTAGTCCATAACCAACACATTATTCGCAACCTATTTATCCGATCCCGCATTTTCCAGTCCTTCCATCTCTGCATTATGGTCGCGCATTTTCCAGTCCTGCATTTTCCAATCTCGTATTTTCAGTGCCCCCAACATATGTTTGTGAGCTGGAACTGACCGCTTATAATCTGTTCATAAAATTAGCTAAATTATACTCAGTGAAAGCATCTGACGTATCAGTCGTAGTAATACAGTCGCAGGAGGCCTATGCCTATCTGCTGCGTAACAACGTTACAGCACATGTGTCAGTTACATACATTATCCAGTCTTGCGATTTTACTCATGCGTTTTGGTCCTGCATTTTCCGGTACTACGTTTTCAGTGCACCCAGTGTTTTACTTGCTCTGTGGTCCATAAAAATTGCAGTTATTATTTAGTAAGTAAGTAAGTGAATATTTGTAGTGCACAATGTCGGCAGTGGCCGAATCTGAGACACAATACAATACACTACAATAACTTCGGCAAATGTGGACCAATTTTAATAATTCTTTCACTGTTGCATATAGCGATGGACTACGAAAGAAAATGGTTTAAAATCTGTACCACCTTACCTTAAATCTGTTGCCACTGTAACGTGCGAAATTTGAATGTTAAACCGAATGACTGTTCATTCGTATTAGCCATAATTATATACAATAATTATACACGTTAATTTCGTTTTAGGATGACGAACTAGTAAAGGTTTCTACTTAATAGATTTTTAGATTTTAATCAAATCAATCAATTCAAACAAGCTGTGGTATGCGGCACAACAAACCCCGCCCCCGTGCTGCCACGTAGCCAAAGCCCAAAAACAGCAATGAGCAATTTCATTACATTCTCAGTCGCTAGGTGGCAGCACAGGACTGCCAGAAAACCACAATCAAACCAAATAGCTATGGCCGGTGATAACAAATTGACCTTCGACCCGCCGACCAGTTTACTCTACCCGAATTGACCCAAAATTTAATCAGGTCGTCCCATGGTCAGTCCACGTCTTCCCTGAAAATTTCATGCAAATCGGTCCAGCCATTTTCTCGTAATGTTGCTGACAAAGAAACAAACAAAGAAAGAAATCGAGCAAAAACAATACCCCGTCCCCCTACCGGGGGCGGGGTAATCAATGAGTGCTGCTGGCATCATTTTACGTCATCACAATATTTGAGTCAGCGCATGCTAAACGATTGGCACAACATTGAACAACAAGTCATTGATTGACGAATCCATTGGCCAGTGGCATATACCACTTATAGAGCACGCGTATTGTGCTCAGGGCAGACATTCTGAATACAAACGCTGTAAATCGATTCGCACATAAGTAGTAGATTTTAGACAGTTCTGTTATATACTTTTAAAATTGCCCATCACTAAATTCGATATCGATATTCGGTTTCGAATTACGGTTTCGGTTTTTCCCATCACTAAAACATGTCAGCAAAATCGATACAGCAGGCGCGTTGATGATGACACATCAACACCTGCACTGCAGCGACAGTCGCCCATAATTATGCCGACAGAACTGCGACGTCAGCAGCTGGACCTCGCCGGGTGATAGCCTCTGCGGCGCGTCCAACGTTAATTGCGCTTGCGCGGTGATGTCTACCGGCATCAGCACAACGTCAACGAAATGCTGCATGCTGTTTTAGCATATGTACTATTTTAGTACTATACTATTTTTAGCAGCTGAGACG
>Ga0209679_1001224_pt1 | contig 10718 bp, 8 predicted proteins | sample WorMetHEROISLAND_4_FD_187408 | JGI IMG/M metagenome (GOLD analysis project Ga0209679, IMG submission 187408) | Marine gutless worms symbiont microbial communities from Max Planck institute for Marine Microbiology, Germany - Olavius sp. 2 HERON... ...
CGCGATGGTGTGACCTTGAACTTTGACCTTTTGACCCAAAAACGTAATCAGGTCATCTGTGTCCCAAGATGCACCAGTGACAAAAGTTTGTCGAAAATCCGTCAACAGACACTGGAGATATCGCGGAAACATAAAAATCTGGGATGTATTCGGTCATGCTGTGACCTTGATCTTTTGACCCCAAAATCTAAACAGTTCATCTATGTCCCGAGATGCACGAGTGACAAAAGTTTGGCGAAAATCCGTCAACAGACACTGGAGATATCGCGGAAACATAAAACTACCACGTGAATCACGGACGGAAGGACGCACGCACGGACAGCGGCACGGACGGACGACCCGAAAACATATAGCCTCCGCCGGCGCCTACCGGCGGCGGAGGCTTAAAAAACAATGCACTTCAGTCACTTTACAGTAAAGTAGTAGGCCTAACAGGAAAATTACAAGAATGAGACAGAAAAAAGGTGTCTTCAGTTTTGATTTAAAAGTTTGTAATGATCGTGCTGACGTCACTTCTGCCAGCAGGCTATTCCATGCTTTTGCGGCTGCAACCGGGAAAGCTCGGTTACCATGTTAGTGGTACAGACGGTGCTGAGGTCGAGGATGAACGAAGTCGCTAAAAAGTAACTAAAATAAGTAACGGTTTCTGAGCTGAGTAGTAATAAAATAATAGTGTATGTAGACACGGAAAAGAGGCTTAAGCCATGGCTTGGTCCAAAGGTCGTTGGCCGCCTGGCACTGTTCTGCATTCAACAAATGAACCAGGTGAGCTCTCGCAATGGCTGTGCCATGACGACAGCACCATACTGTAATGTCTATTACTATTATTAAACTGAGATCACACATAATCAGAGTCGTTACACACAGAATATATAATTCAAAATAACACAGTACATTCTAATCTGGCAGAGGATCTGACAGAGTGCTTAAGGCACAACAGATAGCAATAATGCCACCCGCAATGCGGCCAAGATCTCTCAAACTGAAACAATGCCATGTACCATGCGAAACATGCTGTCGAGTGGCCAGTAGTCAAAGTTGTACTTCAAGAACACATAGAGATTCTTCTGCATGAACTGAGGCCAGACTCGCCTTCGCACACAGACAGAGGGTTGGAAAAAATCATGATTTAAAAAAACACAAAAAATCAGATTTTTTTCACTTAAATCACATTTTTCTGTTTTTTTTCCAAAAAAATTTGTATTTTCGCATTTTTCAGTTTATATTATTTATATTATGCTGTAAAGCATCATATATATAGCCAAGACTGCAGAAAATGACTCAAGCATTGTGAGTTGCACGTTACAAAGAATTAAAGTTCCTGAACCAGTCACTGCAAAATCAGTCGTCAAAGAGTTGAATAAAAGAATAAAACAATACATTTGCTTCTGTTTATTATAAGTTTTCATTGGTAAGTGAAATCATCAGTATGATTTAAATCACTTGATTTTTTGACAAAAAATCGATTTAAATCGCGATTTAAATTGCATTGACTTAAATCGGCCAACTCTGCACAGACACACAGTTTCTGCAGTCAGTTTCTCTCCATACATTATAATCACATACTTCTGAAAATGTTTAACATCATCTAACTCTTAATTTCTCATTTCACTTTTGGGTTACAGACTGTCTACTTTATCTGTAGAGGTAAATGTATTCAAGTTCATTAAAGTCACTGCAACTGTAAGTCAATCTGCTGCATCAGTAGTGCTTTCTATATCCATAAAGAATCGATTATATGCGATCCACAATATATCAAGTTACTTATCACTTACGCTTGAAATATACTGTCACTCGTAACTGCATGTGCAAACTAAAGCAACTGGAAACAGGTGACCAACGTTTGCCAAAACTGAATCGGTGAAGGCACAGCATACAGATTCAAGTTAAACGTTAAACTAAGCTGAACGCAAGTGTAAGACAATGTAATTTACCGTTTAAGATCAGTCCACTGCGAAATGACCATCGTACGAGGAGCATCTTTCGCAGGTGATGAATTGACAAAGTAGTGAAGATGTTTCACGAGCATACGCACCATACGCACGTGATCTCCTGTCTGCGTCAACATCTAGCACAAAACACACTTGGTTTTTGCTTAAGCAGCCCTTCTTCCAGTTATTCCATGACCTTCCTGTCATCCAACCAACAGCATCAAAGCACTGAAGGATCTAGCACAATAATACATTCCTGTCATCCATTATCTAATCATTCAGTGCTTTGACACCGTTGATCGGGGGAGGGGGCATCAGGAAGGGTATCTGGCTTGCAAAAAAATCTCCTGAAGCAATCCACAAAGCTCTCGCAAGGGGAAACGGCTTAACCTAAAATCACTGAAAAATCAGGCCAGTTAAACAAGAGCTTAGAAAAGGTAGGTGAAGGAGGCTGCAGAAGGAACTAAATATTAAAAACACGAAAGAACCTCAGAGATGAGACTCAAGAGTGATACAAGACTCTAAGAAAGAAATCAGGAACAGTAAAATATTTCCAATTTTTTCAGTGACAAGTTTAGTTTAATCTCCTCAGACTGTACTATCGATAATACAGTCTGATACAGTAATACAATATTATGGAAATTAGTATAGCGGCTCTTAATGCCTATAGGTCGTTCATTCATGCTTTCATGCTTTCTATATACTGTCACTGATCTGTTGTTTATGTGCATGTTAGTTGTTTAGTAGTTTAGTTCTGTTTGTTTGTTTCCTGTTGTACCTTGTGTACGATTTCATAATAAATAATAAATAAAAAATAAAAACCGAAAGTACTAACAGCAGTATTTATAATTCACTATTAAAAACATACTGATAGAAGTGATCAGGAACGGCATCTGGGGGCTAATTACAAAAAAATCTTAAGATTATCTTACGATGTGATAATAACTTACGATAATCGTAAGATTTTTTTGTAATTAGCCCCCTGGTCTGTAGAAGTCCAACTCCAAAGTTCACTGTTGGAGAATGCAGCCTGACCGAAAGTCGACTGACAAAAGTTATGCCATTGCACAAATACTGCAGGCAATGACGGAATGACATTACTATTATCTCCGACAAGTGAACGGAGTGAATGGCAGAGATACTGTTTTTGTTCGATGTGTGTCTGTCTGTCTGTGTCTGTGTGCAGCGGACTGGTCAATCAGATCAATTTAAGACGGCTCAAGCTATAGACTTCAAATTTGACATGCATGTTCCCAGGGGCAGTCCGGACATGACCCTTTGACCCCTTAAAATTTTTCGTAAAGGGGGCGTGTCCAGAGAAATTTTTGGGCGTTAAATACTAATAGCTCCAAAACACTTAAAGCCACGGACTTCAAATTTGACGTGCATGTTTCCAAGGACAGTCCAGACATGACCCCTTAAAATTTTTGAAAAGGGTACCAACAAAAATTCACTTGGTGGAGATTATGCACTCTCACAAGTGCCTTCCAGTTATTACTGCTGTTATGCAGTTGGCAAGGCAACATTAGTCAGTTGAAAGAAATCGATGAAATCGCAGTTGCCAGCAGACACGTGATATCAGTTGAATGCATTGATGACAGTATGCTATGACTGACAGCAGGGAGATGAAGCTACAACTGTATAATCAAGTAATTATTATCAATCCATTCAGCACTTATAATCAAAAAAATTATTACAATTATAATACATGACTTACATACGAAGTTGTCGATGAAGATAATGGATTGCAAATTTCAATATTGCCATACTGGTTTAGATAAAACTCAACCAGAATCTGTTAATACAAACACTTGCTCATACAACATGCTAAATGCAGACAAGCCTCAAAAACGTAACTAGATAGCACTGGATATAGCGCATTACCATTGCCACCAAGCCTAATGCAGCATGCAGTCACGGCTTGGTGGACACACATACACTGAGCGCCACAATACCTTCTACGCATGCTAAGCAGCTAAGGTCGTAAAATAGGAACTACTAAATTCTGTTGTTTTAAAAGTCAACATTGCCTCAGTGATTTGCCGACACTGGTGGGGCAGGTAGGCTATGAGTCGTGTAACACAAATTGCACTGCAGTAAACACCATCGGTTTCCCTTAAGACTAGAGCTGTCGCACGATTAATTTTTTAATCACGTTAATCGCGCGATTTATTATTTTAATCGTGCAATAATGGATTAATTAACACGTCAATTCGACAGGTCCAGTTTATGTTGTAGGTTGACGTCAGCAAACCAGCCGAATACTTCAGACAGCAAACAATAAATGACATCATTGCTAGCATAGAAATTTATTAGCTTGTCAACTGAAAACTGGAGTAGTGCTGCAACCGCAACATAATAATTAACTGAATATTATTCGCTCGCCAAATAACCGCAGTTCAATTGCATATTGGAACTCCTGCTTCACAGAATTTATGTATGTGCATTAATTTTTTACTGGCATTAATTTTTTAACCGTGATTAATTCTTTAACGCGTTAACTCGTTAATTAACACGTTAATTCGACAGCTCTAATTAAGACATGTGGTAAGCCAGCCACATGAGGTAAGCATGTAGAAAAAGTCAGTTGAATCAAAGGCAAGAGACACTATGAAACAGAAACCTAATACCCGAGTCACAACTGTAGTATCCAATTATAAACCTTGGTCTCCTCCACAGACCATCTAGTGCTGTCTAGCATACTGTTCTTAGCCCACAGATTAATCAGTCATGTAATGCTCTGGCAGGTGTTCTAATCATCTTAAACTTTTGGCTAATTTTATGACAGCTGCACTCGGATAGTTAACAATGTTAGACATTTAAACTGAGATCACAAAATGACTGACAGAGTCGAAGCAGATTTATGAGATGAGCTGAAAATATGCATCAATATATATCTAACATCACCTGCAGGAATGATTCAGCCCGCCAAGTCTCTTGACCGGTGCACGCAAGGTCAGCGGTCGTCACAGCACTGCTGAGAGGTGACGACGTTGCAAGTGGCTCCGGCTTCACCAGTAAGAAAGACAGATAACCCGACGTGTTGGAAGTGTTCTTGGGTGGTGATGACATCTTCCTAGTAAACAGAACAGCCAAAAAAATAACACAAATGTAAGAGTTAACAGCATCACTGTGGCAGTGTTAGAACAACTTCCACTAGTGGTTAATAGCTTCAATGGCACACATGCACGCAATACCATTTTTAACGCATTAGAGATATTTTGAGAATGCGCTATATAAATTGACACTTTACTTACAGTGTACTTACGTACATTCTAATGGCAATTTTATAAGTTAACCTAATTTAGCCTAACCTAATCTAACTTAGTTAACCTATAAGCTAACCAAAAAACTTATGAAGACTGCCGGAGCAGTGTCTGTCTGCTGTATGCAAAAAGCCTTCTTGTGATGATCAGTCATCAGTATCAGAACTTTGAAGACAGTATAGCTTCAGCAGTAATGCAAACACTTGAAATGTTTAGTCCGTTATGACATAATGCGACATCACAGCATTGAAACCATTTGGTGCAAATGGCTTAAAATGGCTTAAAATCAAGTAGGTTAACTGTTATATAATGCTGACTTGAGCCAAATGAGTTCACAAGTGAGATGTTAATGAACAATATATTATGTTACTAAGTTAATAAATAAAAGGCACAACATAAGAACACTTACTACAGCTAAATGACAACTACTGACGATATTAAAGTTATTCAACACTAACTATATTATACTGTTATTACACAGTGCTAGGTTAATAGCATACATGACACACTGCTATACGATGAACAACATGCTTAAAATACAACCTGCAAATATAAAATACAAACAATTTCTTACGAATCCATCAACCTTACCAGTTCTGTGAGAAGAGATTTGACTGACAATCGGCTGCATACGCCCGAGATGGAGAACTAGGAGCAGGTGGAGTTACTGGTGCCTTTGAGCAGTTGAGTGGCAAGAAATACTTGAGGTACTGTTCCAATACGTAGGAATATACAAAGTCCCTGGTATTGCTCCACGTAGTAGGCTGCAAATCAAGCAACAGTCTACAGGCACCTGGCACATGCAGGGGTGTAAAAGGAAAATTAATCTGTCCCATTGCTATAGCATAGTACGGGACAGATTATAAAACCACTTGTATCCTGTCGGCACAGAAGTTGGGGGGTCCGAAAAGTAAGTAGATGGTGGATTCAAATTGAAGACCTACAGGAAACCACATATTGCCAGTCCAATGGTCACGTGACCGATGACGTCGATGTCGCGACCCCCAAAATCTTTGAGGCACTATAACTGTGCAAATTAGACAGTTTGGTTCAAATTGACCACATACAGAAAACCATAGTGAATCCTATGGTCACGTGACCGATGATATCATATGTCCCAAATGGTGACACTTTAAGGCTGGGGGTTTTGTTGGAAATGAACAATGACTGTAAAAATGTTAACTAACTAGGGTTAAATGTAACAGGTGTAGTTTGGCAATGGGACAGATACCTTGTTCCACAGAACGTATTTCTTGTTGTAGATAAAATGGAGAAGGTGGCCTGCCTGGGACTAGTGAGTACGGGGGAGCATCTATTGATTAACATTCTCACTACGAGTGACCATCTAACTCAACAATTGTCCCATTAGGACAATGCATATCTGGAAAACAAACGACGACTGGCAGATGGCATTCTGGAAGTGAATAATACTGAACACGAAAGACGTTCTCGCTGCAAAAATCTACCAGTTCTGACGTGTTCCTAATGGAACGTGCAGTCGCGACTCGACGGACACACAGAGACACAGACGCTGAGCGCCACAATACCTTCTCCGATTGCTAAGCGGCAGCGAAGGTAATAAAAGAGGAACTACTAAATTCTGTTGTTTTAAAAATCACACTGACACTGACATTATTCCAATTCTGCCACAATGTATAATACAGATTAACTAAGGCAATCTCTATATGCTGTGATGCTGAAGATTCTCATCTTGGAGGCAGACCTTTCTCGACGAGTTTACACCTTTGAAAGCCTTTGTGTTGACCAGAAAATAAGCAAAGTGGAACATGTAAAATTCGAATGCATCTACAAACACAAAACACTCACAATACAGTCTGCAAACATGGCGTAAATGACAAGTCCACTTTAAACAGCAGAGACTAGTGCCGTCATGATTCTGAGAAGTTCGCAATTTAATTCAGACAGATACCCATCACCAAGTGGTTTAGCTGCTTCAGGGCATGTTCTGTGAGTAGGTAGTGGATCTGACTCAGCTCTATACCCACATACAAGCTCAAGGCCTATGGAAGGGAAATGAGCATCCTACCTATACAACACAGGGTAATGGCACTTGAACACTGACAGAACGGCAATGTAGCAGTGTATCACATATATAATTACCAATACTGCTTGTATGTACTCAAATTGCTTAAAGAAAAACCAGACACAATGACAAAACTTCCCCCATCATACAGAAAAAATATTACAACAATGCCAAAGATACTGTGACTTAACTATGACACAGATGCAGTATCAAATAATCATGCTGCAGTTGCTGCCACTGCCAGATGGCAGTACGTGCCGCAATAGTCCTTTTCAACCACTTACGATTCATAAAAATTCAATCTAGTTACAAACAAACTAACCAAGCAATAAGACAGCACACTGCTTTCCGGACGTATTCAACTGAAGCTTTTCCCGATAGAAGGGCGGAATGCAGCCATCTTCTATTTTACACCGACTTGGAAACTTAACACAACAAAAATGCCATCAATAATAAGCAATCTTGATATACAAACTACTGAGTACTGAATTTTATGTAACGTTTAACGATGTGGCAATTGTAACCTGCCATGATATTACACATAAAATAAAATGCCATATACAACTTAGCATGACAGCATACCGGCAAACATGATAGGGGAAACTCGTATCGACAGCCTGAATCAGCAGCTAACTTGTACACAACTTGTAGTAACGACCCTTCTGGTCCAAGCAAATGACAAAGAATATCAAATTCTGACGGGCTTATGTAAGCCAGCGGCCCAATACACCAGCCATATGAAGGCCCAGCCGCTGCACCAAAACCAAATATACTCTCGACGATCAGCGGCAGTAAACTGTGCAAATCCTAGATCAGAAACACATCCAAAGTACACCGTGTTAACTGTCACAACAAGCCACCGAAACATACTGAAGAAGCTCCAACATTCATCATACACAAGTAACATGCCACATATACAATGAGTTACTTTACTAAGTACAAATCCTGAATAAAATTATCATTCAGTATTAAAGCCTGAATACATGTGTACTGAGCAATGGAAAGTCAGTGTTAAGTTAAAGAATTACTTATCACCATATTTGAACATTGTCCACAGCATTCTACGGAAATGCCTGCTACAAGACACATGGCTCTACAGAAAATTTTAATACCAACAGTAAGCAAATGCAAGTGCAGCAAAAAATCTATATTATAGAAAAACAACTGTCAGTCACTGACATCACTTTTCTCATCTTGAGCATCATCACGGGACAGGCCAAAACTCTCCATATCCCCTGTAACACAATCCCAACATGTCTTCTTTGGGCGTACCCTCTGCCTAGTTCCTTCAATCTCCAACATCAACTACATCAACTAAACCAATCAGCATCATCTATATGTTCAACACGACCAAACCACCACAGTCTGCTCGTCTTAATAACCAAGCAGACTGGTTCCAATCCCAACAATTCTCTGAACTCCGTTTTTTCTTTCTTTCTTTCTTTCGGTGTAAGCCCACATATCCATCTGATCATATTCATTTCATTTCTATCCAACTTTACTTTAACATACTCCACCTTCACCGGCCACATCTCACTGCCATAAATCAAACAACTTCTTGCACATCTTGTATAAATTTTACCTTCCCAGTTAAAATAGGTAAATACTCAAGACATTTTCCACACACATCTTGCCATTACTGCTGAATCACATCCTCCATCTGCATTTAACATGTCTCCTAAATGGCAAAACCTTTTCTAGCAGTAACCCACTGCGACATCCTCATTATCAACAGCCATACCTGTAACTGATCCACCTGCTGTACAAATGACAAGTTTACTTCACAAAAATCTTCTTTTCACTCCACTACATCGCTTACAAACCCACTTCAGACAGCACGTGCACAAGAATGAGTTATGGCCAACTCCATTCTTGCACACACCACAGGGCCATTTACCTTTCTCCTCTGCCCTATCTGTCGTGGAGCATACAAACATCAGCTTTGTTTTCCCGGTATCTTCAAGCCTTTAACTTCCATTCCAGCTTTCCATTTTACAATCTTCGAACACAGTTCCACCTCAATCTCAGCCAACAAGATCATATCATCTGCACACAAATGCTCCCATGACAGTCCTACTCGTAACTCCTTGCTAATAACTTCTGTTATGTCGACAAGCAACCACAGAAAAACAGTTACAAATAAACCTTTGGTGCATGCTGTCGCAGAATGCAGTCAATTTCATTGCAGCGCTGATATAAGGGCTTTTCAAATACTGCATGTATACGAGCCTGAAAAAAACACAAATAAAGTTGTTAACCAAACTTTCAACTTGACACTGCTTTATACACAGCAATCAAAAAACAACACTGGTTGGCAATACACTGTGAATTGTGATAAATATCACCAGCCGGCAGCATCATGCATGAGGCTGGCGAGAAATCGCACACGCCACATTAAAGAAAATGAGTAATTTTACTGAACAAGCAAGGTTCTTTCGTTACAAACTATGTAAGACATCTATTTTTACTGAATAAGTGGCAATATCACAATAAATTAATCATATTTATTGTTGTATTGCGAAAAAAATGAAATAAAAAAGCCATGCCCAGGCACCGACCACACTAGTAGGCTAGCGAGACATAGCGATGACTCTCAGAAAATGTATCAGTAATCAACCTGAAGCAATTTATTAATATAAACAATGTCATGTGGTACACATTTATATCACATGACACACAGGCAGTGGCCTGCCATCACAAAGGTCCGCCATCGCAAAGGGCTACCTATCGAACTAAATATATATATCGGCATGGGTTTCCAATCCCGGGATTAAAATATTCATTGTTAAATAATAATTTTTGGTCATAAAAGGGTTAGAGTTAGGGTTAGGTTTAGGTACTGAACAAGTGCATAATGTTCGGCATTTGCGATGGCGGCCCTTTACGATGGCAGACCGGAACCGATATACATTGTCTTTTACTCTCTGTAATCGCCTCTAGTGACCTCAGTCATGTGCGATTTCTAGCCAATCACATTACTGCTGGCTGGTGATATTTATGACTGGCTTGCCAGCTGTTGGCAGGCAATACACAACCAGAGCATAAAGCCTTAAACAGAAATATGTGTTTTAACGTTGTGCACTCCCCCAGCCAGTGTTATTTTCGTTCACGAGAACGAAAACAAGAACGAAAAAGATCAGCAATTCGTTCACGAGAACGAGAACTAGAACTAAAGATGTTCAGAAGAACGAGAAGTGAATAAAAACTAAACAGATTGAAGCCGAACTGAATAAAAACTAGAACGAAAATTCAAAGCCGAATGAAAATGAAGTTTTGAACATGGTCACTTAAATGTTAAATAAACCACGGTATTACTCGTATTAACTTGAATCAAACTTGATCAGCAACTGACAAATTACTCTGACTCAACTACAACCAGCACTTCTTCAGTACTACAGAAGTTCACATTTCTGGCTGCTAAGATGACTAACACCCATGTCGGCAACACGCAGGGTCCATTGCCTCAAGAGCAGCTGG
>Ga0209679_1001225_pt1 | contig 10711 bp, 11 predicted proteins | sample WorMetHEROISLAND_4_FD_187408 | JGI IMG/M metagenome (GOLD analysis project Ga0209679, IMG submission 187408) | Marine gutless worms symbiont microbial communities from Max Planck institute for Marine Microbiology, Germany - Olavius sp. 2 HERON... ...
TTAGTGTAGGCAGAAAAGTGTCCGTATCACGTGACCTTTGACCTTGACCTTGAGCACACCCTGGATGCGGGCTCTTCTGGGGACCATCGTGTGCAAGTTTGGTGGCGATCGAGCCATGTTTGTGGTAGAAGTAGCGATTTGCGCAAAGTTTACAGACAGACGGACGGACGGACAGACAGACGGACGACGGACGCCTCGCGATTGCATAAGCTCATGGAATGAGCTAAAAACAAAGTCCAAGGAGTTTACAAACTACTCGGTTATAAGTTAACTGACGAAGTACTAGTAATAGCAATACGATCTTCAAACATAGTGACTTCATTGATTACATGAAGCACCATATGCTACAAACGGTCAAAATTAATGGTTAGCCAAATGAAAGGTGGAAGACCCCGATATTTGGGTGTCACTGGTGGAAAGGATGCGCAAGATGTCCAAGGTCACCACGCCCCATATAGCCCCGGCAGAAACTGAGACATAACTGATGATCGCCTGATAGAATTGCCAGTTCAAACTCCGAGCTCACTGGAACTGTTTTCTTTCTAAAATCAACACGTGATAAAACAGAATTTACAGAAATTCAAAAAGGAACTTTTTGGCTAAACCTGGTGCAGGAAAATGTCGGCAATTGTCTGTCGATGAAACGTGAAGAGGTTTTGAACAAACGTTCGCACGAGTGTCCGTCGTTTTCTGTTCAACTCCGCACCATCGTCGCTAGAACCAGCATTGAGCTCGGACTGCGTTAGCCGCGACAGTCCGTCACCAACAGACAATCCTACTAGCAGACTGACGTTGGCAAACTCGGACCGCTGCCGAGCATCGACGTTGCCCCGCTCCGACATTCGGCTGCGCAGGTCGGCGCCCTGGACGGTACGCCCGTCAACCGACGGACCGAAAGCGGCAAGAAAGCGCGGAGCTTCCGTCGAGACGGTGGCGCCAGCGGCGACAAGTTCAACGACCGGCGACTGCTTGAGACAGTCGATCAGACGTCGACGACTGGGCTGCTGTGACGGCGGTAGCTGCGTGTAGGCGTCATCGACAGAACAGTTCAGACGACTGGCAAGCAACATCACGTAAGAGCGACGTGGTCGAAGCAGCGTTGCTGGATCTAGGGCAGATCCTCCGTGGACAATAACTCGATGAAACAGATCCAGACCTGTTTCACCAGAATGCCTCGCTGCATGCAACTTGCTACCTTCCAATTCATTTCACGTTACATGTCCACAGTTTGAACAAAACTACGATTATCACAAATTTACACTTGTAACTAACGAAAAGCCGTCATCTTTCACAAGCCAGTGCTCTACATGCGTCTCCTCATTTCACGTCAGCCTGATGCAATCGCATTCAAACAGAGTAAATCGAACGTATACGGCAGTTATGTCGAAAGTGCCATAAACTTTGATCGAAAAAAACTGTTACAGTAGCAATTATGCTATAATTTGCCGCAATTATTACTTCGTTATTTGAGTATTCCTTTATTCTTTGTGCCAGTTTTTAACTATTGACCTGGCAGGTCGGCTGTAATGTTCGCATGCTATAGCGTCAGAGCGTCAGACCTGTGACGATGGGAGACACGGCGAGCAGATTAACCAACACTGCACCGACACCGTGGCCCATCAGCGTCACCTGTTTCGGGCTGCCGCCGAATGCTTTAATGTTCTCCTGGACCCACCGCAGAGCTGCAGTCAGATCCAATATAGCATAATTGCCTGGAGCCTCGCTGTCTCCGGTAGTCAGAAATCCTGCAGACGGCAGTACTAACTCAGCTATTCATCTAGGGCTAGTAACGATAAAAAAATAAAACAGTCAACTTTACAGAAGTTAACGATTAATTAATCATTAATTTCGATTAAGAACGAAATAGTAGTAATTGTCCAGAAACACGTTTATCAGTTATTGAGCTAACAGCTCTCACGGGTGCATGTGAGACATAGTGCGAAAGTTTTATGCAGCAGCTAATGCAATACTCTCACATTCAAAAAATGTCACTGAAGTAACTAGATTGCATCTCCTGGAATCACTTACTCTGCCTCTGTTGACTTATGGTTTGAAGTGTTGTTCCTGCCTAAAGGCTAAATCGCAGTTGAAGAAACTTAACTCGTGTTGGAATAGTATATACAGAAGAATTTTTGGTTTCTGTAAGTGGGATTCGGTGAAAGAAACTCGGTTACTGTGTGAACGATTAGACTTAATTCACCTCATTGATGACAAATGTAAGTTAAGAGTTCTTTGGTAACTTGTATCAACGTGAGAATTATGTTACCGATCGTTGTCGATACCTAACTAAACAGTGTAAAGACAGTTGCATGACATGTACGTTGATGATAAAGTCTGCAGTGCTGTTCAGTTATACATAGAAAATTTTATGAGACTGTTGCCGAGCGGTTGTAGTCTGTAGTATTAAGACTGTATTGATGCTGACGTATGTTTGATATATTTTGTTTAATCCCGTCTGTCTGTCTGTCTGTCTGTCTATCTCGGTCTGTTTGTCTGTTATTTGTTCTTTTAGTCTGTTGCTTGTCCGTTCTACCTTCGAGGTAAATAAACGTATACACAAACGTAGGTTACATAATCATATTAGCGAGTGTTTTTCATCCAGTCATGTAGACAGACCAAAACGTTCACGTTCTCTGGGGAAAGAGATGATAGTCGTTCGTTGACGATATATCACACGCAACAGATGTTGCAGGTATGCAGAACACAGCATTTGCCAGTGAAGATAGTTTAAAAAACGATGTGCATTAATCTCCACCACAGCAAAGGATCTGTAATGTCAGGACTCAGTTTCTCAAATTTTTAACGCTCCAGTTCATCAGAATGTGTCTCATTGTTTTCGGTTTCCGAGTCAGAATCTTGCAGTTTCAGTTTGATGCACTTAGTTGGTAGCTCGAAATTCACAACTTCATCATCATCAGTATCACTGCAGGGCTTCACTTGTTAGTTGTTACCTGTGTACCACTGGTACCCGGTATAGTCTCGTACAGTTTTCTACGAAAAAGCCCATGTGTTTTCTCGTCCTTCTTCATACAGAAATTTTACCCGCTTGTAATCGTGACTACTTTATGACGTTTTCTTAGTGACGTGACTTTAATCGAAAATTTAACGACTGAAATTTTCTAATCACTAATTTTTTTGACGATTAATCGCGTGATTCATCGTTAATTTCCGCAGCCCTATATATTATCATCTGCTATAAATTCAACAGGTAAAGATCAATACTTTATCATTATAGACATTCGTCGGCAGGCCTATGGCCAACATCCACTTCAACCACTAATACTAGTACCACTAATAGTTAATGTTGTTGAAGTCAACTGCTTGCCCAGTACGCCGAGCCGGTAGTTGAGGGTGATCACGACGACCTGTCCGTAAGACGCCATAACACTTCCGTCGTACGCGTTTCCGGTTCCGGTGTCGAACGACTCGCCGTGAACAAGTACGACAACCGGAAGTAGAATGCCCGCAGTGTCTGCAAACCGTAACAAAAAGTTCGGTTGTTGAGGAGAAACTGAGTCACGCTCCATATCATTTTGGAAACGTTCTCACGCACAAAAGCCACTAACAGTTGGTCAAGGTTTCGCCACATGTAAATGCATTGTCTGCATGAACTTCACATTAAATGCCCTTCTTGTTTTCCTACCTTGACTGTGAATGACCAAGGTCACAAAAATTGTGCGAATTTTTATTAGCTGATATCTTATTAACGACCCATATGCTACAATACATCATTTTCTCCACAAAAGTTGTTTTATATTTTATGTGAAATACTTATTCTATCCACACGATTCATGAACACAGATGGTTATTACACAGTACGTACAATACAGACAAAGTGAGAACTGAACGCTGATCAAAGATTTAAGAAATACTAAAATCAACCTTTCAATCGCCGCGGATGAAGTGACATGAGGTTGCGATGTAATGTCTTTACTGCCAGCCGAAACACGTTTGGGGTAATATAATGAAATGGACATACGAGTAAATTGTTCGCTGCATCAGGCCTGGTCAATCTACTCCGAGTGACGAATTACTGGACAGTTATTTCATTAGTATCAACAAGTCGTCGAACGTCCGAGTGTAAACTATTACTTAGTCGTCAGCGGGCTGCTACATCGTAAATGCCAAACTCCACTACACGGACACCGGCGGGCATGCTGTACACCACCAACGGACGAGCTCACAACAATTCTACAACTTGTTGTACAACAAATTAAAATCAAACGGACAAAAATTTGCCACATCCCAACATCTTGACATGTCAAGATGTTGGACTCTGGCATTGCGATGTGGCAAATTTGTTGTACAACAAGTTGTAGAAAATTGTTGTGAGCTTGTCCGTTGGTGGTGTTGTACAACGTCCGTAGCCGGTGTCCGTGTAGTGGAGTTTGGCACTAAACCCACAAGCCACTGCTTCTGCTTGCTCCCGATGACGACTAACAGAGTTGGACGCCAGTTCACAGTTGGTTTATGCAGTAAATTAAAGATGTTTTAACGCTGGTATCACAATGTCTTTAAGTGGACGTGCACAAAAGTAGAAAAAAACTACTCAATAGCTGATTAAAATACTGAGATTGACGAATAATAATGATAATACCAAAAACAGATAAGGCCTCAATAGCCACCACATTATGCAGGGACTGCGTTTATCCGCTGGGTCTCTTAACCTCATTATTTAACCCTTTGACTTTCTAACCTTGTCGTTGTTTTGTGAGATTAACATGTATAGTGTCTGAACCTATAGTGTCTGTGCAAATTTTAAATTTGCAAATTTATGTTGAGTTCTGCGGGAGCTGGTACCATATTAACTGCAAGACTTGCTTCAGTCCATCAACGTTTATGGCCTGAAGTAAAATGTCTTGTAGTGTTCAAGCATAACTCCCCAGACGGAGAAAGGCATGGTTAATAACAATAATGATACTAATGACAATGTTACAAAAACCATAACCGAACCTGAGGCGAAGACTATTTCCTTTCATCTATACGTTTAATTCCTGCGTTATAAAATTTTCGGTTTGGTTTGCGTTGACTGCAACCGACAGACATAAAATCGCGTCAGTCATACGAGATAAATTCAGCCGTGTCGGTATTACAAGAAAAACATAAAATTAAATTCATTAAATTGCAATTTATTATATATAGATTAAAAATAAAAAGAATATGTAGTATACGCACAGTAAATTTAAGCATTAAGTTTAAAATCTGCACATAATCGCTCTGCTTTTTATACAGATATACACTGAGCCTGGTTGAGCAGCCACGACTCAAAAAATACCGCCATCAAATACGAAGCAGTAATCGTAGTTGATTGAGCTATGTAATAGGTGAAGCGATTAAGAAGGGTCAGTTGCTGCCGCAACTTGATTGACCACGGATTACAGGAAAAGCAAAGTGCAGCGACATGTGGGAAACGCACATAAGCTTTCCGGACATAAGCCCCCTCCGGACAGAAACCCTGACAAATTTTATCTGGCTAGATAGTACAAAAGCCCCTATGCAGGAAAGTTTGGGGATGAAACACTTCACCTGCGTTAATGACCTTTGTAAGTCTCATTTTTACACAAGCACAGGTATAAACTTACGCACTGCAGGGCTTCACAGAACGACTCGGACTCGGTTAATTGTCGCTATGATAGTGCTGGGACAGATTAACAGTTGGTTTTACCGCACGTTGTTTGATATATTCTCATCAACAATCGACTTTAGTCTTATAGAACTTTGTCGCACATTCCTTACTTCTCTGTTCACGCATATTAAGTCGTGCACATAGTCAGCAATGTTAATACTTACTTAAACTGATTGTATAATCGTCTAAAGTCATTCCTCAGATTGCACAGTCTGCGGCATGTCGTAAGCAGGAGGAATGTCTTACGTCTTCGAAACGAGCGTGGGAAATGTCTGGCAAGGGAAATGTCCAGATCGAGGAGAAATGTCCGTTTTCCGTTCACAACGTCCGCTCTCGGCACACACCCACAAGGACATGTCCCCGTGCGGACATTTAACCCGCTATAGGACGTTCCCCGCCAATGGATAGGACATTTACTCGCCGCGATGTGTATGTAATGTAGAAAAAGCAGTGTGAAATACACACACTAATGCGATTTTATGGAATGTATTCTAAGGAGGGGAGTACGCCTAAAACTACAAATGACCACACTATTTGTAAAATTACACACAAACTATAATACGCACACGGATGCGATTATGTTGCATGTATTCTAAAGACATTAAGCACTTAAAGTATGCCTAATAATGTAAATGAGTGGTCAGTGAATGGTACTGAAATAGGTGGGTTGAGACTTAATCAAACATGCCGCTCTCTCGTTGCGCGAGACAAGGTCGCGGTTAATCGTGACCCGTCGCCCCTGCGTCGTACTGGCCATTCCGGTGTTTCACTGTCATATTCTGTCGAAACTCTCCAAACGCTCATTATTTCTTTAAAGCAATTCTATGCCAGCCGCCGAGTCGAGTTCTGAAGACTAAACACTCTTCAGAATTGGATTCGGCGGCATGCTGTTAACGAACGTCGAGCTTGACAATAGGCAGGAAAATATCCCTTTTGGGATTAGCAAGCGAATGTCCGTACGGGGAAATGTCCGACGCCCATCAGTGACTCGTTGCTCAATGCCGCAGTGACAATGACATTGACAATGACAATGATGTTTATTTCACACTTGCCACTAGTGACAGTCGAATAAGTAAATATAAAACAGTTGTAGAATAACTAACACATGAAACAGTAGAACAGTGGCAGGCACTGTGGCAATTAACTTATCGCAATGACCGCCAAATGACCTCAGTAACAGTGAGTGAGTAGAGTTTAACGCCCCAACCAGACACACAATAGGTCATTTCGGAGGCGGTCTTCACAGCCAATCACTTGACTGATACTGACCTCAGCAACACTCAGAAAAATCATTGAAATCCAGATTCTAAACCGAAATTGATGCCTGACGCTGTGCAGATTATTCTGGCTCTTGCAAAAAATTGTACGGTTGTACGTAAAAATTTCACAATGTAGTGTGGCAACAGATTTGGGGTGAGGTGATCGGAGTTATTCCTGTTTCTTCCGCAGTTCATCTGAAAAATCAAAAGCAAAAGAATTATTAAAATCGGTCCACATTTGCCAAAGTTAAGATAAAATAAAAAGGGTACTTTCATGGACCCTGGTACATATTGGGACGTTTTACCGCGCGATACACGTAGTGCTAGCGCGATATTGCTATCGTAAATCGTCCGTCCGTCTGTCCGTCTGTAACGTTGGTGTACAGTGAGCATATAGGTTGGACTACGCCAATTTGATTTATCTACGTTTTTTCTTTTTGAGTTAAGAGCCCGTATAGGACAGACAGACGGACGGGCAAGACGCGTAATGCGGCGAACGGCCGCATAATATGAAACATGCAAGACTTCTGTGACCGTATTGTTACTGCGCCGCACCCGAATACAAATCCATGTCCGATAATTCGGCGGGAATGGCTATGGCGCAGAGTCAGCGCCGTGATATGTGATTGCTTTCAGCGGACACTGTAGATCGGGCAGTGTCCATAGCGAGTGCATAGTCGTAATTGAAGGCCAGACGCCTGCACTGAAATGCTTTCTGGGCAACAAACCACCAGAAAGCGACTCGCAGATAGAGCAGAGGAGGAAGTGAGAGAGACGGTGATAGACAAATACGGCAAGAGCTAGCACCGGCCAATCCATCTCCAATCCCTGGACACCTGTGATGCAGGCGTTCGTTCACAACTTCTTCCATCGCATCGCCTTCTTTACGACATTTTTTTTATAAATTTATAAAGAAATATGCAAACTTAAGCAATGTACTCTAAGAAGTGCTATTTTCAAAAAAAATAATAATAAACATATGCCTGAATCATAGTGCTTGGTGCCCTCAACGATAATTCAACATGTTAATGACAAGTTAATGAACAACGACAACAATATTTATTTGCCAGTAAAGGCGGTCTGCCAGAAGAGCACCAGCTCAACAATGCTGGCCACCCTTGAAACTAATAATAATAAGTATGATAATAAAAAGAAAACGGTGCAACAACAAAAATAGTGCAAAATAATGTAAAACTTTAACAAGATCCAGTGTAAAGTGTTATCGACATGAATCGTTGTCATAACGATATCTGTGTTGTAAATAATAATAATGATGATGATAATAATAATAATTGTAACGACAATATTTATGGTGCTGTCATCGTAGCTCAAAGCCACTGCGAGAGTTCACCCAGTTCATATGATGAATATGGCACGGCGCCAAGCGGCCGCCGACCCTCAGACCAGGCCAAACGACCCGGGCTGAGTCCGCCTGTAGGCTGCCAGAAACCACACCCACCATCGCCATTTATTATTATCACTCAGCCCGAAAGCTGATACTCATTTTACCATCCCGCGGATGATAGAAGGCTGAGTCGACCTCAGTGGTTTTACGAAAAAAACATGCAAATGCCCGCGGTGGGATTCGAACCTTGGTCGTCTCACACCTCTGTCAGGCATGTTACCGCTAGACCGCTGAGACACTGCAAGTGACAAGACAACGAGTAGCGAAATGTAAGAACGAAAATATGCAGAAACCAACTCGCTGAGGAAAACGAGTGAGAAGACGAGCTGTAAACGTATACAGGAAAAGCACTGCCATATGGCGGCGCGAAATGGTTCCATACGACGTGTAGAAGGCGACAGTGAAAATTTGATGAACATCAGATCAAGGGTGTCTCGTAATAACGATACGCCTCGAGCGACGGGACGGCCCGCTCTCCCACACCAGAGATGACCGGCGCCTGCAGGGGCGTCGGTCTGCTACGGACGTCTCGACGACACCACCTCAGTCAGTCACATGGTTCGACAATCGACCGACCATCCAGGCATCGAGAACGGCGACGAGACCCGACGACGAAGGCCATCACCGGCTTAACCCCCGCGGCGTAAATCATCGACGACGACGAGCGGTACTTATATAGTGAACAGCGGCAACGAGGCATCGCCGAACCACTCCACTGCATTCACCGAAACATTTCGATACGACGCGAAACGTAAGAAAAGTGTGGCCCAGATGGCCGACACGATATGAGACCGTCCCTGTAATTTAAAGATTTAAAGATTGCTTTTACCCGTTGTGACCTTGATATTTGACCGCTTGACTCCTAAAGCGATGAAGCGTGAGATGAACACAATCACCAAGTCCGAATGTCACGTGGCTGTCTGTCAGAGGTTCTAATACACATGCGCTGTATATTTCATTTGTAGACTTCGTGACCTTGACCTCTGACCTTTGAACATTTTCATGCAAAATGTGTTACACCACGGTGCAACGTTACCACCAACTTGGCATTAAGTTTGAACCATATACTCATCAGTTATGGCACACTTTGGGTTTGGGCTTTATAAAAGCTGGTGAACTTGACATCATGCATTTTACATTTTTACCTTCAAGTGATATCTATAGAGTAACACATTTACAATGATTGCTAAGTAGAACTTGTAACTGTTAACCAGCCATGGAGTATTTTGTGTGGCGTGGTATCAACATCTCCAGTTACTCCTGTTATTTGGAATTTACAAGGTGTCCCATAAAAAGTGACTGCAACAGTTTCGTCAGTACCACTTTTGTTTTAAATCAACTTTAGCAAATGTGGATAGATTTTAGTAATTCTTTTACTGGTGCACTCCGAGAGAATGCAGAGGAAGATGGAATAAAATCTTCCACCTCGCCTCAAATTTGTGGCCGCACCTTGCAAAATTTGAAGTTCAACTGTGCAACCTCACAGCAAAGTTGTTCAATTCAGAAGTGATGCAAAATCGTTTATTTACTGTAAAATGTAAATATCAACTGGATATGTTAAATTCTCGTTCATATGTCTACGCAGATTAATTTACAACGTGCAGCATGTGTTGCAAATATCCGCACTCAGCAAGCACGCATGCTCTGAGGCGTGAACGCCACTGGTCAGTGGATGCTTCATTGACGTGTTGTTCTTGTTCAACACTGTGCCAAACGTTTACACAGGCGCTGTCGCAAAATACCGCAGGTTCGCAACATCATAAGTAAACTAGAAATATGGGGCAGAGCCCAACGTAAGGCCGCCCGGCGCCGCAAGTCCGACTGCAGAGACAATTTTGGATGGTTCAAATTCCGCTCGCAGCAACACCTCCTGGTGAATCAAAGTGGAAAGTTGTCTGAAATCGCACCGAAATTCCACTTGGGTGGGTCAACATGCAGGTCTATAACTTTTTTGTTTGTGGACCAAAGTTCACAATCTTTTTTTTCGTCCAACGCGAGAGGAGTTGTAGTTGATCAAGTTTTTTTTCCGTTTTTCGATATGTAGATTAGTTCCGGAGATATTCGCGATCAAACTCGAAAGTTGTCAGAAATCACGCTGAATTTTACACGTTTTTTGCCCTCCCAAATTTTAGGGGGCGGGCCTTCCCCAAAAATAGTGCCAACTTGAACACCCCTGCCTCGCGGCACGTCGCGTGGAAAAGTTTCGTGACGTTACTCCCACTAGCGCCAAAGTTATAGGCGCGCACACCCTGAATTTTAAGCCCAATTTTACATGTTCGCCCTTAAATTTTTTGGGGGGACCCCCGTCCCCGTTGGGGGTGTGCGCTACCAAGCCTTGGTCAATCTGTAGTGCGTGTTAAAATTTGAGGGGCCAGCACCCCCTAAGGGCCGAAATATGGTCTGTCGAAGAATTCAATTTGG
>Ga0209679_1001226_pt1 | contig 10707 bp, 9 predicted proteins | sample WorMetHEROISLAND_4_FD_187408 | JGI IMG/M metagenome (GOLD analysis project Ga0209679, IMG submission 187408) | Marine gutless worms symbiont microbial communities from Max Planck institute for Marine Microbiology, Germany - Olavius sp. 2 HERON... ...
CACACTGACTTACTGCATTGTGCTCATATTTCGTCTGCTTACTTGAAAGCATTTCTTTTTAATACGCACACACTCACCGTTTTAATGTCCATTTTCCAGATGAACCGGGTAAGCTAGTTGCCCCTTCAGTTGCGTTGACAGATAGGTGGGGTTTCCATAAGGTACTTCAGCCTGTACCCCACCCACTAATATCAACTACCATGGCTAAGGGGTTTTGGTGCAAAGTTTTTACAGGTCTGATGCCGTTCCTGTCACCCAACCAACAGCATCAAAATACTGAAGGGAGTAAGCATTTCTGTTTAATGTAGCTACTTACTGTGCACTGACTGAGTAATTAGGAACCCCTCGGGGTGTTGGAGCACGGCTGTTGTTCGATCCCTAATGAGGGAACATTACTATTGTGTATATCTGTATATGCTGTGTCAGTTGATGTATTGATGCGTGCTGTTGATTTACACAAACCCGCTTCCTGTTAGTGGGCTCCTGAGTCCATGATGTTTAGGTGCTGATGTAAATTATAAGTAGGTCTTGCCACCCCTTAGGGGCCGGAGCTGAATTGAAAGGCGACATGGTTTACATAGCGTTGGCAAGATTTTATATAGCGTCGGCTCTCCTTTACTGTAGTGGACTCTGTGCCTGCTTTCCGGGTGAAGCTCAGCGCTAATGACCTAAACTGTGTTGATTTGCCATTAAACCCTACTCACTCACTCACTGAGTAATTAGGAGCACACCAGTCTTGACTTACTTATGGCATTTCTTATATGCAAACTGTGTTGTTTTTTTAGTTTTCAGTATGTTTAACATGTTTGTTGTTTTTTGCTGACATTAACATGAACTTGAGACATATCTGTAAGTCTGTTATGTCTGTCAAGAGATCACATCAAGGCGCCTTGGACACAGTGTGTTGTAATTGTTGATTGAACTGTTGCTGCTGACCAGCTGTTGCTGTGACAGTGTGTCCAGTATGTTGATGAAACTGTGCTACCAGAACTGGTTCCTCGTCTCACTGAATTGATTCGTGCTGGTGTCGGACTTGGCACTAAAGTAAGTTATAGTATGATTTTTAGTATCATATTATGTTGATACGTGCTGCATTCCTTTATGCGTTCATTCATTTATCCGTTCATCCATCTGTTCATCCATTTGCTGACAGACTCCAGCCAAGAGTGTAGTCATGCTGACAGCCTTGTGTCGTGTTCGATCTGTCATGTACAAGAGCTGAGGTTTCCGTTTCTGTTCTTCACTGCTTTGATGCTGTTCTTTGGGTTACAGGAAGGGCATCTAGCTTGTCAATAATAACCAAAAGTTTCGTTTCGGAAAACCCGGCTTAATCCAGAGTAATTCTTAAAAGTTGGCAGCCGGTTAAACAAAAATCAAAAGCATTGGTGAGGTTTCTGGACTTAGGCACAGTTAAGTTTCACAGTGCTGAACTATGATGTAATGCACAGCATTCACGGACTGGACTGGTGGTTAGTTATGTTGTATTGTAGGCAGGTTGTGCTAGCTTCATCGTAGCCCTCACTCGACAATGTCCACTTGACCTTGCACCATACACAGGTATGGTATTGTGTGTTTTGTCAGGTATATACTAATTGTGTCTTTCTTTGTTAATCATCTTTATAATTGCATTAAGACAATTGATCGGTATTTTTATCTACTTGATTTTATGGTCTTTAATACAGTTGTAATTGTCCCAAAAAAACTTTTTGGTTGCCCCACATTACGGGGAGTAAGTCTGAAGAAATTGTCTGGTTTCAAATATCAAATATCAGAAAGGTGTTTAGTGCCCTGCCTACACCGACCGGACCGGCAAGGCATTACAAAAGTCACAAAATGTAGAAAATATATGAAGAGGCAGTATAGGTTAAAACTGGTTGAAATCTGCTGCTGCTGTTTTCGCGGAAATTGAAAACAGCAATGATGAAAGTAATGTTAATATGTGTTGACTACTGCTGCGTGTAGTGGTATTTATTAGCACCAGACCTGCTGAGACGGTGAGTTGACTGTTGGTGTGTGTAATAATGTGTGTACAGTTGTTGGTTACTCACTGATTGATGATAGGCGAATGTGATATTGTCAGGTAAACTGCTGGCTGTCCTTGTAAATGGACTCGCTGACAGGAACGCTGGCGTCCGCAAGAGTTATGCCTTGGCAATAGGCTGCCTCGTCAAGGTACGTTTGTTAGTGGTGGCCTGCCTTGACAAGGTTCAGCTGTTACTGACGTATTGGTTAAAAAAGATTAAAGCCGAGTATGGCTCTTCAAATACATCTCAGAGTTACGGGGTGTCACTTGCCATATGGGATCACACAGTGTTACCTGCCACCCAGCACAAGTGAATGCGCCCCGCCATAACCCCAGCCAACCAAGCCGGTACTCGATTTACCTACCCCAGAGGGATGGAAGGCTGAGTTGTCCTAGGTAGCTTGATAGTGGCCTGACCAGGAATCGAACCCACGACCGCTTGATTGCAAGTCCGACGCCCTAACCATAACACCTCCAAGTCACCCCTGTTCTCGGGTAGTAGGCTGGTTTAAAATCAAGACTTGACGTTGATTGTTGCCTTTAAGTGAAGATTGTCTTTGTGTTGTTAGGTTGCTAAAGACTCAAGTGTTGAGAAGCTCATTGGTCGTCTGACTCAGTGGTACATGGAAAAAGAAGGTGAGTTATGATGTCATTCACCAGTTCTTTACCTGGAGTAACTCCCAGTGTGACAGCTCAAGTAACTCCAATAAAGTGGCTTGACCAGGAGTGACTGCAGTAAAATATGATGGGTTAGACAAAACCGAACCTGTACACTTTATATAGTATTTCGGTATTGAGAAGAGGAAAATAAGATGCTGTTGAAATAGCAACTGTTATCTGAGTTGTTACCAAATTTTGTAGAAAAGTCTTTAAATACAGCAAAATACATTTTCAGTAATTTGTGAAAAATTGTGTTAAAACTTGTGGTTGGGATTGTTTCGCATGTCACACCTAGGGATTATATATCGTGGCAAAAAATCCATATCGATTATCGTAGCAATTTGTATCGCGATATCGTAGACCGAGCGGCGAGCGGGAAGTGGGAGCGAGGAGGAAGGTCGGGTGGGGGGAGAATGAACTAGCCGACTTTTGACAGTGGTTGCTGAGACAGTTGCTGCTGCTGCATGGCAAGGACCGGGGGGGCGGGGGGAGGAGAGAGCGGCCAGGCAGCACCTGTGGCACAGCGCCAGCAGCACATGCGCACTCACGAGGCTCTTGTCACTGCTACTGATAGTTTGTTGACTTATAAGTTAAACGCCCATCCACACACCATGCGCAAAAGCAGTATTTTAATATCAGTGTGTTAAAATGTATACAGACAAACAGCGCAGACAATCACGTGATTCAGCAGCAGCGTGAAAGAGCCTGTGAGCCACGCAGACACTGTATCCAATTTCTCATTAACGTGCTGGGTGGTCGGCCGCTCTGCTACCCCCTCCCCTTCGGCCCGTAATCTGTTGCCACCGTGTTACGGGGGCAGGCGTCTAAACCGTCAACCTTCATGCATCTGTCTGCTATTGCCATTCATAAGAATAAGACGGGTGACGTCCGCACGATATCGTAGGCGCAGTCTGTCCCACGATATCGTAGCGATGTGTGGTTGGCGATCGATATCGCGATATCGGCTTATCGATATAATCCCTAGTCACACCCTGTATCTGCTGATTACTGGTGCTGTAACAGACAACGTGTGAGGCAGTTTTTTGTCCTTCTGACACTCAGGATGCTTTGCTGTGCTGCTGTGTGTATGTTATTACTCTGTTAGGTATGAGAGTTGTTTCTATGGCAGCATGTGTGTGCTAGTAGTGACAGTTGTTTGTGCAGCAGCGTGTATGTGCTAGTGCTGTGTGTATCAGATGAGCTGGTACGTCAGTCATGTGGGTCGGTGATACATGCCATCAATCAACAAAGTCCTGATGTGCTGCAGAAACATTTGTCACTTGTCTTACCTCTTGTCTTCTTTGCCACGCATCAGATCTCAGGTAGAATCTACCGTGATGTTGAACTGATGTTGTGAAAGTGCTGAATTGATGTTTAGAACTCATCACAGATTTTACGAGTTCACGCTTCGATGATACTATTTGATTGTTGTGTTTTTGAGCTGTAATCTTTAATTGACATCTCAGTAGCAGTTGTTCGCTGATCAGAGTTTATATCATATTCCAGTGACTGGCAGTGAGTGAAAACATCGATTATTTCCTTGGTACTGTATTGTGTTGGCATGGCTGTCAGTTGAATGATATTTCTGTGTGTTAGGTGAAACTGCTTCAGATGCAAGCAAACAGGTTTCAGTATGGGAGGAAGTGTGGAGTGATGCTACCCCAGGTCTGTGTCCTGTGATTTACATACTATTTCTACTAATACGACTACTTCTACTTCTAGTACTACTACTACTGCCACTGCTTGTGCTACTAATACTAGTACTGCTGCTGCTGCTGCTGTTGCTGCTGCTACAGCTACTGCTATGGTTGATTGCATCATCGTCAGCTTCATGAAACCTCAGCAATTGTTGGCTGTCCTGCCTCACAGTTAATAACTCGTCCTTTTGTGTAATAACTGTTAGTCCGTTTAGTAATTATGCTGTAGATCTGCTGTAGCTACAGGTGAGGGGCTATGACTGCCATTAATGTATAATGGGTCTGCTGTAGGTACGGAGGCGGGGCTGCGACTGTGTCTACCAGAAGTAGTTAGCATCATCATAACTGGTTTATCATCATCGTCATGGACAGTCAAAGCACAGGCTGGTGCCACAGCATGCAGTGTGGCTGATAAACTTGGCTCACAGCTTGGACCACCGCACCTTGCCGTGTTACTCACCTCCCTGCTGACTGCTCTGCCGGGACGAACATGGACTGGAAAGGTGATGTCTGTTGAATGTCTTTGATGTATTAGATACTACAGGTGTTCCGTAGACTGCTAGACATCTGATACTGTATGATATCATATTATATACATAATGTTGTATGATATTCTATGATATTGTATGGTATAATATTGTGTGATATTACGTGATGTTGCATATGTTGTATAACATGACTATATTATATGATAAATGTGCACTGCTGCAGTAAAGACATCCAATGTTGATAGCTCTCAAATAACAATTGTTGATCATCAAAGAGCAACTGCTGCCACTCAGGCAACTTCCAAAGCTTTCTTTGGTGACCTTTGGTGCACCCACAGAGGGATAGCTAGGCTGAGTTGGCTTAGGCAGCTAACTATGACTTGGCAGCTTAATATGATGGCTGTTGCTGGACATAATATGTTGGTGAAAGCATAATTTCATGAGTGAGTTCTATAAACATGTCATGAATGCAATACTGGGTGTGCTGATAGTTGTTCAGGTGAAAGTGGAAACTGTCCTTTATGTATGGCATGCTGTCCTACATCGTATCATATCGTGTCGTGTGTATTGTGTTGTGTCGTGTATCATAGCAAGTCATGTCGTCTTATGCTGTGTCGTGTGTTACCAGGAGGCATTATTGAAAGCAATATCAAGCGTCACAGTTAATTGTCGGTGAGTGCACTGTTAATATTAGTAAAGGTATTGACAAGTTCTGTAGTAAAATTGGCAGATGACTGTCTAATTACAGGACAGTTAAATAGTTTATGCAGCTTTGTAAGAATTTGAGGTAAACGTCCATTTTTATCTGTATTTCAGGTGTTTGCTTGCCTCAAAATATTTCTATAATAAAGTCAGTTTGTGGCTAGGTAGATATGTGAATTGCTAGCCGACAGTCTTGTGTATTTTGTCAACTGCGATTGCACACAGGGAGGAGCTGCTAGCTGTGAGGGATGGTCAGCCAACAGTTGAAGAGATTGTGGAACTGACATTGAAAGAATGTCGTAAAGAAAACATCGTCTACAAGATGTCGGCTCTCGAGTGCAGTTCAGCTGTATTACACACATATGATATTGATCACATGAATGATATTGCTGACATATTGCTGCCACTCCTGCCTCGTGTATGTTTCACCTTCTACACCTAGTGACCCAGTGACCTAGTAACCTAATGACCCAGTTAATAGCACTGTACTTTATGGCAATGTATTTCGACACATTTGCCAGCAAATGTCTTATGTTGATTTAACAGGTTGGAAATGGTTATTCAGATACAAATGGTTTGATAGTGTGTATGCACTTTAACACTGTATTTTCGTGTTTAATACGTGGAGGGAATGAGGTGGTTGCTATGAACTAATAGCTAGAGCCCTGTTCTAAAATGTCACTGTGGCTGTCACAATGAAATAATCCATCATGTAATGTTATTGTGGCTAGTGCAGTGTCTGTTGTGTTTTTATCTACATTATCACATGACAGCTGTAAGTAACTGTGTGAACTGAGAATGCTAACAAACTGTTGTTGTTTGTGATCTGTGATGATGTGTTGTCAGTCATCAGTCACTGATGATGCGGTGGTTCATTCTTCGCTAGAAGACGTAGATCATAGCACGAAACTACAGTTTGAACAATGTGCCTATGAGTGCATTGGCAAATGTTGGCCATCAGTCGCTCATACACAATGTATGTGTGTCTCGTTGTTTGTCATTTACTTACTTACTTAATGCCTTTGCGATGAAGACATAGTCGTAGTTGACACATGCTGATAGCCCAGTATCTGACAGCAAAGTTCCAACTACTTCTGTCTTAGGCCTTTGCTGTAGCTACGTAGCCTTGATTCTATATTCACTTTTATCTCTGTTGGTAATTAACTCTGCCATCTAGTCAGTTTTTTACAACTTACACGATCTTTTAGAGATGTTTTCAGAAGTGTCAGCCTTCACAGCATCTTTGTTTAGCTGAACTCTTCTTTCTTACATCAGCGGTAATGTTCACTGTCCACATTTTGTTGTTACCCATATTTGTTATTCATTTTGCCAGTTATTGTTACAGCTTTATGGCACAAAATGACCTCTCGTGCCAGTGTGCCATTGAGAAACTACTCACTCACTCACTGCCTCAAGCCATTCTGTTGGTCTCTATTAACCTTAGTCTCATTGTCGAGCAAACTGTCAGTATTGTCAGTTAGTTTCTGACTGTTGATGATGTAGTCATAATGACGTTGGCAATTGTGAAGACTCTTTGCAGTCTTGATTTTCGTTAGTGACTTTTACATTCTTTGCTGGTAGATGACGACAATCGTGCTGTGTCACATAACAGTGACATAATGAATGTGTCAATGTAGCATGACTGTCATTCATCTCAGATACTTTTCGTTATTTGATGCTGTTCTTTGTGTGACATCCTGTAAAAACCTGCTGCAGCAAGCCCATAGTTTCTCTCTTGGGAACGGCCTAACATGGAGTAATTCCAGAAAAAAAACGGTGGTTAAAAGAAACCAAGAGCATTTGTTTATTATGTGGCCAAATGTGGCCATCCTATAGGCCGCATTACGTGTCTTGCCCATCCATGTGTCTGTCTGTCTGTCTGTTCCATATGGCTCGTAACTCGAAAACAAGAAAAACGTAGAAAAATCGAAATTGGTATAAACGTTCCCCATGGGAGTAGGGGAGTTCAGGGGCTGAATGGGTTATTCGATATAGCCGTGTTCATAATATCGAAGTCTGACTGTACTGAAGTGAAGACCATTCACTTTACCACCGTGTTTAAAATACTGTTTTATTTATAACGCTAAAATTCACCGAATTCGAATTTGGCTGGGAGCCCACTGGGAGAACTCAAAAAAAGTGCTTCCCCAGACCCCCTAGCTGGAGCCTGGATTTAGGCATCTGGTCGCTGATGTTTGCATCTGTCAGTGGCCGAGTGGCACTAGCTTGTTCATTTTAGCAACCATTTTTGTCCCGATTTGCCTTTATTGTTTAAACTGCACTAAATTTGGTCCGTTGATTCTCCGGAAAATAATTAAAATTGTTGCCACCACATCTCCTATTTTAAGGCTATAATTCACCAAATTCGATTTTGACTGGGGCTCCACCCCAGACCCCGCTGGGGGAGCTCATAGCGCTCCTCCATACCTCCTAGCTGGATTGTATGGGTCCTACTTCTAAGGGGAGGGAGGGAAGGAAAGGGGGATGGGAATGGGGGATGGAAGCGGAAGGGGGGAAGGGGAAGGGAGAGCAAAGGGGGAAAGGGAAGGGGAGGGGAAGACCCTCTGGATTTGCTTCCCCCAGAAAAATTTCCTAGCTACGCCACTGCAATGGTGTATGATGTGAGTTGTATTATCCATGTGGCGTACAGACGATCTGCAGCAACGTGTTGCCGATGTCTTGTGCTGCCCTCTGTTGAGTGGAACATGGAAGTTGCAGCTGTCAGCACTGCAGGCTCTCCAGCCATTTGTTACTCGGTTCGTAGTAAATTATAAAATATTAATATTAGTCCTGATCAAGTCATTGTTTACACGTAGGATGTCATGCTTATAAGAAATGTAGATGAGTAAATACAGACCGTGTTGTCTAGAAGCCAGTAGATAAGTGAATGTCATGCTGATGTTGTCTACAGACTGTGTTGTCTACAATCTGCCGTCAACATCGACGCCGATCACGACTTTGTTGTCAGCTTCATTCACAATCTGTTTACAGCTCTCTCTCACACTCTAGGTACTGAACTCAGTACTGTTTACATACTAGTAACACTTCATGTGCCGCTGGCCCTGGGGGTGGGCTATATAGTGATTACTGCTCCTGGGGTGGGCTACATAGAGGTAGTGATTACGATATCAGCCAGTCACTGAGAACACTAGCAGGTGCTACCTACACTGAGCTGTAACCATCGGGGTGTTGGAGCACAGCTCCTCCTGCTGTTGTTCTAATCCTAGTGAGGGAACATTATTATTGTCTATATCTGTATATGCTGTGTTGGTTGATGTATTGACGCATGCTGTTGATTTACACAAAACAGCTTCCCGCTAGTGGGCTCTGAGTCCATGATGTTTAGGCGCTGAAATAAATTATAAGTAGGTCTTGCCACCCCACTTATCCCTTAGGGGCTGGAGCTGAATTGAAAGGCAACGCGGTAGTAGGGCTATGCAAAATTTATATAGCGTTGGCAAGATTTATATAGCATCGGCTCTGCTTTACTGTAGGGGACTCTGTGCCTGCTTTTCGGGTTAAGCTCGGCACTAATGACCTAATCTGTGTTGATGTGCCATTAAACCCTACTCACTCACTCACTACATTGAGCTGTACATGGGCAACTTTGTCAGTCCAGTCACGTGGACAGTCTGTTGTAAGTAAGTAAGTAAGTAAGTAAATGAATTATAAAGCGCTCCTTGTTGTGCTCCTTGCAGCTTTAGTGTTGCACGACCACCAACTTGGCACTCGTTACCAGTGTCAATGTGTAACTACTAACTTCTGTCCACAACACTGCGTCGTCAGCTAAAGACAGAACTTTGTAACAGAGCCTAGCATTAGCACGCTTATCACTGTTTAACTGACTGTGAACACTTTGACTTTTCAATTCATCATCTTTGTAGAGGGGAGATGCTGCAGCATTGGTGTTTAACGTTCGTCTGTGCTGTATGAGCTCTAATATCAGTTCTTAGCTATGTCTTTTTGAAAATGTCCATTCTCGAAATATTATTGCTTTTATCAAAGATATAAACCTTTACCACTGTATATAGTGTTTCGTTTTATGTTAGCTTTTAAGCCTTGTTTTATAACCATTATGTTAATCTTTATTAATGTATGCTGTGTATTTGTTTAATAATTTATGGCACTGAATGGGCTATATTGTGCCGTTGTGCCATTAAGAAACTACTCACTCACTCAGCAATGTCTGTTCTATGTTAGCCGTCAGACTGTGTGGTCTGTTAATGTAACATAATTTTGTTGATGTTGTACAGCAAACTCGAGATACTCAAGTATTAGGTCGCAGTCAGTCGCTGTTGCCAATATCGTTGTTCAACGACTTACTGGTAAGTCTGTCAGTTCACATCATTCATTTGTTTCTGATATGTACTGTGTATTGAGGTGTCGCTGGTAACTAGCTGCACTGCATAATAGTAACGATGTAATAGTAGTAATTGATTGCGAGACAGTTCTCAGTATTTTCAACTTTGTGACTGCCTGTGCAGTTCACAGTGATGATAACACTGCTGCTGCTGCTGCTGCTGCTGCTGATGATGATGATGATGTTGATGATGGTGATGATGATGATGGTGATAATGATGGGTTATGTCAGCATGTGACCGGTTGGACGTGGTCAGTGAGTCAAGATGGCGGCAGCTGGAGCAGTCAGTAAGTAACTTGTCAGGTAGTGACGGTGAAGCCGATCTACAGCAGGTGACGGCTCAGCTGTTGAGCGTCGTACGCAGCATCACTACAGCTTGACTGACGTCACATTAACTTCGCCTTCACAGCCAGATTTATGCATATTCAGCATGTTTGGCCAAACTCCCACAGGAGAATGTTATGTTGGGTATTTGTTATGCGGCCATCTTATAGGCCACTTTATGCATCTTGCCCGTATGTCTGTCTATCCATCTGTCTGTCTGTCTCGTAACTTGAAAACAAAGAAAACATATAGAAAATCAGAAACCTCAAAAAATTGCCGCATATTAGACCTGGGAGTGACTTGACATTTTGAAATTCAGCTCACTTGGAACTTTTTCAACTCACTTTCCAACTTAGTTGGAAATTTTTTTTCAACTCACTTCAAAATTTTGTGACTCACTTTTCGACTTAGGCCTAAATGGTAAGGTTGTGTTATCGCACAGTAAAAGAAAAC
>Ga0209679_1001227_pt1 | contig 10702 bp, 6 predicted proteins | sample WorMetHEROISLAND_4_FD_187408 | JGI IMG/M metagenome (GOLD analysis project Ga0209679, IMG submission 187408) | Marine gutless worms symbiont microbial communities from Max Planck institute for Marine Microbiology, Germany - Olavius sp. 2 HERON... ...
TTCTGTATGCAGCCTGACTATGCATACACACCGTCCACTACTGCTCACACTCAGTTTTCTTTTAACCAGCCTGTTTTTTTCTGGAGTTACTCTAGGTTAGGCTGGTCCCCAGCAGTAAACTTCTGTGAGTTGTTGTGGCAGAACTTACACAGGCTGGATGCCCTTTCTGGAAGTCACAGGCTGGATGCCTTTTCTGGAAGTCGCCCAACCAACAGTGACAAAGCACTGAAGCACGACAGTGTTAAATCCGAGTATAGCTCTTCGTGGGAATCCGTCTCAGAGCTATTGAGTGTCACTTGCAATATGTGATCACATAGTGTTACCTGCCACCCAACACAAGTGAACGCGCTAACACTAGTATACTGCCAGCGCAGTGCGTGTAGCAAAAGTGCATGTAGCGCAGCGTCCACTGCAGCGGTCTGCCACAGCACGATGAGCGGTGGAGTGTAGTGTTGAATATTTATGCACAGGTGGGACTTATCGTAGGTATATAGTAGAGTAAGTAAGCAAACGGGTGCCTTCCGGGTCCATAGTACCTTTTGTACTTGTCTAAAGTGTTGCAGATTGTATCAAGTCAGTTTTATTCACCAGATAGCAGTACTAGTCTCGGCAGAGGTTTGTGCTGACCCGGTGTATTTTTTTGTAAGTTGATGCTCATATGAGTTGTTTTCTGTGTGTATGTATGCAGGCAAGAAAGGCCAACAGTTGCTGTATTGTGCTGTAAGCCAGTCGTCCAACATCTGAATGATCCATCTAAAGGTCAGCGGTGACCGACCGAGATGTGGAATTCCTGTTGTCAGTATTAATCGTGTTTGCCTGACTCCAAGTCTGCCAACCACCGCCAGTACGGGTCTAATTGTCGTCATTGGTCGAGTGAATGTTAAGTTAGTGATCACATTCCGTGTTTATAATGAGATATATATTATTGGCTGGTTGATGTGTCATTACTGACGAAGTGATTGATGATCTTGTTATTGCTGTTGTTGTTAAAAAGATGTTGTGTCACTGAATATAAGTTCCACTCGCAGTTCTTATCCTAAACCAGTGGACACCGAAGTGCTGTGAAATATATTTTGCTCATTTTGAAGTTGTCGCTGAAATACGGTCAGCACAAACAGTTGACATTAACTGTACTGTTAAGATCAGCCGCAGCTCTCTACTTCTTTTTCAACTTTCTTTAACCAGTTGCTTCTTTTCACTTCTTTTCCATGGTAATGCTCGTTAGGCCAGGTAACCAAAGGTTTGCTGAGGAAACAGGGAGAAAGGGTTCCCACGCCTCCTGGAAAGTCCTGGAATTGTAAACTTGAAATTTTCAGGCGTGGAAACTCCCAGAAAATGACTGAGTCCTGGAAAAAGTCCAGGAAGTCAGACTTGTGAATCCCGGAATTTCAGTGGCAGCAGTTAAAAGAAAATAGATAAAATCAATTTTAGCAGGTTATGATGTTAAATTGTGCAATACAGGTACCGGGTACATAAAGCTGTTTTTAAGTCAGATTCATTGTTTACTTGGAGGCATTCCGTTCCTTTTTAACAGAAACGGTAATGTTAATTAGGTTGTATTTGATGTGATTCCCACAGGCGTAGCCAGTATGAGGCAAGAGGAGGCAATTGCCTCCTCCTCTTGCAACTGCGTCCTTGTTTCTTCTGTTAAATCCAGCTTATGTACAGCACCAAAATGCTCCATTTTGAGGTCAAATAATAAAAAATATCTGGGGAGGGTCTAGCTCCATTCCAGACTCCTTCCCCGATGGAGAGGGGACACCCCCTCCCAACAACCCACCCCTTTTGGCGCCTCGACTAACGCTAACGTGCTTCGGCGCTTGACCTGTCCACTTTGCCTCTTCTTAAACTGAAGTCTGGCTACGCCTTTGGTGATTCCACAGTCCTGGAAAACTCTGTGGGAACCATAGATAGATTGCTGGAGATATTCTCTTTAGACGCATCAGAGTGCTGAATGAGTGGCGCCGAACTCTGGTGTTGGAACGTTGATGGTTTATGAGTGAGATGGTTGTCGCATTCAGTGGTATGTTATTAGTTAGTTAAGATATTCACGCAGTTCATCACTACTCTTTTCGGCCGATATTTAACGCTAAAATTTGCAGAGTATTTTCTGTGTTGGCCTTTACATCTAGTCATCTCTTATGTTGTTATTGTTGTTTTCAGTCTACATATATTTTGTAGTAAGCACCAGCGTGCTAAGTGCTTTTTATTATACGTTTGTGACGAACGCAGTTGTTTCCATTTGCACTGTTTTATATTTTACTGTTTTTTTGCATATTATCAAATATGTTGTCCACAGCTTGCGTGAATCATTTGATTGTCGTATTTCTTGTTGTTTTGGTATATGTTGTGTTATTATGAGATTATACTGTTGTATTTTACGTACACAGAGACCAAATAAAGCACTCACACTGTCTGCCTGTGATAACTATCACAAATATGAACCGATTTTAGTATTCCTTTCACTGCTGCATTCGTAAATGAACTGTGGAAGAAGGTATTGTATAATCTTCCACCTCATCTTAAATCTGTTGCCACATTACCTTGCAAAATTTGAATGTTTAACTGTACAGCTTTACAGGATAGTCATTCAGTTCAAAAGTATATACGAAATCATAAATATTTACAGCGCACATCTACAGAGATGTCACATTCTTGATCACATGTCTATGCCAATTAATTTACAATATTATAGCATGTGTTCAAAATATCTGCCATCAGCACGCAGGCATGCTTTGAGTCGTGCACACCACTTGTCAATGGATTCGTCAATGACGCGTTGTTCAGTGCCGAGCCAAGCATTTAGCAGGCACTGTCGCAATTTGTTGCGCTGATGTGACGACAAATGACATCAACTGCACTCAGAAAAGACAACTAAACTAAAATAAATCTATTAAACAGAAATACCTGCTAGTTTATCATTCTACATCAAAATTAACGTCTGATGTGTAGATTATTCCGGCTAATATGCATTTACATTTTGCAGGGTAGTGCGGCAACAGATTTAAGGCAAGGTGGCAGATTTTATTACAGCTTTTACTGCAGTTCATCTCAGAATGCGCGAGGGAAGGAATTGTTAAATTATTCCACGTTTGTCAAAGTTATCGCAAAAAGACTGCGTGGGTGTTATTTTTTTGACTCACAGTGTATATCTGTTTCAGCATGGTTGTGATTTTGTGCTGTTGGCTGATGCTTTTCGCAGAACCAAGTTTTCTTTCCGTATAGTAAATGTATTATGTATACTCATTTGTTGTTTCTTTTTCTTCTGTGCAAACACTCAAATCAAGGGCAAGGTGTCTGCCTGATATTATTTTAAATCATTTGATGTGAAGCTGTGAAGCTGCAGTCATTTTTCCCATCTACTTAAATTGGCTTTTTGTATAACCAGCTTATGTCCACCACAGGTTGTCAAGCTCTCAAAGTTCTCTTACAGGGTAAACCGAGCTTGAAGAAGAGATTTTTTAAAGGTGAAGTGTCCTAGCTGATACCCATTCAATGCCACCTCTATGTGTTATAACATACAGCATTGTGTAATTGTGTATTGAGTGATTTTTTGACTGGTTGAACATTGTTAAAGTGCTACAGGCATAAAATGTCGTTACGTACTGTAAAACATTTTTCGCATGCATCAAATTTTCGCAAATTTCACGAGTAGGATTAAATCGCGAAATTAAATACCCGCGAAAATTCAGTTTTCCCATCAAAAGCCAGGTAAATACTAGTAGAACACCGGCAAATTAAAATGCAGCTAAATTTCCACATTCCAAAATTGGGAAAATAAGATGCAGCGAAAATGTAATGTTTTACAGTATCTGTTGTATTACAAACAGTGTATTGTTCTGCTTAACTCTGAATCAGGCGAGTTAATGGTAGGATGTCATAACTAAATAAACATTATGATGCTGATGATGATGAGGATGATGATGCTCTGTTGCTGTCACATTGAACCTTTCTTTTGGCTTTTGTTTGACCTGCCCGCTTTACCTGAGTCACTACAGGTAGGCCAGTTCCAAAAGTTAACTTCTGACGTTGTTGGAGCGCTACTTTTTACAGGCTAGTCACCTTTCTTATCACACAGCCAACATTGTCAAAGAATAGGGTATGCGGAACCCGATGAAAATGTTGGATATCGGTTTTCTAACAACCGAACCGACTTCAAAATTCAAAAGCCAAAAACTCGGTTTCCGCGGTTCGGTTTTCAAAAAAAACGACATCGGCAGTTTGGCGACGGTTTTTCACATTGTCTCATTCACAGTTCATCTTGCAGCATGATAGAATCAACAGTCAAAGTATTTTTCTTCATGTCGTATCTCTGCACTTCTAGTTCTGAGTCACTTTGGCTGACAATTAGTTGGACCAATTCAGCACGGAAGTACATTTCTAGCATCATACTTATTAAACAACACACATGCAAAAAACCTAACTGAAAAACGAAACCGCGGTTAATTTTGTAAAACCAAAACCGAACAGAAAACCGCAGTTTTTTGAAAAAGCGAACCGAAAACCGAACTGAAGTCATTTTTTGCCAACCGCACACCCCTATCGAAGAAGCACTGAAGGATTGTCGAATGTGTTTGTGTATCAAAGCCACAGGAAAATGTTTCGTGAGATTTTCACGATTATGATTAAATGTTTATGTTATTGGTAGAGCATTATTGTTAGTTGCGTGATTTGAGTTATAATACATTTTGTGCATGGCAGATGTTTTGTATGTGACCGAAAAATTGTAAATGCTCAACGAATTATACATGTAAAACAAAAATAAACAGCAGTCACTGAAAAGTGTACTTTTATGGCCACCGTCTGTTTGTAAAATGTATCTCATTTTTGCATTATTTATCACATTTCGACACTGTTGTCATGCAAACATTTTGATACATTGTCCATTCCACTGTTGCTGCTGTCCATTGTATGCATATCCTGCTTAATATTCCAAATACAGTTACTGATATGGTAATTGTTTTGAGGTCTTGAGTAATGCCTTGACGAGTATAGTAGTAGGTGTACAATGCTTGTAGCTTACAATAAATAGCCGGTGTTTATATGTGCTCTGTTTGTATGAGATGTACTAGCTTAGTAACAAGGTGCTAAATACATACAGTACTGACTGTTGTACCTAGGTGTGTCTCACGGGTGGTCCTTATTTTGCGAGGTTCTGAAAAGTGAAGGAGCGATCCTATATTCAGGTTGATGTTGATGAGATTGATTCTTCTGCAGAGTTGCTGGAATTTCTACCGCTGGTAAAGTTTTGGAGAAAAGCACAAGAAAACCTCGAGACGTAGGTCTTCTCGTCAAACTGTGAATAGCGTTGGCAACAACAAAGGAGGACTGTCATAAGTTTTTTGGACCCAGAAGGGAGGTCCCAAAAAGCCACTCTAGAGCACAACGAAACTTTGCGTACACGTTTGTGCTGACATTCCCCACAGATCTACCTTCTCAGATTTTCCACTTATTTTCTAACTAATGAGTAATTATCTAATCAAATGCTCTCGATACTGCACAGTATACTGCCGGCGCAGTGCGTGTAGCACAGCGTGCACTGAAGCAGCCTGCTGCAGCACGATGTGTGGTGGAGCATAGTGATGAATATATATGCGCAGGCATTGCTTACCGTAGGCATTATAGTAGAGTAAGTAAGCAAGCAGGCGCCTTCCGGGTCCATAGTACCTTTCGTACTTGTTCTTCAAAACGTTGCTAAATAAGGACTCCCCTAATATGTTATACGTAGTTGTTGCTGTTGTTATTCGGCAGAATGTGATGCTTCACTTGGAAGTTGTGTGTCACGTTCTGTGTTCATCGTTGACTTCTGTGTCTAGTCGCGGCATCTCAAAGTCTCTAACTGCTGATACGGCTGCTGATGTGTCTTATCAGTAATAGTATGTTTGTGCACCGAAACCTGTAGAACATCCCTTGATTTGTTCAGGCCTTGAAGTGGCAAAGAGGTAACCGTGTTGTGATATGTTTTCGGCTGCGCTGGCCGGTGCTCGGATTTCTGTACTTTTACAAATCTCAGTACCATACTGGTACCTGGGTACCAAACGAGTACCTAGGTACCGGTATGAAGGTCAGCTTGTGGATTCAAAGCTTTCGTGAATGCAGTATAATGGGATTGCATCATGTGTAGATGTTGAGTTTTCACTTATTTGGAAACCTGTGTTGAAGAAGTGCGTGCATCACAAAAATGCATTTAGTACTTTACACTGTACAAGTGTACGGTGTATGTATTAACTTCTGCTTGGATAAGACGGGCAGGTATTCAAGTAACTGGCTCCGAACACCAGCACTGGCCGGACCCCCAGAGAATCCAGACATTTCGGTATTTCTTGTGCACTTTGATAACCGTTGGTATTCACAGTGGACAGCATTTTACCGAGACTGTCTGGATAGCGCTAAGTACCTGATGTTGTTTTTCTGATGGTTTGTATAGCCGTCCTACTGGGAGGCCGCTTTACACGTTGCACCGTCTGTCTGTCTGTCTGTCTGTCTGTCTGTCTGTCTGTCTGTCTGTCTGTCTGTCTGTCTGTCTGTCTGTCTGTCTGCCTGTCTGTCGTGTATGGGCTTCTAACTCAAGAACAGTAGGCCTTGGAAAGTTTTAAATTTTATGAAGTATTTTTAACTGCCACGTGTTACTGGGAGAACTTTATGATGTCTAGTGACCTTGAACTGCTATATCTGAACCTCAATATTATGTTCCCACTGAGAACATAATATTGAGGTTCAGATATAACAGTTCAGGGTCACTAGACATCATAAAGCTCAGGCGTGAATGCGTCATAACGCATGATCTTCAGATTTGGTGGATATGCTGCTCCCAGGAAGTCCCACTTACCGTAAACGTGCACAGTTAGAAGTTCAAGGTCGATATATTGATATCCGTCTGTGGCGTTTATCAAATGAATAATGGCAGGTCGAAGATGGTACACAGATTTCTAATGGTGTACGTAACTAGCAATAGTGCTAGAGGTCAGTGATCAGGGTTAACAGATTTCAAAGCCCATACACGATATTCCTCATTACTCGTGAATAGTTGGCCATATTGATCTACAGCTTGGTGTATATGTTACCGCACGAACTACCTCTTACCAGCGTCTAAACCGTCGAGGATCGAGGTCACGTGACATTTCCTGTAACTTAACACGGTTTCTGTTACAGAAAAACGCAGAACGTTCAAGTGTGGTGAAGATATTTCGTATGTTAATGAGCAATAAAAGCTACTGCTAATGAATCTCATAATCCGAAACTGAAACTGAAACTAACAGAGACTGCAGATAGCTGGTCAGAGGTCAAGGTCACGAAGCTGATCTGATCAACGGATGTGCGTAATCTTGAAATTGCGTGTCGGCCGTCATGGCCATACTTCTTTTATGTTACAGAATTGCGTGTGTGTCGTATAAAACCATTGTCATCCTGGTCACCTGGTGTTACGTAGTGTGTGTGTATCCCTTTCTTTGAGGCATTGTGACTTGTGTATTGATATTGACATATAATGTATTAAATGAGTTACTAAATGTTGACATTTTTGACCAGCCATCTCGGTTTGTCTCCACAGATTGCTCGTGAGTTCATTAATAGGCGTAGGAGACGGGGGCAGGAGAGGGCATTTGCCCCCAAAAATTCGGGAAAAATATTTTTCGGGCAAAATCATGTAAAATTCGGGCATTTTGTTAATTTTTTCGGGCATATACCATGAAAAGTTCGGGGATTTCGTTAATTTTTCGGGCTGTCGTGTAAAATTCGGGCATTTTGTTAATTTTTCATGCATATATTTTCGGGCAATAATGAAATGTCTTGCCCCCAAAGTTGACTGAGCTTCTACGCCTATGGGTTCATTGGATATCGTGAACGTTGGCAGGGCAGGCTGTTATATTTCTAATGGAGGAGGGTCAATGGGCATACGCATTTCAGTTCTCAAAAGCTGTTATATATACACTTACCGATACACAGCACATGTTATAGCGCGCATCTGTCAAATAATCTAACACGCCAGCAATTTGGATGTAACCTTAGCTTCTAGAAACGCGTCTACAGGGTGGCCAAAAAAACCGGGGCCACTCTGCATTTTCCTGAATATATAGAAAACTACGAAAGTTAACTGCGTGATTTGTTGCACACGTCAAGACCATTGTATGCTAAACACGTCTATTAGCAGAGTGATTAATGATGTTATTTTATACAGTGACGCCATCTGGCGAAAGTTGAGTAATAATAATCAACACTGCAGCGTAACAGCTTCATAGGCCTATACTGCGCCAATGACAATGCAGAATGACTTCAAATCCAAAGCACAAGCATCGTTAGTTTCGAGTTAGACCTGTTTAACAAACATGCTCGATACGTCCGTCATTATACTGGACTACCTTTTCAAGGCGCCGCCGCCATTCACTGATACTAGCCTATACTTCTGTCAAGAAACGCTGATGGCAGATGTTGCCACGCCGTGACAGTTGCATTTTTTAGTTCTTAGAGAGACTGGAAACTTCTGCAGTGGGAAACCATCTTTTGAAGCGCTCCCCAAACAGCAAGATCCGCCAGATCCAGATCATTTGATGCGACACACGTCAGTATAAAAGTAAGTAAGCCGTTATGTTTCAGTTTCATTAGCCTACTGCGTTATCAAGTGGTAAGAGGTTCACCAGGTGGCGCCACTTTTTGTAATAAAATGACTCTATAATGTGCGAGCTTGCTCATTTAAAATGAGCAAGCTCGCACATTATAGACATGTTTAGCATACACTGACCTTGATGTGCGCAAAAACTCATGACATGTAATTATCTTTGGTAGTTTACCAGATGTTCGGGAAAATGCAGAGTGGCCACGGTTTTTGGCCTACCCTGTAGATGCAACGATAGTCACTCATTTGGTCCGCCACAGTTTGTCGCTGTATAACAGAAGTTACTATTTGTTGCTACTTTATAGCAGGTGAGATACTATAGTCAGGTGTAGTCAGGTCAGGTACACATTACACGGCTGTTGTAGTTGCTGCTGCAGCTGCTGGTGGCTGAGCGCAAAAGTTTCTGTCTTTTGATGAATGATGACCTCCTATTTCTCTTGTTTACCTATACTTTGACCTCATTCTACCTTTAGCCTTCGTGCTTATTACAACACGGCTAATATAAACGAAGGCTTTTGGTGAATGTGTAATTCGGACTCTGTTAGCGGTAAGTAATGCAGCGCGCCACGCGGCGCGGTAATTGTTCATACACTGCCTTAATGTCACCGTGGTCTATTTATGGCATCAAGATCGGCTCACTTCGCGGTGACGCGCGTAATTTCCCGGTGCCGGTAATGCTGGCAACTTAACACAGTTACCAGGCCTCAGGCCTGTTTACAGCAGGACCAAGCGCAGCCAGTCGTGTAAACGACGTGTATAGGTGAACTGAAGGTCTGGGTCATGGCCGTAACCAGACGGACGACTTACTGTAGGCCTAACAAAACTGTAGTAAAAACACCCCTCCCCCCGAAAATGTGTCTTAGTTACGGCCTAGGTGTGCGTGCTTGCTCTGGCGCTGCTTACACGAGTGGTGACTCACAATAGCAGCGTCTTACATCGGAAGTGATAAGCTGATTAGCATTAGCTGCTGCTGCTGCTGGTAATCGCTCGGCTTAATGCGGCCATCCGTCCACTGCAGCTTTTTGACCTATAGTTTCTTAGCCTCGCTAGCCGTTGACGGAAATGTAGTGTGTAGGCCTATAGGCCTATGCAGTATAGGCCTACCGTTACTACTGTTCACGGACGAATTGTTCAACTGCAGCGTGCTCTTGTTGGACGAGTTATCGTCCTTTAGCACGTGTCTAATTTTAGTGCGTTAGATATAGTTAGCGAGGCCAATGAACAGCTACAGGTGCCCGCTCACGTTCAGTGGGGGTATCCGCATCTACGTTGGCTCGGGGGTGGTAGGAATTCTCGCCGTGTGAATCAGAATTTTGTCTCGGGACGTAATGTGTAACCTAATATTGTTACTCATCGTACTCAGGCTCGGGTGGTTCTACGTTGGGGCAGGGGGGCACGTGCCCCCAGATTCACCTAGCTGTTGCCGCCAGATTCAATTTAGCTAGCGGACCGTTCTGACGTGATTTCTGAGGTCCCGCAATGCGCTGGGAAGCTTACAGCACTCCTCCAGACTCCCTAGCTGATGAGGAGGGGTCTCCCTGCCCCCTCCCAAGAACCCCACCCCCGCTCTCGGCCCTTCGGGTCTCGTTTCTACGGGTCTCAGGGTCTAACCCATTACAGAGTTGGCAACCCTACTAATGATAGATTTCAAATGTACGCCTATATGAAGTTCGTATTTTTTTCGGTTCGGGAGAACGGAAACAATGGACTCGGTGATGAAGGGGCTGATGGGGGCAGTGCCTCCCCCAGAATCTTGGGGCTAGAACAGCCCTTGCTCAGGCTAGTAGGCCTGTATATAATAGCAGGCTGACACTTAGTTTAGTGACGACAGAAGTGGCGTATGTTATATAAAAACTTGCAAAATTTAAAATATCTTCCCTCCCCTTTGACATGCTCCTTTCTCGTTCCTTCTGTCCCTTGTTCCGTTAATTCCGCTATAAGGGTTTGGGGAGCGCTGTAAGCTGCATGCCAAGAGGGTTCGGGCGGAACCCGGCCGCCAAATTTGGCGCATTTTGAGGAAAACATTTCGCAAACCTTTACCGAAAACAACGGGAAAGCAGAAAGACATACATAACTAACTTTTTTATAATT
>Ga0209679_1001228_pt1 | contig 10697 bp, 7 predicted proteins | sample WorMetHEROISLAND_4_FD_187408 | JGI IMG/M metagenome (GOLD analysis project Ga0209679, IMG submission 187408) | Marine gutless worms symbiont microbial communities from Max Planck institute for Marine Microbiology, Germany - Olavius sp. 2 HERON... ...
GTATGACGTCGGTACTGCTAATGCATTTTCTGTCCGTCCGTCCGTCTGTCTGTCTTTTTGTCATCCTGTCTGACACACTCGTGGACAACTTCTTGGCAAAATCTTGCCAAAAGTGCTGTTTTTGCAACGAAAATGTTTGGCTACGTTTCATCAGACTCTACAAAGAAGCATAATAGTGTCAACTACGATGACATTACTGCACTGTGTAGGATCTGTTCTTACGAATTTCATGGTTGCTAGGGCTTCAAAGTGGGGCACCTCTCTATCAAAAGTATGAACGTCGACCAATACTCCGCCATAACTCGAAAACGGTGCGAGATAGGACCTCGTTTTGCGATGAGACGCGGTATTCATTTAGATGAAATTTGGTTCCGACCGGCCGGAGTCGCTTCGTAGGAGTGTAGGCCTAATAAATATAAACCTCACTTTGTTTGCATAAAAAAGTCACATACGGCGTTCGAAAAGAATCAATGCTTTTGAACAATGGTGTTATCGGAGGATGTTAAAAATCATCTGGAAAGACGAAGTACCAAATACAGAGGTTCTGAAAAGAGTTGGAGAAAAAGAAGAGCAATTCTTCAGGAAAATTGTACAACAGAAATTGGCGTATGCTGGACATGTGTTAACAGGAAGCAATGGAAGAAATGCATTGGTAATACTAGAAGGAAAAATTAGGGGCAAAAGAGCAAAAGTTATAGATCCAGGAAAATGTGGTTCGATGATGTCAGGCAATGGACAATGTTAAAAGATTACACTGAAGTTAAGAGAAATGCTGAGCATCGTGAGACAAGATGACACATGATGACGGCGTTCGATTAGGACGCAATTGATAACCTCGACGATCTAGAATAGCCGCTATTGCCCAACTTGCACTTTACGGAGTGAAAACTTCACGTTTTTTGAGCTAATTGCGTGGGAAATAGTGAAGATAAACTGCTACTATCAGCAAAAATGTATCCCAGAGACTCTCAGTCTTCAACGACATAAATATACGGTTTGCGCGGATGTTGGTCGTGTTGCGGTTATTTTCTGAAGAGATGGCGTTATACAAGCATAATGATAGTCAAAAGCGGCGATTGATGAGCCGACGACGCGCGCTATCTCCGCGGTAACGAGCTTCGTGTACATTGAACGACTTACGAAAAGGTCCCGTACTGTCGCATATTTGCAAAAGTCGTTGAGTCAACTAGAAACAGTAAAAATCGGGATGTGATCAGTGGCGTAGCTAGTATGGAGCAAATGGAGCAGTTGCTCCCCCCCGGAACGCCAAGGGCCACTTATGTAATTCGCGCAGATCCGAGGAGATTTTTAGGGGGAAGGGGAGTAAGGGGGTTTAAGGGCTGAATGGGTTATTCGATATAGCCGTATTGGTAAATTAAAATTGTTGCCATCAGATCTCATATTTTAAGGCTATAATGCACCAAATTCGATTTCGGCTGGGGCTCCGCCACAGACCCCGCTGGGGGAGCTCACAGCGCTCCCCCCGACCTCCTAGCTGGATTTTAGGGGTCCTACTTCTAAGGGGAGAGGGAAGGGGAAAGGGAGGAAAGGAGAATGGGCAGGGAAGGGAAGGGAAGGGGAAGACCCTCTGGATTTGCTTCCCCCAGAAAAATTTCCTAGCTACGCCACTGGATGTGATCGTCAGAAACACGCTACTGACAATTGCCACAAACTTCTTAACAAAATCTTGCCAAAAATGCTGTTTTTGCAACGAGAATGATGTTTGGCTACGTTTCATCAGACTCTACTAAGAAGCGTAATAGTATCAACTACGATGACATTATTGCACTGCGCTGTGTAGGATCTGTTCTTACAGCCACCAGAAAATTTTCTAATCCGTATTAGCTGTAACGAACTTTTTGTACATTTAGGCTTGCATGTACAGGGTGGCCACAAAGTAGGAGAAAAAATTCCCTGAGCTTTCCAGGCTTTTCCAGAGGTCATCGCTACAAAAAGTAAATGTAACAATGACCTTCATCAAGGGTCATTCCACATCAACTCCAGCAATATAACAGGTTACCACCGCACTCTGACCTTGTCTCTGTTCCTAGTGTGATCCTGTTTACCTAGCTGTTTTACACACATATTTGAATGTCGAACTAAAACACTTTGTTTGTTACAATTTTCCCCTGAGGTTGCACGGAATTCACAGAGTTTTCGATGTTCAGGTTTTCCAGGTTTGTGGCCACCCTGATGTAGTACGGTGAGGCAGAGCGGACTTCGATAGGCTGCCGTAGCTGCAAATCGCATAGCCACTACATCTAGACGTATTTAAATCGTTGTTGTTCTGTTTGTCGGCGACGCATTGAAAACTGTTGTATGCTTTGCAGAAATTCTCGTCTCGTCATCATCATCATCGTATTTTCTCTCTTCGTAGTTCTTTCATTCGTTACGCGTAATTTTCTGTTTGGTTCCGTGCTACCCGGTCGGATTTTCTTATCGTATCGACTATCGTATTTATCTGCGGCGGTACTATGTACTGCAGAACGGACCTGTGCACACCCCGAACATGCCTAAGGCCGGCCCTGTGTCCACGGGCCTCAATTATTCGGTCCGCCTCGATTTTTCGGCTCGGCCCGTTTTGCTGACTTTACACCAGCTGGACTTACTTTACCATTTCTCAACAAGCTAGGTTCCTTCATCACGCTGGTCCTCAGCGCAGCTTCGGCGACGCCCTCTGGTGAACGCTTGAGTTTATTAATTCGCGGCATCAGCCTCCCGTCCCACCATACTCTACCTACATGCAAAGTTTCAACTTTAGATCTTTGTACTTCACAAGATATAGTTTGACAAAATAAAGCGTTACTAAGTAATCACCCACCAACCCCGTCGGCCACCCAACTACCCACCCAGTTAGTTCAATTTGACATCCGACAGCCTCAGCTGCGCTGGCGGAAATCATGAGTTCCGGACCCGACCATTAGTATTTGACAATTTTGAACTATATTGGATCAATTCGGCCCGGCCTGTACATTTTTGGCCCCGGCCGGCTTAACTGAGACCATTTCTAGACCCGGCTTCGTCCCCGGACCGCCTGATGCGTGCACACGTCTGCTGCAGAATGCGCATTTCAAAATGCTCTTTTGAAACCTGCATACTCGGCATATTGCGCGATTTTCCGTGTCACTTAAGCCTATATCACAATTACGATTCGACTACGATAAAACTACGACGAAAAATTGACATGTTCATTTTTTGCTTGCGCCGAACTGGAAGTCTGGAAGTAGGCATGCGCGATACGTCGTAGTCGAATCGCAATTGTAATCACGGCATTACGTTGACAGTGAACGCTGTATACTGTAGTATTTAATTGCACATTTACGCCACATATTGCCAGCTTCATCAGCCATAATCCAGCATCAGAACATCATCCTTAAAAACTTGAATGTGTACAGTTTCAATAAACGCCTATATACAACTCTTGAGTTTCTAAAGTTTTGATAACAGCAGTAAATGGGTTTGGAAAATGTACGTAACACAAGAAAATGTTAACTGGTTAAACCTGTAGCAATGCAACCTAATTCGACTGATATCATTTTTACAGCGCAGCAGCACAGCTTCTTGCAATAGAGTGCTGTACTAGCTGCGATCGGCATATGTGTGTCAGTTTGTCACGTGCCGGTATTGTCTCAAAACGACCCAAGCCAGGATCAAGATGTCATCACCGATGGACAGCCCCAGGTGTCTAGTTTTTACTCGCGCGCTACGTTCCTAACGTAGCGAAGAGGAGTGTATGAGAACAATGTAATTATGTAATATTGAGGACCGACGACCGACCGACCTCGCATTTTGGAGAATTTCGAACGGCCATATATCGGCAACGGGTCATCCGATCGACTTCGTGTTCGATACTAGGATGGGGTTTTCGGGGACGGCGGATCGAATGGACCTACTTCCGGTTAGACCAAATCCAAGTTCACGGCCATCAGCCGTCTTGCATAATTTTGAATGGCCATATCTCTGAAACGGTTCATGCAGTCCTATTCGTATTTGGTTCTAGGGTAAAAGTACAGGAGAAAATAATGCGCGAGGAGTAATTAGATTGGTCACAATCTAAAACATTTCTTGTTCCGAGATAAGGTTCATCCAGAAATTTGAACGGGCGCACCGCAACCGATGTCTGCTAGCTGCAACGTGGATCCAACGGCCTGTTAGTGAAGGTACTATAGGAAACGGACCACAGTATAATGCACTGTCAGTCAGCTATCACTTCCCAGACTAAAAGCACTGCTGGTTGTGCGGGCAAATAGTGCTATAGCAAGTAAGTAAATCTTTACATATACAGGCTATTATTATAAGTCGATCAATTACTTCCCACTGGCAACCACACTATATCATCAAAGTCCATTTCTTCATTGCTTTTATTTACCAGCAAAATATAGGAATAAAAAATTACAAGCGACAATTAATGCACTTAATGCAGTCGACAGATTAATCTATGCAATTTCTCTAGAAAAAATATTCAAAACACATATCTGAGTTCGTGTAATTAATTCTAAATAATACAACAAAACAGACTAAATCCACGGTATGAAATGTAACAAGTCAGTTCACGATTATGACGTCATGATAACACAATGTTAATACTATAAGTCAATAAGTCAGCGGTGGAAGACGTCAAATTACAATACTACTCAATGTAATAGCTGCATACACTGTTGCATGCAGCTTCATTGCTGATCACATATGCACAAAGTGTGTCACAATTAGCCTTGTAATAATTCTACTGGAGTTCTCAGCTGAAGCAAACGTGAGATGCATACACCTGCCGAAACGAATGTGCAGAAATCGTATGAATGCCAGGGGCTTAGCCAGCAACTGCCTCGTCTTGTTTTTTGCCTGAGAACATTTTCATTATTTTAACTTCAGTCCATAGGTGAAAGTGAAAAACGTGCCGACTTTTAAGCTAAGAATACATCAAAATCCATTTGGTCGCCCCAGGCCCTTAGCTGGATTAAGGGGGTGCGGAACCCGGAAGCGGGAGATGGGTGAAAAGGAAAGACGGAGAGGGGACAGAAAATGGGAGGAAAAGGGTACAGGGGAGGATATGGAAATGGGGGGGGGAAGAGAGGAGGGTGGAAGGGGAGGGAGCAGAAAGGAACATTTGCCTCATCTCAGATTCAGCTCTGGCTACGCCTCTGAATGCATCTGATATTTCTAAGTCATTTAATATTACTAAATCACCAGTAACTACTAACTAGTCATGATCATACTAATACACCACACAGCAACAGCGGTAAATACCAAATTACACGCACAGGGTGCAACACAAAACATCCTAATTAAAACTGCAATTTCTTAGAAAAACGCTATTCTAATAGTGTTTTTACTACAGTACAATTTTCATAATAAATAAATAAATTCTGTCGCAAAAATTTCTTCAATAATTCAGTAGGGTTTTACACACTAACATAAAGATTTCTATTTTCATATGACAAGAAAGGTAATTGATTTCTGCATAGGTTATGCAAATTTCATGAAATCTGAAAGTGATTAAATAACAGCAGAAAATTTTGCAACAAAATATCACGCCGTTTCTCAAGAAAACACCGTCTCCATACGGAGGATGTTTTCAGCTGCACGCTGTATTGTACAATGAACGCACGATCCTGCAGATTAGTACACTTAAGCTTACAATTAATAAAGCAACACTGAACAATTAATAATCAACAAAACAATCGTGGTACAATGCTACAATGCTCCAGCAGCTACCAGAAGAACACTGTAATACCAGGCAATAATTTGCCAAATTCACGTTGTGTTTTTGGAAGTGAGTTTCCAGCTCTTTTCATGCAGACAAGATAACCAGAATGTCATCCGCAGCAAGGTGAACGGGAAGACTGAAAAAGGACGGCTGGAAGATACTGAGTAATTGGCAGGACTCTCAAGATTGGAAGCAATCTGGACAGCACAATGCAGAGATAAACAGAGAAGGGGTCTTCACGCTGCGGTGAAAAGACAGCACTGCATTTATGGTGAATGACATACAACAACAGAAAACAGCGCCTCTGAAGTTACGACCTAACGGCGCTATACAAATCTGTTATTATTATTATTATAAGATAAGACACCCACCTATTAGAAAGGAACCTACTGGATTACTGCTTTTTCTTATATACGCTACTGCTTTCATTATGCAATGCTAGCAATCGCAATTACAGCACATTATTATCTAACAAAAACTTACAGCCTTCAGTCTACATGACATATTCCTATTTAGTTGATTTTACAAGTTAAAATTTAGGCTGTGTTGAGTAAATAAGAGTTAGCAGGCGGCAAAATGCAGACAGGCAGCAAGTGTCATAACAGTCCGACAAGGTAAGTTATAAATGACATTTGTTCACCAACATCATCCACTGACTGTGAGTGTGAGCACAAGCAGCATTGTTAGCAGCAACATACGAGTATTTGATCTTATCAGATCAGAATTTCAATAGTGTTATAATTATTACTAACATCGTCTGATTATTAACTAGCATCGGCTTACACAGTAATCAGACATAACAGCGTGAGAAACAATGAGAACTGAAAAATTAGTGTCGGTAATTTTCAAAACTTACACAAAACTCGACACCCTCAAAATAAAACACTAGATGAGATTAACTTTGAACAAAACAACAAAACGATAAGCGCAACGAAATTAACAAATCCAAATGATGTCAAGCTGAACTGGTGACCAACACATGCACAGCCCGGGCAGGCTGCAAAACTGAATCGGTCACGGCCAGGCCGAATTGATCCAATGCGACACTCAAAAGTTCAATTACAGGGTTCCCACACTTTTAATAACCAAAAATTCCAGGACTTTCCAGGACCATCAAAACGTTTTTCCAGGACCTTCTCGCAGTGCAATACCTGGATGCAAGGCGTATGGAACACCAAATATTTTGAAATTTGTCATCATTGTCGTTTATTTTGAACCCCCAGTAAATTCATCAACTATCGAAGATCATTTTCCAGTACTTTCCAGGACCTTAAGCTTTCATTTCCAGGACTTTCCAGGGCCTGGAAAATCCAGGACTTTCCAGGGCCTGGAAAATCCAGGACTTTCCAGGATGTGTGGGAACCCTGTCAATATTTCAAATACTCAAGTCTGTCCAACAGGTGCATTTGAGTTTGCTTTCTTGCTGGTTTCGGGTCTTGAACTCGATCTTCAAAAATGGCAACGGAAATCCGGCTGGTGTAAAGTCAGCAAAAAAGGCCAGGACAAGCCAGGCCTGGAATTTCAGCAGGAAAATAGGCCATGCCAGAAAATCAACTGACTGGGCCGGATCCAGCAATCAAGTTGGTTAAACGGGCTGGGCCAGGACTGTGCACAGGTCTGTTGGTGACTGAACCTCCATGGTTCATCTGCACTGGAGATTCTTTAGGCTAGTCTCTTCAGACAATAAACTGACTGACTGGAACTAATCCAATACTGAACAGCAGAGCAGCGAAAAGAAAAACCTAAACAAATTCTAACATTCTAACAGCACGCAGTGATAATATCATATAACTTCTATTCTCTCTCTCTCTCTCTGCAGTAATCAAACACACATAGCTATTCACTGCAAGCATTGAATCCAACATACTGCACGGTATACAACTGGCAAAAGCCTGGACTAATCAAATAGAGTCTTAGTCCTAAGACATACGATGTTTCTTTGCCTTCATATCATTCTGCTGATTACACGTCTATTTCACAGTAACGGATGTGTAACAAGTGATTAATTAACCAACCGTGGACACTGCTGAACCGCTTCCGCAGAGACCAGGGCCCATGTCGTGCTAACTTGCACAAAAAAATGGGGTCTTGCAGCATCTGAACTCTGTGACTGCGGCCAGCGGCAGACTATGGGTCACATCGTCGATTCGTGTCTGCTAACGCAACTCGATGGTGGTCTGACAAGACTACACAAGGCCGATGATGACGCAGTCACCTGGCGAAAACCACGGTGGCAACAGCACTCGCCAAATGAATGAAATGAATTAACCAGAAAGCAATCACAGAATTCAAACCTTCGTCGAGGATTTTCATATCTTGTTCTCGACTGTCTATAGAAAATCGCAATAGTAAACAAAGAATTGTTTAAAAAATTCTGGACGTATCCAAGAACCCTGGATTCGGAACGTGATCCAGATTGCCACCAAAAACTAATCGATTATTCCTCCAGTCATGCCTCACCTGTCTGAAACATTTTATTAAAATCCCCTCATAACTTTTCCCATAATCTAGCAGACAGACAAACCGACAGACAGACAGACACAGGTGAAAACATAACCTCGTTCATTCAGCGGAGGTATATGGGATTAGCATTTGAAATAAGGTTGGAATAGTTTAATATCACAATTTAGCACTACTAGTGTAGGCACTTTCTGCCAAATAATACTGTAAAGAGAATTTAGAGCAAAATCATAAGTAGAAAAAACTAAGTCAACTGTATAAGAAAACTAGAAAAAGTTGCACTCGACGGTAGCGTCGAGTGCTGTGCACCTCCGCTGCGATGGTGTGACCTTGACCTTTGACCTTTTGACCCAAAAACGTAATCAGGTCATCTATGTCCCAAGATGCACCAGTGACAAAAGTTTGGCGAAAATCCAGTCAACAGATACTGGAGATATCGCGGAAACATAAAACTACCACGCGAATCACGGACACACGCACGGACGGCGGCACGGACGGACGACCCGAAAACATATAGCCTCCGCCAGCGCCTACTGGCGGCGGAGGCTTAGTGGCCAACATTCTAAACCCATTCAAGAAAAGCCGTCAATTTAGCCCTTAGCCAAGACTTTAATCTTAGCAGTGTTTGATGTCACCCAAAGTATATATATTCATAAAATATACGCCATGCCATTAACTAACACCTGGCTAACATAAAATACAGACTAATAAAAACAATTAGGTACTATCTGGAATTGTCTCACGAAAATAAAAGTATAAAATACTGAGACAACAAAAACTGCGCAAAGTAAGCATTAGCCATCAAAAAGCTACAGAACACAAACAAAAACTGAATTGAATACAATGGCACGTGATCACGGTTAACTCCGTACAAGACCGCGAGGAGTCGTCTATTTCTTCTTCTTTCCTGCACCACTAAGCTGCGACTGTGAACTCGTCAAGGTCTGCACCTTCCGCTGCTCGAAGCTGGCCACCTGTTCCTCGAGAAGCCTTCGCTTATCTTCCAGCTTCTTCTTGTCGTCGCTATGCTGCTTCTTGAGTGCTTCGAACTTGGCTTGTAACTGCACAGCAAACGGCGAACGCTCAAACCAAACGCAGAACCAAAACTGAAACTAATAAACGTAAAATATGCATGTATTATTAACCACTCAGTGCTCTGATGCTGTCGATCAGGAAGGGCATCTGGCCTGTAAAAAAATACACTCAATTCCCAAGTGGATACTTTTTTGGACACAGGCTAACCTGGAGTAACTCCAGAAATGCAACAGAATTTTGTTTAACTGCCTCATTTTTTTTACACCATGAGTCAAAAGAAACAAGACACCAAACTCTTGTTCATATCTTCGCGAAATATTGACTGATTTTTAAAATTCTTTCACTGTTACATTCCGCAGAATATTTGCAATAAAAAGATCATTACAGATCTCACCATACCTAAAAAATGTCGCAATGTTTAGTGAAGTTATGGACATGAGTTCGGCGTCTTGTTTTTTTGACTCACGGTGTAGTTACTCCTGGTCAGCTCGGTACCCAAAAGCTGGGAATTACAGTGGCAGAGTTTTTTACAGGCCGGCTACCCTTCCCGTCACCCAACCAACAGCATCAAAGCACTGCGAAGGATCCAATTTTCTGAAGTTCAGAAAACTGGCCGATTAAAGAAAAACGGTTAGTAGTAGTACACACACAGGTTATAGTATCATTCACTCTGTGACAGTCATAGTGGTACCGTGAGGGTTTAACTTGATACAGCATGATTCATTTATGCATAATTCTTATTCCCAGGCAATAACTCTGGAGTTTAATAACCAAAAACAGAAAAATGCAAACAGACACATGTAATAATAATAATAGTAGTAGTTATAATAATAATAACAATAATATAATATAATATACATAAACTGTGGCAAACAATATATGAAAAAATAGAGATCTCCACAATCCCAGTATCAATGTACTACAACAAATCCCGTCACACAGCATAACAAAGAATGCAACTGTGCAGGTATTTTTACACTTACTCTTTCTCTTGACTTACCATCAACGCTTTAGCACTACTGGTTAGCAACTAAGCAAAAATCAAAACTAGCAGCGGTCTTTCACGCACGTCTTTTTCGGCCTCCTTCAGTTCGGCTTCCTTCTCCTTGACTCGGACGACGAACATCTGTCTCATGTCTTCCTCCTTCTTCTGCATCTCGGCAACGTGTTCCTGCTTCTTCTTCTCGTACGTCTCTTGCAGGCTACAATGCATCGCAGAACAAATCTACAGAGCACTCAATACAGCACATTACCTTCACCGCAGATACCAATATGGCGTGCTGTCACTAGTTACATGTGGCTCGGCGGACACACACACAGCGTGACAGCAAGCATCACAATACCTTCCCTGCTCGCTAAGCACAGCATACAGTGCATAACAACTGGCTGGCTACGCATGTGAAGTGAGTGAGTGAGCAGATTCTTAACGGCACATCAGCACAGTTTAGGCTATTTAGTGCCAGTAATGGTAGGTGGGCTGAAAAATTAAAACCAACAG
>Ga0209679_1001229_pt1 | contig 10688 bp, 12 predicted proteins | sample WorMetHEROISLAND_4_FD_187408 | JGI IMG/M metagenome (GOLD analysis project Ga0209679, IMG submission 187408) | Marine gutless worms symbiont microbial communities from Max Planck institute for Marine Microbiology, Germany - Olavius sp. 2 HERON... ...
GACCGATAAATTTTTGTCTGGTCATAGTTGCTTAGCAGCAGCTCATCAGCCACGGTCACATTCCTTAACAGTGCATGCGTGCTTGGTCTGCTGCTGCTGTGCTTACAATCGGTGCAGTTTTTGGAAACTAATATTTCACAAGGTAGTGTAGTGCCCTTGAGGTTTGGTGGGATCTGTAATGTTCGCTTTATTGCAGATTTCCTGCCGAGTGTAATATTTTAGTGAAAGAATTTTGAAAATCGTTCAATATTTGGCGAAGTTATGGACAAGAGTTTGGTGTCTCATTTTTCTGTTGACTCACATTGTACAAGAATTACCCTGATACTTCACTTTACTAAATACGTGTAAAATTTACCCAAAAATTTACGTATCGCTAAGTATTGCTGACGTCATCGAAAGTGCCGCTTTCGACAGGAGGTAGAATCTAAATTAACCCTTTGCGATACAAAAAATAGGACAGTTGTTGAAGCAATTTCGCAATAGAAATTTGATAGATGGAGAAATTGGAATTAATCACTTCTTGACGAAAATTTATAAATTTGGTTTGGTTTATCGCTGTGTTGGCAGTGGACATCACTGCAGTATGCGATCATCATTGTGCAGCAGCCGTTAGTCAGCGGTGGGGTCGTCTTTGCAGCATGCGTTAATGCCGTGTCAAAAATAAACCAAACAACAAAACCAATAAAAAACAGCTTGGAGATGGCTAAAATAGTATGGACCAAATTGACACTTAGGCAGTGTGATGATGCGCAATGTCACCTTTTTATAATTTTTGCTGTTTTCGATATGCTAGTCTCTGCAGTGTATAAACTGCAGTTTTATACATTTATCATAATATAGTAGTAAAGGAATTAGCAAAATGTGTGTTCCTTTTGAAGTGTAGAAATGCTTACAAGGTCTAATGGTGATGCATTGTAGACAAGGTGTGTGATTATTTTGGAGTAAAGATTGCAATGTATTTTGCATACCTGGGACATTATACTGCTGCGCTACTGTGGCCTGCATTTCTCGGCACCGTGCTGTGGCTGCTGAGTGGAACTCATCAGGTAAACAGCTGTTCGATAAGTATGATGTGTTCAAGGTCAGGTTCTGCAGATGGGTTTCATCATTTTTTGCCTTTGACAGCTAACCATGTTTACATATTCGTGGGTAGTATAATCGCCACCTTTTTCCTTATTCTGTCGTGAGCTGGAACAGAATTGTTCAGCAGAGCATATCGTTAGAACTCCCGTGACTGTTTGCAACTGTAAGAGCAGGTGAACATTAACTTTGTCAAGTCATCATCATCACCATGATTATTGTGTATAGTTCTCAAAAATTTTGTTGTTCTCCAGTTTTTACACATTCCTTTTTTCAATATTTATCCTAAGAGTGAAGTGTACTCTATGAAATCATCAATTTTATTATTCTTCCAATGGTGTTTTTTTACTCAGAACCTGTTCATGTGATTCACTTTAGTTTCTTACATTACACTGCTTAGGTGTGTAAAGTGTCAGCTTTTTCAAAACATTTAACTACTATACCAGTTAGTAGATTATGGAGTTGTATTGACGTCTGAGACAAAGGCTTCAGGATAATATGCCTTAGTTCAGCACTGTTGGTGACAAGTCATTTCAGTCGGAGATAACATATACCCATAACCCCTTTATTTTTAACACAAAAATTGGCACAAGTGATTACATCCGCCGTACCTCTGGCTGTGCAAAAATTGGTTAAAATCTGTTCCCAGGGGTTTTCTCAAAAGGATGCGTGAAATCACCATTGTGACTTTCTACCTTTCATTCTCTTTTTTCCTTCCCTTTTTTCCTTCCTATTGTGTTTGCTACTGTTGAGTGTTTGTGAAATCTCTTATGAAGTATGCTACTGGTATTGGTCAAGGAGTTTAAAATCAAACTGTTTCACTAAAGATGTGTTTGATGCTATTTGTGTTGTAGGACACTGATGACATATGCTTTGTCATATTTGCATTCTTCAATGTCGTCTGGGCTACACTTTACCTTGAACACTGGAAACGTCGAAGTGCCGTGCATGCTTATCGTTGGGGAACCCTGGATAAAGAGGATGAGTTACTGGTTGAGCCAAGGGCGCTGTTCTATGTTAGTAAATGTCATTGTTTCTCACTGTGCTGATCAGCTTATTCGTTGATTCATCAAACTCAGACCTTATTATTTATTTGATTTGCAGAAGAGACAAGACAGCAGGAGTATTTTAGATACACATCTTAAGGCATGAATCACTATTACTTGATACAATAGAAGGATGTTGGCTAAAGCAGCAAGAGGAAGGAAACATCTACAAATGCCAAGTGACATCTCTAGCAAAACTTACAAAGCTATGGAGAGGGACGCTGGAGACAGTAGTAGCAGGTGTCAGAAGAGAATCTCATAAACATGCCATTTGGCACAGGACACAAAGGAAAAGATTTGCATTGACAGCACTTGCCAGGAGTATATGTACATTTATGCTGTGTGCTAAAGTGTTCTGCACAAGTGCAATACAGCTGCAATACAAGAATTTTTTCTTGTACTGCAGTTGTATTGCACTTGTGCGGACCGCTGCAATGCAACGCTGCCATACAAGTTTTCTACAACTTGCAGAAAACTTGCAGGCTACTTGCAGCAGTTGTAAAAAAAACTTGTATTGCAGTTGTATCGCGCTTGTGCGGACTGCTGCAATACAACAAAAATTTTTTTGTTACGTTTTTGTAGTTGTGTTGCACTTATGTGGACCACTTAATAGTATTTCAGTAGCTCAGCTGTTTTACATTATGTAAATCTTAAGCTGCGTCACATACAACACGTTTGCCATTTTACAGGTTATTTTCATGGTTTGTCTTGGTTAGTTGAATGGTGATGTCAGATTTTTTAAAGCCCTTTCTGATGTCCAGCTATGTCACTGCAGTGAAGACTTAAATTAAACGTAACATATTGTATTTGACTGCTTAGTGTAGTCTCAGATCAATTTTTTGTTGCCCGTAACAGTCAGTTCACTTGTGTCGCTACTGATGTTGATGTTGTCAAGGGTCGTATTGTCCGAAGTCCAGTCACTGGTCGTTATGAGCCGTTCTATCCGGCATGGAAGCGTAGCGTGTTCCGTTACGTGGTCGGTGTTCCAGTGGTTGGTATCTGTCTGAGTGCAGTGTTTGCAAGCTTGTGGGGTATCCTGGAGCTGCAGGGCTGGGTTAATGTGCGTGTCAAAGCCGGCTCTATACCATTTTTCTGCTCATATTTGCCGAAGGTGTTGCTTGCAATATCCATCTCTGTGTTGGATGACGTGTACAAGAAGATCGCTGTCTGGCTAAACGATAAAGGTAATGTTTATTGTCATAAGTTACCTTATCAAACTTTGTAGTAGAGATTGTGTAAATCAGCTTCTTTGTTTTAACACTTTTATTAGGTGTCAGCAAGAACATCCGCTGTATAAGAAATGCCACTTCCGTTATCTGTTAAAGGTATCTTTAGATTGTTTGGTTGGTTTGTTCGTTCTTTTGTTTGTTTATTCGTTCATTTATTTGTTTATTCATTCATTCATTGGTTCTTTCTTTCGTTCGTCGATCATTGCGTTCGTTCGTTTGTTTGTTGATTGGTTCCTATGTTCTGTTGTTCATTTGTTATTATCTCCGCCAAGTGAACGAAGTGAGTGGCGGAGATAATGTGTTCCTTCGATGTGTGTCTGTGTTTCTGTCTGTCTGTATGTGCGCAGCGGACCGGTCAGTCAGACCAGTTTAAAATGGCAATTAAATGCAGATAGCTCCAAAACGGTTAAAGATACAGACTTCAAATTTCACCCGCATGTTACCAGCGACAGTCTGGACATGAGCTCTTAAAATTTTTTTAAAAAAGGGGGCGTGGCCAGGGTCATGTGCACCCCGAAATTTTTGGGCATTAAATGCCAATAGCTTCAAAGTGGTTAGCTCTACGGACCTCATATTTGACAAGCATGTTTCCAAGGACAGTCTGGACATGACCGTTTAAAAATTTTTCGAAATGGGGGCGTGGCCAGGGTCATGTGGCCCCAAATTTTTGGGCATTAAATGCTAATAGTTCAAAAACGGTTCAAGCTACAGACTTCAGATTTGACAAGCATGTTTCCAGGGAAGTTCGTACATGACCTGTTAAAAATTTTTCGAAATGGGACGTGGCTAGTGTCATGTGACCCCCTAAATTTTTGGGCGTAAAATGCTAATAGCTCCAAAACGGTTAGAGCTACAGACTTCAAATTTAACGTGCATGTTTCCAGGTACAGTCAGACATGACCCCTTAATTTTTTGAAAAAGGGAGCGTCTGTAAAAATTCACTTGGCACAGATATGCACTCTCACAAGCGCTTTCTAGTTCTTTTGTCGGTCAGTTGGTCGATTGATAATTGTTTGTCACTAATGCCGAAAACATGGTTGTGTTTTCTGGACCTCGGGTGTAATTTGTATCACAGAGCACTACTTTACGAATACTTTAAGGACCGATTTCTGGAGTCACACATTGTCATACACAAAGAGGCTGTATGTGGAAGGCTTTGTGTCGTCATATATTCATGACGTATCATGACAGAATTTATTATTTGCATTGTTTGTAATAATGCTGCAGAAAATTATCGTCTGGATATCACGTACGAGAACAACTTGATTATCAAACTGGTGCTGGTCAGTAGTCAGATCTGTAGTTATTGTTGCATCATTTACATGAGCATAATGTTCAAAATGTGCCATTTATCGGTTAATGATTACACTCGGTGATGATATGATTGTACCGGGTAGCTAATATCCTTAGATGCAGGTAGTTGTAGACTTGAAGTATCGGATTTAAACGAAGTGGAATATAGTTTATTGCTGTGTGAACTGTACAGTTTCAGTTTGTCAACTCATTCCTGTCACTCTTCTACATTGCATTTTACCTGCAAGACATGCAGATGTTGAAAGATGTGAGTTTGTTGTCATTTTTTACCATGCGCAGTATTGCTACAGTAAGTCGTCTGTTTGTCCGTCTGTCCATCGGTCCTTGATGTTGATGTGCCATGTCTGCATAAGTTGAGTTAGTTTCAGTAATTACACAGTTAATTGGCTTAAGGTCTTCACTCCTCAGAGCCCCAACACCGGCAATCTAGTCCAAATGAAACACCCCAAAATTTTGGTTGGAATAGGGATGGGGTCACTGTTCTCAGCAGAAAACCTGCAATATCTCTGAAACGTCAAAATAGGACCGAGGTCGCTGTTGACGATAATAGGAAGTTGCATACGCGTTTTCAATTGGTACCAAAAAATGACCTTGAATGGCCATTATGCACTCCATTGCACAAAACATAACGTTTTTCGGTGCCCACCATGAAAATTTGAATGAAGATAGACCCGTACTCTCAGCAGCAAAGATGTAACCCAATGTCTCTAGTTTATTGCACTATAATTTTTATGTGGATATTCGTGGGGGTTCCTTGGAGAGGGGCGTCAGATGACAGTGGGGTAATCAAAAACATCGATTTTCAGTGCTTTTGCACGACATAAGATGACTTTGGCACCTTAGGAAATGAGGCCGGCAATATTATATAGTATTATTTAGTTCCTTGTTGCCTTTCCACTGACCCCAAAATACGTGACCTTGAATAGCCATTTTATATTAAATTCTGTTTTTCCGCAGGCACCAGGGTACGTCTAGAATTTTTGGAAAACAATTGTGTTGAAAATAATAAAGGTAGACCCTACTGTCAGCAGCAGAAATCGTGGACTCTAGTTTCTGGCAATATAAAGTCTATGCAGATATTCTTGGGAGGTTCTCAAATTTTTACGTAAATTTTTGTTAGATCTACGTATGCCCTTGTCCATATATATGCCATTCGGTCATTCTCCAGATTAGCATACTAAAAATAGCTATATTGTGACATGGGAAATTCTAGATTAGATATCAAGGGGCGGGCTGTTTCAAAGAGCAGTGTTGACTACTGAAACTGATAAATTACACATCGTGCAGTTTTGCATGCTCTTTGCACGGGTTTCTTGTTTGTGCTTATCTCATTGTATTGTTACATCCAGTCATTTTCCAAAAGCAGTGTTCAGTGGCGCTAAATAGTATCTTCTCTGATGATATGCCATTAAGAAACTACTCATTTACTCATTCAGCCTATTCAAAAGCAAAATTAACATACTAAATTTAGTGGAGGTGATCAACAGGAAGATGGTAATTACGGTCTATAACATCTATTTTTTATTCAGTGTAATTTTTGTTGCTCATACTGTTGTTTGTATTTTCTGCATATATTTCTGTGCATTGTGTTTCCATCATGGTGAATAAAGTTTGGTATCTATTTGTATCATGTGCTTGCAGCAACTTGCCGCGTTACTTATCACTCGTCAGGTAATTGGCAACTTCAAAGAGGCTGTTCTTCCATATATCATCGAGAAGGCGAAGTTGATGTGGATTGGTATTCGTATTGCGGAGTCTATGAGTCCAGATTCACTGAAGCATGAGATGCAGCAGTTTTCAGAGCCATCCACAGACACTGCAAAGAAGACGGATCAGTCAGATGATGATGCAAAGAAGATGGATCAGTCAGGTGATGATAAAGTTGGTGATGAGGCAGGACCGCAGGTTGAAACACGTACAATTGGCAGTGAAAAGATTGAGATTGTGCACAGTGGTCTAAACCTGACACAGGCAGAAGTAGAAGCGGCAATGAAGAAGGTTGGCACTGTTGCCTGTGTTCTTAGATACAATTGCTAGGTCTAGATATTTTTGTGGCCGATATTGTTGGTAGATTTCAGTTCAAAACTAATTACTTGGTAGTTAACGAGAAAATTTGTTCTTCAGAGTATCAGTAACAGTACCTGGTGCAGTTATTCTGGTACTAAATGAGATACATTTTGATGTTGTAAACTGCCGCATTTTAGGGTTCAGACATGCACACTTGTAGGGTAAGACACACTAATACTTTTTGTAGAGCACTTGAACAGTTTTGAATGGATAAATTTTCTGTGCCGTTAATAACTTGTACAGGTCTCGGTGGGAATCTAGTACTGAATGTTTCAAGAAAATGTTTGCGTACATTCCATTTACAAAATTATTCATTTAACAATGTGCAAACATTTGACTGTAATTACCAGCATATTGTGTTGAAGTGCACATTTTGAATTGTCAGTTGCTATATTTGGAGTGTGTTTATCTTGATGTGACTTGAGTTGTGGCTTGCCAGCAGACAAACGTAACTGCGTAACTGTGTACAGTATGAAGATACATATGAAGACTACCTGGAGATGTTAATTCAGTTCGGCTATGTCACACTGTTCTCGTCAGCATTTCCAATGGCTGCAGTCTGTGCTCTTCTCAACAATGTAATTGAGATTCGCAGTGATGCATTCAAACTGTGCATGACATTTCAGCGACCTTTTGGAGAGCTCGTCCAAGACATTGGAATATGGCAGGTTTGCTGATAAATCTGCACAAGGCATAGTTGCTTCTGTTCATTTTGCAGTTCATCGTTCGTTTCACCTGTTTTTTTTGTGGCTGTAATGAAGACGCTTTAAGGGCTTCAACAATGTTGGTGCTGGAATACTCCGGCATAATGGTGCGTCCTCCGGGTGGTGGATGGAGGAAGCCCTTGGTGAGGCGACTCCAAAGAGTTGTGCCAAATAATACAGAATAAGGCACTGCGGATCACCAGTACCTAGAAACTGTCTCTCTGAGGCAGCTGAGCTGTAAGAAGGTTGATTCCTCAGCCAGCTAATGGTGCTGATTTGAGGTTACCTTGTAGTGTTATTGAAGGTCTCTTGGATTCCCTTAGGGTATTGCTTGGTGGGGCCTGCCTACTTGGCAGTCTGGTCATCTTATGTGACCAGCCTGTTGATCGGGTCAGGCCCTTTTAGCCGGGTGTGTGCCTATGCGGTCTGTGATATTTTGGTGAGCCTATACCCCTCCACTTTCACTTGGTCAGTATGGTCACATCTGTATTTGGTTAAGACAGTGGATGGGATAGTTACCGAACTACCTCTACGGAGTCGTTCAGAAGGAGGGCTGATCTCTCAGCCAGCACAGGGTGCTGATTTGAGGTCATTCCTTGGTGATGAGCTTTGCAGTATCATCTTTTGTTTCAGGAAATGAGTGCTTGCTCAGGAAAGTTTTAGCTGATCAACAACATGTTGATCACGTGAGTGGGGATAGCTGCACGTTTTGCTATTCTTGTCGTGATTGTTTAGTAGTCACCTGATGTTAACTGGGTCTCTAGGGTTCACTGGGGTTATGTGGATTCATGTAGGTAGCTGCTTGTCGGGGTGGGCTGACTTTGTCGGCAGCTGGTGACGTGGACTTGGATGGCTTCAACGTTCCTGGTGTGGCTTTGGGCCACTTGAGGTGCAGGAGAGGCTCCCGCGAGGATGATGGGTATACTCGGGTCATGGGATTTTCAGTGGATACCGAACTTAGGCTGATTGGTTCAGGGCTCTTGATTTTTCTTTGGCCTGGGTGCTCAGAAACCCCACAGGGACTCTCCCATGCCCCGATCGGCTGTGGTTTGCATCGAAGATGGGGCTGCCAGTGCCCGCGTGGCCAGCCTGCCGATTGAGATGGCCTGCTGTGGTTGGGCGGTTGCTTGTTGGGTCTGTGGATCCTTCACTGAACCTGGCAGTACCCCTTTTCTTTAAGGGATGAGTAAGTGCTTGGTCAGTGCGGTGTGATCCGATCAGCAATCTATTCACGTGAGTGGGGGTAGTGGTGCTCTTTGCTGTTCCTGCCACGACTTTTTAGTCCCCTGTGTTTGCTGAGAATTTTCTGGGGATAGCTGGTGGGCCCGTGTTGCGGCGTAAGTCTTATGGGCAGCACAGACTGCCCACCCTGATTGGAAATGGGAAATGTTGGTTGTGCAGTATGAATAGCAGTCAGACTGTAGAAAACATGACCAAGTATTGCCGGAGGTTTTTGCCAGTGGAGACGAGTAAATGGGTGTGATTTGTTTTTCAGCATGGTTTAGAGCTGATGAGCATCATTGCGGTGATGGTCAACTGCGCTCTCATTGGAATGTCAGATCTTGCAGATCGTCTTTTTCCTGGATGGGGCACAGCAGAACGCATCATATTCATTGTATTGCTGGAGGTAATTGATTAATTATGCTCATGACTGTCAGCAGACAATGGTTTAGCTTAGTGGTAACATTGTTGGGCATATCGATGAAGTTACTCTATGTTGAGCTGGATTAATACTGAGGTAGGTAACCATTTGCAGGTATGCTGTCTCAGTGGTGTAATGGTTGGGGCGTCGGACTTGCGATCAAGCGGTCACATATGATCTATGAATATATGAATATGATCAGCGCATTAGAGGTTTTTTTACGTGAATGTGCTATATAAATTTACATTTGACATTTGACTTGGGTTCGATTCCCAGTCGGGCCGCTATCAAGCTACCTAGGTCAACTCAGCCTTCTATCCTTCCGGGGTAGGTAAATCGAGTACCGGCTTGGTTGGCTGGAGTTATGGTGGGGCGCGTTCACTTGTGTCGGGTGGCAAGTAACACTGTGTGATCCCATGTGGCAAGTGACGCTCCGTAGCTCTGTGATGGGTTTCCCATTAAGAGCTATACTAGGCTTTTTTATGTTACCCAGGCATACTCAGCTTGGCCATCCCTCACTGGGTAGGTGTAATCAATACTGACAATAGTTACCTGCCAAGTTACGAAAGAAAACGGCAAGTGCGGCATAACAGTAGGCCCTGTTCCCAATACTGTTGGCATACTGGCATAGTTGATTAAAGACACTGGCTATTAATGGAGCTGGCCATCTCGCCGACTTGGTATCTATGCTAGATTAATTGGGTTTAACCGTTGTCAGCTCAGAGATTGCAAAGGGGATGAGTTCCCATGCAATGGTCTTTGGTCAGTGCGGATGTCTTTTTCCTTGTATATCAACTATGTGCAACTTGTGTGGTCTGTGTAACAGCATCTCGTGCTGGCAGTGAAGTTATTGGTCGCATATGCCATTCCAGACATTCCTGACAAAGTTGCAGAAGAAAAAGCTCGACTTGAATTTCTTCGCCGTGGAGCACTAAAGGTATCATCTGATCTTGTCTAGTGCTTTTCAGTAGATTTGTAGTTTTTCCATTTTTGTAAAACAAAACTGACTCTTTCAATATTTAGTCTTGTTACTGCCAGGATGATCACTTGTTTGGAAAACCTGGACATTGTTGGAATTGACAGCTGTTAGCCATTAGGGAAATGTCAAGGAATTGACCAAATAACAGGAATTGTCAGGGAAAAAATCTTGTCGGGGAAAGTGTTTATTGCTAACTTTACATTTGGAGAGTGGTTACCCTGTACTGCACATGATGTGAGTTGGAGGACTTTTTGAGTAGTTTCTTGATGTCATCTTTTTTGCTGGCTGCTCTTTTTGAATTCTGGGAGTTAATGTTTGACTGTTCAAGATAAGATCTTGCATTTAACTGGCTATTGCTATCATTTGTTTAAAGCCAATAGAATTATTATGAATAGTTGAAGTGATGTTAACAAGGCCACAGGGTACAAGGCAGAGCAAGGCCAAGGACTTGGGCTTCAAAAATTTTGGCCTTAAGGCCAAGACCGATGCCAAAGCCTAACTTCGCTGACTGGAGCGGTAATTTGTAAACTTAAATGATCCTGCTGATGTTTGCCTGTCACCATATGTCATTTCTGGGCACTTGAACCATTATAAAGTGGTTTATTCTCTAATGCAGAAAATTTACAG
>Ga0209679_1001231_pt1 | contig 10682 bp, 11 predicted proteins | sample WorMetHEROISLAND_4_FD_187408 | JGI IMG/M metagenome (GOLD analysis project Ga0209679, IMG submission 187408) | Marine gutless worms symbiont microbial communities from Max Planck institute for Marine Microbiology, Germany - Olavius sp. 2 HERON... ...
CACTGCGAGACCACGGATATGGGGCTAGTGTATTGCACGGTGTGCCCGTTTACTCCCCAGCTTTCACTGATACTCATTGCGCCTACTCACAGAGGGATGGCCAGGCTGAGTTGACCTGGGTGGCTGGTTACATACCGAGATGGTTTACCCGTCCGCAGACGATCACCCACCCAAGTACTAACCTGGCCCGGTACTGGTATAGAGTAACTTCGTTGATCACGACCAACGCGTTAACCACTACACCATGCCAGCACCGTATTAATAGCACTGGTCGGTCTTCATCTGGTTTGTTGAAATGATATACTGTAAACATCTGTACAGTAGTGTTTGCTTAGATGACATTTCAACATTAGTGTTGGTACAGGTCATAATTTTACAAACTTTACTTCGCTGACGAACATATTCAAACTGTGTTGTTTTCAGTGTGTCAGCATTCTGTCTAGTGAATACAAATTAATGAATATCATTGTCGACAAGAAGCCTATAGGCTTCACTCCGATGTTATAATGAATCGGGGAGACATTTTCAGATCTCCTCAAAAACTTCACAGATTTGGATGAAACTTGGCAGATGGATGGGGAATGGGGAAAGAGTGATCCTGTAAAATTTTTGCTGAGATCGCTCCTGTAGCCCCAGAGAAAGGGGCAAAATACCAACCATTTTTGTGATGAATACCACGCACCTGTTTGGTCACTTCCGCTTTATCGATTTACGTGAAACTTGGCAGGAGTACGTGAATCTATATCCCAGTGAATCCTTTTGTAGTAAAATTTTGAAATTTTTCTGTCAAATGGTCGCTTTTCTCCGGAAACGATTTTTTTTAGAAGCATCTGTCCTCAAAACGTCTGCATCTTAATTTCACGATTTTGGAATGTAGAAATTTCACTTCATTTTAATTTGGCGTTTCCCCAATGTTCTACTAGTATTTACCACGCCTTTGATGGACAAGCTGAAGTTTTGCAGATATTTAATTTCGCGATTTTATCCTACTCGCGAAAATTTGATGCACGCAAAAAATGTTTTTGCAGTAATTATCATCGTGTAATTGTGTTAACAGGGTGGCCACAAAGTATAAAAAATTCCGAGTTTTCCAGACTTTTCCAGAGTCATAAACTTACTTTTCTGTAGGTTATCGCAACAAAAAGTAAATGTAATAATGACCTTCATCAAGGGTCATTCCACATCAACTCCAGCAACAGGTCACCACTGCACTCTGACCATGCCAGAAATTCACGAGACTTTGTTTACCCAGTCAACAGCTGTTTACACAAATATTTGAATGACGAACTGAAAGTACTTTGTTACAATTTTTCCCTGAGGTTGCACAGAATTCCCTGAGAATTCCCTGAGTTTTCCAAGTTCAGAGAAATCCCTGAGTATTCCAGGTTTTCCAGGTTCGTGGCCACCCTCGTTAATGTCTGACGCCTCCAGTGTTTTGATGCAGTCAGTTGGGCGTCTGGCCTGTTTTGCTGCATAGACTTGCAGTGATCCAGTCTGTTTGACTGAATTATGTTTGTTGTTGCTGTGATTCAGCATCATAATGCGCTGCTGTATAACCAGTTGCCTGGTCTACGAGGTGAAGGAGAGGGGAGAGCTGCACAGTTGCCACGAGAACCTGGCATCGTCAGCCTCATCTCTGAACCTGTATGTTGTAGTTCTCGATGTAGCGTTTTTGTGCAACGTAATGGCAGTGATAATAATAGTAATACACAGCGAGTCATAAAAACACCACATATTGTCCGATTTTCAAAATTCTTGTACCGGTACACTCAGCAGGAAATTTGCAGTAAAGATCGGTAAAAGTTCGACCACACTTTAGATGCGTCGCTACACTACCTTCTAAAATATTAGTGTCTTACGACTGGTATACCGGGGCACAGTCTTGCTGAAATATGAACTTGCCAGAGACCTCAGGTGTGGCAGACAACTGTTATAACAGAAGCAAGTCACTGTAATAGATTCCATCAAATGTGAGTCCCAGATCAATGACTGTCAAACCGATGTAGCCCAATTTTGATGTCAGCGTCAGCAACTGACTGAATGTCGTTCTTGTGCAAAGAAGGCATTTTGCGCTGAAGTCTTTATTCTTCATTGCAGAAAATGCATACAATGTTTGTGTTCTTTTTCACAGATCATATCGCTCTGATCGATCTGAGCAAAAATTTTGCCGTTCTTTTTCTCCGCTTAGAACAATCCAGTCAACAGTGGACAGTAGAACAGTCCAGGCAGGCGCCGGCAGAGACTATATGTTTTCGGGTCGTCCATCCGTGCCGCTGTCCGTGCGTGCGTGCGTGCGTCCGTGATTCACGTGGTAGTTTTATGTTTCCGCGATATCTCCAGTATCTGTTGATGGATTTTCGTCAAACTTTTGTCGCTGGTGCATCTTGGGACACAGATGAACTGATTAGATTTTGGGGTCACGGCATGACCGAATGCATCCCAGATTTTCATGTTTCCACTATATCTCGAGTATCTATTGATAGATTTTCGCCAAACTTTTGTCACTGGTGCATCTTGGGACTCAGATGACCTGATTACGTTTTTGGGTCAAAAGGTCAAAGGTCAAGGTCACACCATCGCGGCGGAGGCGCACAGCACTCGACGGTCACAGCACTCGACGCTACCGTCGAGTGCAACTTTTTCTAATTCTCCGATTAGATCTCTCAGATTGATCTGATTTTGCTCGGAGTTTCGCATGGCAGATTACTTCAGTCAGTTCTTCAGCAGGTGTCTCTTTAAACACTGTGCCGAGATCTCTGTGGAAAAGTGATCCATGTGATAGCATATTGTGCTGTTTGGTTTGTTAAATGATAACTTTGTGGCTGGTCGTATTGGCTTAGTATCAGCTCATCTACCGCGGTCACATTCTCTTCATTGCGTGTGCTTGCTCTGCTGTTGCTGTGCATTTGGTTGGTGCGGTTTTCAAAAACTAATATTTCACAAGGTAGTGTAGAGGCACCTTTAAGGTGTGGTGGGATCTGTAATGATTACTTTATTGCAAATTTCCTGCCGCGTGTACCAATGAAAGAATTTAAAAACTGGTCAATATTTGGCAAAGATATGGAGAAGAGTTTGGTGTCATTTTTCATGACTCGCGGTGTAATTATAATACTTGGGTAATGTATATTGTTGTTGGTGTGTATAACGTTGTTGGTTAGGCGACAGGAAGGGCTTCCAGCTTGTAAAAGTTCTGCCGTAAGTTACAATTTCTCAAGAGTTTGCTTCTGGGGACCGGCCTAACCTGGAGTAATTCCAGAAAAAAAGGGCTGGTTAAACAATAAAACGGGCACGAGTGTGTATGTAGCATACTGTAAAACATTATATTTTCGCTGCATCTTAATTTCACGATTTTGGAATGTAGAAATTTCGCTGCATTTTAATTTGGAGTTTCCCAGTGTTTTACTAGTATTTACCTGGCCTTTGATGCGCAAACTGAATTTTCGCGGGTATTTAATTTCGTGATTTTATCCTACTCAGGAAAAATTTGATGCATGCGAAAAATATGTTTTACAGTATACTGTTTCGTGATGCGTTGGTGACTGGTTCACTTTAATGTAATCCAATGATCTGTACAGTGCCGCAAATCATGAAGTGAATTGGCTCTGATGGCACTGAACGCGTGACTCGGTGGCGTAACAGTTAGGGCGTCGGACTTGTGATCAAGCGGTCGTGGGTTCGATTCCCGGTCAGGCCACTATCAAGCTACCTAGGTCAACTCAGCCTTCCATCCCTCCGGGGTAGGTAAATCGAGTACCGCCCTGGTTTGCTGGGGTTATGGCGGGGCGCGTTCACTTGTGTCAGGTGGCAGGTAACACTGTGTGATCCCACTGTGTGACTGTGACGCTCCGTAGCTGTGTGATGGGTTTCCCATTAAGAGCTATACACAGCTTTTCTTTAACTGCATGTATGAGTTAATAAGAGCGTGAAATGGCTCATACCAAGAGTTGGTGTCTTCCAACTGAATCCTTCCTGGACTAAAGTGAAGGCTTCAGTGAGATGACCAGTAGCGTAGCCACGCCCCTTCCCCGGCCGTGTTGGGTCATGGGATTTGGGCAGATCCAAAGAGTTCTTTTTTGGGGTAGGGTAGGGGGAGATGGAGGACGGACTGGGCAACAAACCGGCGTGGAAAAGCATTTGACAGCTGCAAATTGTTTGTAGGCCTATATATCTGGCTTCTGTGGGCTTGCCCCAGACCCCCACCGGGGCTCCACCCCTAGCTGGGGGACAGACCGCCCGTACCCACCCTGAGTTCGGAGCCTGGCTATGCTGCTGGAGATGATGTCTTTGCATATTTGATGATCTCCCTCTGGGACGGTGTCAACCAGTTACAGAAGATGCTGATACAGCTGTAAAACTTGCTTGTTCCCGCATGCTAACAGACTGATAGCACTGTCATTCATACTTTATGACGACTGTCTGTGCAGGGTGGTATACCGGTCAGACTCCCAGTTCCAGTTGAAGAAGCTGACCTGTCTACCACCTTAGGAGCAAGGCAAGCGGAGATGGAAGAGGACTACGAGATCATCAGCCAATCACGACTCTAGATTTTATGTTTCATGAATATGTAAATGACGCTGACTGACATCTGCACTGCGTTGGCACATGCTACATGTTGTTGACTTGTGAGACTGCGTATACGAGTAACTTATGTTGAAACGAACATTTTTGTGATGAATACCAAACAGCGGTTTGGTCACTTCCGCTTTACCGATATCCACGAAATTTGTTGGGAGTACGTCAATCCATGTCCCGGGATTTTCTGTGAAACTTCTGTCCTCGAACAGGGTGTCTAACAACTCTGAAAAATAAATTTCCAGTAGATTTCTAGGATGTTCCAGTAGATTTTTTTTGTCTTTTTCCGGGGGTTTCACAATACCGTATAAATATACAAAGGCAATGAAGAAGCATGTGGTGATAGGCTCCGACCATCGCCAATCACTGTGCTGTCCATCCACTGCTAATATTTTGATTAACATCATTCAATAATGTATACTGATAATAGTGTAACCCCTGAGATCGTAATGATACTGTTTACCCAAAGTGATGCTATTATGTTGATGCAATGTTTTAATAAATATGCAACGAATTTCCAGGAGATTTTACAAAATTCTAGTAGGACAATAAATTCCAGTAGATTTCCAGGGTTGTTAGACACACTGTCAAAAGATGAGGGACGGTAACTGCTTAGTTTTACCACTAGATGTTGTTAACTTGTGTTGAAGGTGTCATTAGACCCCAACCAACCAATCACAAACAAGAACAGGAGACAAACACAAAGTTAGTTGACTCTTAGTGATATAATATTAATCAGTGAATCATAGAGCTGATAGCAAAACATTGTTGCATCGTATACAATCTGTGTACGTGCGTACTGACGGTGCATGTTTTGAACACGCATTGTAAACTAATTGGCATAGACATACGATAGCGAACATGCTGGCCATCTCTGTGGACACTTACTGTAAATAAACGATTTTACACCAGTTCTGAATTGAGTGACTGTGTTTCAGACTAATGACAGTCCAGCAGAACTAAATTAGCAAACCAATCACCAAAAGGACACTGCAGCACTGTCCGGCAGACTAACTAGCAAACTGATAACTAAAAGTCTTGGAATTGCTCATTTGACCCGGAAGGCGGGTCCCAAAAAGCCACTCTGTGACCTACTTCTTGTTGTTGTTATCAGTTCTCTAAAAATCCCTAAGGCTTTCTTAATACGCAGCGCAACGAAACTTTGCATACACATTTGTGCTCATATTCCCCACAGATCTACCAGCTCAGATTTTCAGCTGACTTAACGCCATCATTTATGTGATCAAAGTTCATTTCATGTTATCGATTTAAAACTTGACATTAAACCTTCACTAAATGTGCTGCCTAGCAGAAATTCCGGTTTATTTCCGTGATGTAAACAGCTAAAACTTTACAAATCAGAAGTTTTTCTAAATATTATGTGTATTACAACTGATCGTATCGTGCAGAAGAATATGCAGAAATTACGTCAGTATAGTTATGTTTACTCAGCCTGGAAATCCCAGGCAGAGTGTTAAAAATCCCAGCCAGCACGGTGTTGTATTGCCTCATTATTATGTCGCCTGGCACGTGTCGCAACTGCCGCCTCTCCTCTCTTTACTGTTCGCCGAGCTGTCTGTTTCGCCTGCTGTCGCTGATGCTGAGTCTTAATCTTCTGTTTCACGACCCGGACGTCGATCGCAGGTTTTGTCCGCGGGCGTATTTCTGGGTTGGAATCGGAAAACTCGTCTCCGGAGCACGGTTTTTCCACCGCCGTTGTCGGCACGTCTCGGAATGGTCGTGTTGCCCTGTTCTGGTTCGTTAGGTCAGCAAGACTGTCAGCACCATCGACAATGTCGGTTTCAATATCGTCGTCGGCAAACACAGTAGCCAGAAGGTCTGTACTGTGATATGGTTTTTCCACTGCTGTTGTTGGTTTTTCCACCACACCTGCAGGCACGAGTGGTTGCCTAGCCTTGTTTTGGGTCGTCAGACCAGCAAAGTCATCTGCAATATCAACAGCTTCTTCCACGCAGCGACTGTGCAGTTGGTTACTGGAGTGGCATTCTGGAAGCTCGGTATCGCGTGTGCCATCTCTCTCTGCCTCTGAATCCTCATCACTGTCATCGTCACTATCGGTCTCATCCTCTGCCTCACCCTCGTTCCTCTCACACACGGCTTCGTCAAAATCCTTCTGCATCTCCCGGGTAAACCCGCTTGCCTCAACTTCGATATCGATTCCTTCCTCTTTCGTCACGTCTGCAAACGAAGGAAATTTCTCGCTTTCGTAGTCAAACTTCTTGCGGAAATAGTCCCTGATGCACTGGACATCTCTGTCAAAATACCTACACAAATAGACAGGGCTGTTAAAAGAGCTTAAATAAACAGTGACGACAAATCTTCCAGCACAGGGTGACACAAAAAAAATGGCACCATTCTCTATTCACAAGCCACAGCTAATAAACTTGACAATAAATGACGAGGAAGCACGAAGTCTGTTAACCTCAGCAGCTCCAAGTAATGTTGGCATTTGTTGTCAGTGATGTTACCCAGACACCAAATGAAAACCATAATATTTACATGATTGGGAAATAGGTATCGAAAAAGTGGTAGTGCGAGAAGAATGCTGCTTAACAATAACTTATTAATAATATTTATTTTCGTTTTTATGACAATAATAACAACAATAACAATAATAAATGACAGAAGCTAACATATGAAAGCATTGCAAAAGAGCTGCTGGTCAAGTATATGCATTACATGTGTCCAGGCCAACTCGGCCTCCTACCTTGTCAGGATAGGAAATGAGTAGTAGCTTACAGTCTGAGCTACACTGTGGAGGCCTAATGACTGTGGTATGTATGCATGCTGCACTGTGTGTCCAAGTGTCTGTTAGCATAGGCAGTGGATAGTCACATCACCGGTCAAGGTATCACTAGCTCATGTTAATCAGCTACAACAAATGAATCCAATCAGTCATTCAATCAATCAATCATTCAATCAATCAATCAATCAATCAATCAATCAATCAATCAATCAAAACATTTCTGTACTGTGCCACATACAATAGAAGTGACAGGGTGGTCACAAAGTAGGAGACAAAAATTTCGCCGAGTTTTCCAGGCTTTTCCAGAGCCATGAACTTACTTTTCCATAGGTTATCGCAACAAAAAGTAAATGTAATAATGACCTTCATCAAGGGTCGTTCAACATCCTAATGACCCTGTCAGCAGCTGTTTTACACAATATTTGAATGACAAATACTTTGTTTGTTACAATTTTTCCCTGAGGTTGCACAGAATTCCCTGAGAATTCCCCGAGTTTTGCATGTTCAGAGAAATCCCTGAGTATTCTAGGTTTTCCAGGTTTGTGACCACCCTGACTGACATTGTAAAGTGCTATGGTACTGGTGACGAATCCTGACTCGTGAAGGCAGTGATTATACACTAAACAGACCTTTACCAATAAAGCCATTGTGATCAGCTTACCATTGTGCATTTGCATGTGACGTTGACACCATCTGTGGAAAGTCGAACATTGTGACTGAACTGTCGTCATTAATCATCAAATTAAACTCGTTAAAGTCGCCGTGAATCAGACCGTGATTTGCAAGTCGTACAATCAGATCCATACACTCGCTGTACACACCAGCTGTATCCGCCAGCTCACGGACATGGCATCTGTTTACACACATGTACAGGCTGCTGCAAGCAAAACAGCAAGTCACCAACGACGCTACTTTCACATTTTTGGACCCGGAAGGTGGGCCCAAAAATCTACTCTAGTTCTTGTTCTTGGAATCAGTTCTCTAAAAATCTCTAAGACTTCCTTAATATGCAGCACGGCGCAACAAAACTTTGCATACACGTTCATGCTCATACTCTCTACCGATCTACTGTCTCAGATTTTTAAATTAATTTCTAATTAATGAGTAATCAGCAAAGTTCATTTCATGTTATCGATTTAAAACTTGACATTGAACCTTCAAAAGTACACTGCCACGGCCTGCTGCAGCCAATGGCCATTCAACGAACGTTTCAGCTCGATGGGCGCCACCGCCTGCAGCATGCTGCTTGGTGCAGCCAATTGGAGGAGCATAGTGATGAATATTTATGCACAGGCGGGGCTTGCCGTAACGATATATTACACTAAGTAAGCAAGCAGGCACCTTACGGGTCCAATAGTACCTTTCATACTTGTTTCAGTAACCGTTAGTCGAACTGTATTAACCGGTCAATAATCGATAGTCGATTTCAGGGCGATTAAATACCTAAAGTAAACAAATACTGAAACGCCGGAGGAAAAGTGCCCGCAGGACATGCAACATCTGCAGCAATGTCAACTGATGGAAGTCGACTGCGGAAACAGCCAACGGTATGAGTGCAAGTCAGTGGCTGACAGGAGAGTGGGTGAGGGGAGCCTCCCCTCCCCTCCTGCACTATCTGGTCATGCTGGTCATGGACGCCAGTTGAGACTACAGCGGACAGCCGCAGACAGTAAGTTCCGTATCAATCTGCTGAGCAGTCTGCTTAGTGCGAGTTGGAAAGAATATCCAAGGTTACAATTCAACTAACAATTAGCCTGTGCGTTATTCGACTGTTGAATAATTCAATCAACTATCGGTTAACCGACAGTCGAATTACATCGTCAGTCACCAAGTTTAATAAGTTGATCAAATACTGACTGTTTTCTAAATTATTTGCTGGCACACTGTGCAATAAATTTGCAATAAAGCTAATTATTACATCACACATCAGATGCTTTGCAACACTGCCCCGTGAAATATGACTGTTTAAAAGCGACATGAATATTTTTGAATACCGGTACTACTAGTACTATTTCACGAGATAGTGTAGCGGAGTATTTGAGGTGCGGTGGTATCTTTAATCATTTGACAGAAGAAATGCATTCTTGTCTGTAAAGTCCTGCTCCACAATTCCCAGTAACTCTAGAAAAATTTATTGGTTAAACAAAAATCAGAAGTAGGGTTACTAGTAGTAACTAGGGATGCGCCTATCGTTTAATTTGCTAAACGTATAAACAAAACTAGTAAACGTTTAGTAAACGTTTAAACGCAATATGGCGGCTTCCGGTCCCAAGTTCAACCGTCACCGCCAGACGGCGGAGACATTACCCGCATTAACTTCTGATTATACCACCGCATGTCACAGAATTAGGCTATAGTGACAACTACAACAGGTCGGATATGGCAACTTGCGCTTAAACAGTCTTGGGTAAAAATACTATTACTAATGTCAAATGTCAAATGTGCATTTGTATAGCGCATTCACGTAAAAAACCTGAATGAATGTCGAAACACTAATGTTGAACACATTTTTGTTATCGCCGCCATGTTCGTTTAAACTATCGTTTAATTTGCTAAACGTTTAAACGTTCGCGCATCCCTAGTAGTAACAGCAGCAGCAACAGTAGTCATCATCTTACAATGGATGTCCATTAAGAAGCTGCATGACAACAGCATGGCGATTGAAGTCGACAGGCCGAGGCACCGGGAATCCCCGATCGTGTAACGCTTTCATATATGCAAACTCTTTAACAGCAGAGAGTCGTGACAAGTAAAGCCATGACATGGACGATCGGTGTTTGTGGTAGTCGCGCTTGTTCTTCAGCTGCCGAAACGATGTTCTTCCGAGCCGATGAAGCTTCAGGCACAGCTGTTCCTGGTCTCCGTTGGCAACAATGTAAATGTCCGATTCTTTGCCAACTCCGATCTGGTTCCCGACTGATTCAATCACCTGATTCCAAGATGCAGAAATATGTTTTCTCACTTATTTAAATAATATGCATTTGAAATAAATATTTAATATTTACTGTTAATTGATGTAACTGCTGCTACTACTACTAGTATTTCACTAACCACCATTAGTAATGCTAGAATACAATATGGTACATGGTTTGAAACTGAAATGTAGCACTAGTAGTAGTAGTAGCAATCACATCAATTAACAGTAAATATTAATACAGAAACAGACTATGTAACTGAGTAAAATAAATAAGTACAAGAAATTAAACAAGAAAGCCCAGCTGTCGCTGACAAACCCGCGCGACGCTTGCGAAAAGTTTGCACTGTTTACGTAAGAGCAGTGGGGTTGTAAGCTGTATAGCTAGCTTGCCTATCGATAGCGTGCCTATGGTGTCCTATTACGTCC
>Ga0209679_1001232_pt1 | contig 10682 bp, 7 predicted proteins | sample WorMetHEROISLAND_4_FD_187408 | JGI IMG/M metagenome (GOLD analysis project Ga0209679, IMG submission 187408) | Marine gutless worms symbiont microbial communities from Max Planck institute for Marine Microbiology, Germany - Olavius sp. 2 HERON... ...
TGTGACGGACGGACAGACAGACAGACAGACAGACAGACAGACAGACGGACGGACAGACAGACGGACGGAATTGCCGTAGCATATACGCGCTACCAGCAATGCTGTCGCGCGTAAAAATGAATAAATGGAATTTTTTACCTCTTTTTTCAAATCAACTTCAATTTTCTGCATCTGTCTCTTCAGTTCCTCAACTTCTTCACTGCAACCATTTTACAAGAGTAACTCATCAACATCAACAGGCAAGACTTAAGGACAAATGTAACAAACATTAGCAGCATTTACCATATGCACACTGTGCCCGGAAAAAAGAGCCTATGGTTTACTATATATAACTTTACAAATTTTAGTATATTTTCATAATTTTTGTCAAGAATTACCCTGATACTTCACTTTACTAAATACATATAAAATTTACCCAGAAAATGTACGTATCGCTAAGTACTACCGACGTAATGACGTCACTGAAAATGCCGCTTTTGGCAGAAGGTAGCATATAAATTAAGCTTTGCGATACGAAAAATGCGACAGTTGTCAAAAAAGATCGTAATAGAAATATGAAAGATTGGAGTAATTGGAATAAGTCACTTTTTGGAGAAAATTTATAAATTTGGTTTGATTGATCGCCGTGTTGGCAGTGGACGTCGCTGCAGTACATGAACATGCAGCAGCCGTTAGTCAGCAGCGGAGTCATCTCTGCAGCATGCGTTAAGGTTGGTGATGCACATTTTGAATTGTTTTTGACTCCGACAATATGTTATTAGTAAGTTCTGTTACTGCGTTCGACAAGTCAGCAGCTACGAGCCAACAGCATTATCTTTTTTGTAAATTTTTGTCCATTTTGCTGCGGTTAAGTAATATTAGAGTATGTTATATTTTACAAGGTAAAGTGGCAGCACTGATTAGGTGAGGTGGACTATTAGTGTATTAATAGCTGCATATTATTTTTAAAATGTTGCTTACCAAAAATTACAATATTGCATTTGAATTTGTTCATATTATTATACAGAACACTGTTAACCCAGATATAGTGAAAACAGCATTTTTGATGACGTCACGATTACGTCAGCACTGTGTAGTGAGAGGCTAATACATGGACAATATTTTAGCAAACTGGAGTTTCAGGATGATTCGTGCCAAAAGTTATGAACACAAATTTAAATTTGTTAAAGTTATGCACAGAATACTGTATGCTCCTTTTTTCCGGACACGGTGTACAATCAGAGTTTAGCACAATAACACTATTGCAAAGCTATTGCAAACTTCACAACTAATAAACCTGAAAATACTATTTTCTTCCGACATACGTATCTGCTACTTTTGATTTTTGTTTTTCCAGCAAATTGATGGATCAGGACATTTTACAAGCTGGATGCCCTTCTTGCTGTCCAAACAACAGCATCAAAATGCTGAAAGGTTAAATACACAAACATATCTATAGAAAACAGTGTTCGTCCTAAATAACTTCCACATACTATCACACATTGCGACAGCAAAATTTTAACCAACTGAATTCACTGCATTTAATTCATCTTACAACAACATTAACATTAAAGTTGTGATGACCAATACAATTATTACTGAGACTAATTACTTTAAAAGTATTCCTAGAGGAAGAATATCACTACCAAAAGAAATAGTTCTAAGAAATTACACAGAAAACAGCAAATAATCCACAAAAATGGTAAATTTAGTGCCATGCCACAAATTATCTATCAGCCACAAAAATACAATACCAACAACATTAGTTAATTGCAGCACAGCAGCTTACTTATTGGCATTTGTCAAGCCTACACTTGGCACCGATTCAGAGCCTTCAAGTTTCCTACAACATTAAACATTAATCAAACCACAACTAAACAACCTGCCAACAGATGCACTATAGGGTGTATAATAAAAACCATTACTTAACATGATTACTTGATTACTACACGATGCACAAGAAATTTATTCTAATATAAAGCAAATGAAACAGATTAAACAAAACCAGCAGAAACTTCCTCTGTTCGTTATTGTAGTACCTACACACGATGCTTACTATTGCTTCAAACTGAGTTATTATGACGAGTATCTCAGGCATTGCCTATATAGGAAGCACATTCCCCAAAGAGACGAGGAACTGCAACAGATTTGTGTAGTCTTCAAACACATCTGTAACGTCTAGTCTATCTATTTATGAGCATACCATAATGACAGCAAATAAGAGAAAATCTCTGTCGTACTGATGATGATAAAAGATCGTGATGTCGGGTAAATGCCTCTACTGCAAGTAGTAAGGAACAAATGTAATGAACAAACGTTATGCACCGGTCATATTCCTGTTCCTTCTCATTGAAATAACTGGATAAAACATCCACTCGAAGAGACGCATCCTGGGCTCGCTGTTCCGCCAAAAGCCGCAACTTTCTTTCCTTCTCTATGCTGTCAGTCAGTGACTGCACTTTGTCTGCAAGCATCAGTTCAACAGTGTGCTGAAATCGAATTTTTACAGGTTGTTTTACACAGATACGGCAGGTTCCCAAAAGTGAACTTTAGGAATTGTTGGAGGACTTATTTATGTGCCGGATGTCCTTCCTGTCATCCAACCATCAGCTTCAAGTTACAGCACTTTGGAATTTGTCAGAAGACACAACCAGCAGTGAACCACGTCTTCATCAGTATCTGCGCATATTATGTGCATGATATCACGAAAACGATATGGACTGTTAACTTCCATCAGCTTCAAGTTACAGCAGTTCAGAATTTACACTAATCGGCTTCTACAGTGAGTGGCCAAAAGTTACTAACCAAACTGTGGCAGCTTTCCAAATGTAAAGCAGAAGCCAACAACAACAAGAAAGCCCAGCTGACGCAAGGGTTACGTAAACAAACGAATCTTACCTTGAATGGTCAGTATTTTCTGGGAATCAGTTTCCGACTATTATTGAACTCAGTCAACTTAGAATAGATGCATGCACAGTGCAGACTCAGAATATATCCAATAGGCAGCGACCTCCAAAACTAACAGACTGCATTCGTAAACTCTGTGTACGTCTTATATACGCCAGTCTAATGCTGTAGTTGCAGTTTAATTGTAGTTAAAAATCCAAATCCCAAAAGTGTCCGAAAAATTATCTGGTAATGTAAGAGAAGCTGTCTTGTTGAGGGCACTGGCTTTAAGTACTGCCATTTTTTTACAGCTTGGTAACTAACTTTTGGCCACTCGCTGTATTTTTTACTGTCCTTTCTCGTTAATTTTCTGTCTTGGCTATGTGTGGCAGACTATACTGGCTATTGATCCATTTTTTGCTGGCACAATTTTCAGTTGGCTGACTGGTTGCGTATTTGACAAATGGAAATTACACTCTATTGAGCGAAATTAGCAGCACAATGAATGGAAAGCCAGCTTAGCGCAGGCAATCACTTTCCTACGTAAGGAGCCACCCAGGCCGACTCAGTCAAGCCGTCCTTCAACTGTAAGTAAAAAATCAAACAAAATCAAACTAAGTTATAAAAGACATTTCCTATGAGTTGGCAGCAGTGACGACCATCAGTAGACATTAGAAGAAACAAATGAGTCTTCCTCTAGGTTGCATTCATCATTTAGTGTTTTGATGCCGTTGGTTGGCATCAGAAAGGGCATCGGGCTTGTAAAAACTTCTTGCTTCAAAGCCCATTGTTTCCCGAGGGAGGAACTAGCTAAGCCAGGTTTTCCTAGAAATGGCCATTAAACAGCATGCGCTGTAGTTAGGTTGAATTCCTTGGCATGATAATCTGCAGTAGAAGACAAACCGTACACAAACCGTATCTTTCTTATTCGTTACCAACATTTCATATAAACTTGAGAAATACACGATCATACACGAACCACACTGTACCTTCCAACTGCATACGTGAATCAATTTCTGACTTCAGGGCTTGCTGCAGTGATGTCTTATCATCTTCAGCAGTTTTCAGCTCAACAGCCATCTGCATGCAATATAAAAGACAACTTTTGGCTTATGTTTAACCGACCTACTTTTCCAGAAGTACTCCTGGTTAGGCTGGTCGCCAAAAATAATTTGTTTGGGAACAATTTCCGAGCAGACCATAAGAAATGCTAAACGACATGCTAAAGTGGCACCTGAGCAACACACAAAATTCAATACTAAACTAATATAAGACGTTCAAAATCACGATCGTGCACAACAGATAAACGCAGAAAGTCGCAGTTTTCTGCAAAAATATTACACCTGAACAAAGGATTCACATACTATAAGCTTCTCATTATGGCCTGCAATGCTATCTTTCGAGAGTTCGAAGATTTCCGAGAAAGACTTGGTGGGATGAAAAGAAAGACTTGGTGGGACGAAATGAAAAGTTCTGGACTATGTCAAGAGAACGCACAGGTTAGGAATGAACAGAGAAGGAAAATTAAGGGATAACCAGCATCACTTAAAACAGTTCGTGTGTGTTTACTATCAATATTATAGCAGCTGTTATAACTATTTTGAAAGAGATATCCTCTAGTACTTCAATCTTTTGTCACGCTGAATGACTTGCATTTATCTAAAGCTGATCTGTTGAATCTGTCGACTCCAGACATAAACAGTGTCTGTAATACCTCTGACGCAACAGCAACATTTTTCAACACTCTCTCGATCAGTTCTTGCTGGCCTTCAGCTGCCACCTGGTGGCTGGCTTCACTGCAGTTGTCATTCTGAAGACGACCTTCACTCCGTGATGAACTTACTGTCTCCAACAGCTTCAATTCACTGTATGACTTACGCAGTAGCTGCATACAACACACAATAACTGCTTGTATGCTATCACGCTAATGTGCAGATACATTGTTAAATGCAATACGTTTATGTAGACAAATGCTGCAATATTTACACAACAATGTCATCTAAATCACTGATTACATTTAGCAGGTGCTATATTGGTGCTATTGAATCACAGTTCACAGTTTCTATAGACACATGTACATACATACATACATAATTACAAAACTAGGTGCACCTGAATGAAAACACTGGAGGTATGCACTCTCTGTAAAAGGACACACAGATAGTCTCAAATCAGTACACAAGAGGCCACTTTGTGCCATAACTGTGAATAGTAACTGAGTAGATGAATAAGTACTATGTGTAAATTCAGTGCTGTTTAGCTACAATAAAACGTGGATAGCGAATACAACGGCTGAATGTAAAATAAGTTTAGCTATAATGATGTGATTAATTGTGACTGTGATCCTGCATCCGGTCATGATCCAGTTTTCAAAGGATTTTTTGACAAAATCTTCTGAGCAGTGGGGCCGTGGCCAAAAGAACAATTAATGAGATTTTGGTGGTGATCCAGACCCAGAAATTATTAATGGATATGACATAACTTAACTAAGTGTTGCAGGCAATGGCTGGATTACAAACACGAAAACTACTAGGCTGAAAGTAAAAAATACACTAGAATTACGTAGTTCCTAGTTTGTACACCATTAAAAACTGAAAACGTATGGAAATAACAAATCATGACTGGCTGCCGCAATGTGCCATACACAAGCTATTTACTATCGTGATTCCTACAGACAGCCAAAAATAAAATGCGAAAATCCTTGAAGTAAGTTTGAACTCTCTGAGTGCTTTCTACCAATATTTCTAATAAGATATTATCAAATGCAGATAAATGCAGATGAATGGTTGCAAGGTATGCTTTACTACCACACATTTATTGACGTAATGTCAGTCAACACATCAAGGAAATGGAAATGCAATCAGAATACCGCAAGCTCAGTCTCATAGTGACGAACTGTTTCCTGGTGTAACTTCTGAGCTTTTTGCAGCTGTTCAACCTCATCTGTCAGCTCAGCGACACTAGCAGTAACACAAAAATACAAACAGATATATCCACAACAACACAAACCTGAAGACCAAAACAAGTCAAAATCAAACCACAGATAATCTACTGCTGTGACAACAGCACTTGTAGCTTGAGAAAGGTCTTTCTCTAATGAAGTGAACATCTTTTACTTTTCCTTTTATAACTACAACTTTTGATTTTATATTTGTAAACAGTTATGCCCGATTTCCATCACTTCGTTGCTGCACTTCTGTTGATGTTTCACCGTTGCTGTTAACTGTTGCCGTTTCCGTACACCGTTGCCGGTGCCATATGCCTTAGCTCGTCAGCGTCGATGATTGACTGGCCAGCTATGCAATGGAACAACGGAAAAATAGAACTCGATCCTATTTCAACGGAAGAACGGTTACCGGAACGGAATTTTCTTATGTAATTTTTACAGAACAACAGAATTTTACAACAGCAGAATGGCGAAACGGCAACAGAAGAATGGCAACGGAATCGTGGAAACCGGGTATTACTCCGGTTAGGCCGACTCCTGCAAAAGTGAATTCTGGTAATTGCTGGTTCTGGTGCACTCACTACTTTTTACAGGCCAGCTGTTACCAAACCAATGCTGTTAATTCATTGATGGGTTTCATTTCATGATATATTTTAACAAAAAATTCAGCTTCAGTCAGTGAAAAATAAAGACAAGAAATACAGAGAGACAGAAGGAGAGATAAATGGCAAGGTGGCTTACCGATCTTTCGAGCGTTCAACTTCCAACAATGCCTGCAGAACATCAACAGTACACCACACAATATCACCAAATTCACACAGTTCACATTACCAAACATAACAATAAACAGAATGAACTACAGTAATCATGGCACAACTTGCCCATACATTCAAAACTCCTTCAATCTTCATCACAAACAACTAAGTTCAGTCGTCCAAAGGAATCTTTAGAGACAGCTGAAGTAATATGTTTTACATTATGTTACACTTATATGAAAAAGCTGCTGAAGTAATATGTTTTACATTGTTACATTTTTATATGAAAAAGCTGTTAAGTCTTAACAGACTGAAGTGGCTAGCGCACCACACTTTGCAACAATGACCAGGGCTCGAAGTGAGACGGTATACACCGGTATGGTATACCGGCACTTCCTTGGTCGGCTTGAAATCATACTGCCACTTCTTTCTGGCCGACTGCCATACCGGTATGCCATTGGTGAGTTGATTGTCAGGAAAATCATTAAAATTGTTGCGTCCAGATGCGTTTCCTATGCGCAAAATGTGCCAAAAATGCGTTTGCAGCCGGGCTGGGGGAGCTTACAGCTGGATTTAAGGGGCCTACTTCTAAGGGGAGGGGAGGAGAGGAGAGGGAAGGGGAGCGGAAGGGAAAGGAAGGTGGCGGGAGTGGAAAGGGGAAAGGAAGGGAAAGGAAGGTAGCGGGAGTGGAAAGGGGAAAGAAAGGGAAAGGGTCATACCGGTACTACTTTTTCCCCACTTTGAGCCCTGACAATGACATACAGGGCACTGTCTGTTAATTCCACAATTTTTTCAAAATCTTTTTTCTAAGCCACTGCTTTTACACAACTCTCTTTTCCATGTAATTTATGTCGGCCAGACACATACCCCATCATCACAAGTAAACCAGTCAAGCTCAGACGACATGCAATTGTACTCACATATATTCACAGGTGATAGTTATTTGATCACTGTGCTAGAGAGATTTTTAGAGAGAGGTACATTATGGCAATATGACAAGGACCTCGTCTTTGGCCATCTGCATAACACTCATCTCTTCAGTCAGACACAGAATCTGGGAGCTGACATCCGCCTGACTGGACTGCAACTGTTGCCATGATGACTGCAGCTGTCAGTTGTCATGACAACACACATCACATACATGTATGTACTGTATACAACAAATTACAAAATAACACATCACTATTTCATAAACAACTGACATCTTGCTCACCACAGATGTTAAAAAAGAAAGGTGCACGGTAACAGAGTGCTAACCCAGACACACTCGTCCATCTGTCTGTCCTGTATAGGCTCGTAACTCGAGGTCAAAGGTCAAGATCATTGGACGTCAAGAAACCTCAAAAATTGCCGCATATCTAGCATACATGTTTACTTACAGGTGGGCGCCGGTGGCCCAGGTGCTGACTGCAAACTAGGCCTAACCATCGTTAGGCGTAATGTACGTTATGGGCAGCGGATGAAGCGGTCGGCTGCTCAGGCGCCAACAGCAAACTAGACCCAAACCACTGTCAGACCTAGTTTGCTGTCACCTCCCGAGATGCTCGGCAACTGTACGAACGACCATATATCACGTCAGTACTTGCCGCTGACATCTTCTCTCGTTAATCCTCTAATTTTACTCTGCAGGGTGACCACACTCCAGGCAATTTTAAATTTTCAGACAATTCTCCGACTCTTTCTGGCACATTTCTCCATGCTAAAGTTACCCACAGTATGCATAACAACAGTATAACAAAATATAACAACAATAATGGTATAATAATAATGCAGTGTACCACAAAAACGCACCATCTAAACTATTACGCTACTATTATGCTACTAAACACTACTGTTGCCCAAACATGACGTTGACAATAAACAGTTTTCCCTGACAAGATTTTTTCCTGACAATTCCTGACTTTTGGTCAATTCTATGATATTTCCCTAACAGCTGTCAAATTCCCCGACATTTCCAGATTTTCTGGACAAACGGTCACCACAACTATGAACCACTGCATCTTCCTTCATGAAATGCAGACTACTCAGATGATCCTTAGCAACTTCTTTCTTCCATGCTATTTTCTGTCTGCCTCTAAGTATGACATCCTGCACTCACTGTTAACCTGTCTCACGATATGTTCCATTCTCAGCTCAGGACCTACCTCTTTTCTAAGTCTTTTCCTTCTTAGTTCCCCCCTCTCCTACGGACTGATTACTTGGTAAATGAACTGGCATGTTTTTAGCATTCTTTGGCGTTGTCAACTTGGTAAAGTGCCCAGATTAAGCTAGTTCAGCTAGTTTTTGGGTGCACTATAATATCCCCACTTACTTACTTACTTATCCCCACTTCACAACGGTGAAGTAATGCCATGGCAGCCTACCAGTATCATCTAGAAGACACAAGGAAAATAAAGCACAACACAAGTTATAATTAAATCAAAGGTGCAGAAATGCACCTGCCCATTAACAGAATACAAAACAGGTTGTGCTAAATTTGTAACTTGTTTATATGGGGTAGTTGTTCATCACAGGCAAGCAAAAAAGTTAACAGTATAACACATCAAATACCTCGTAATAACACGTTTGCCAACTGCCAACAGTTTCATTCAGCTGCTGTATGCCTGACTGCAGCAACTGATTCTACAACATCGTCATCACATTATCAATACTTGCAATACCATCTGCACACATGGACTATTAACTTCCATCATTTAACACTTCAGTATTCAATGAAGCTATCCTTCGACTGAGTCAGTTGACATCACTGCAGACAGGAAGGGCATCTGTGAAAGTATTGCCACAACAATTCCAAAAAGTTTACTTTTCGAGACCAGCCTAACCTGGAGGAATTCCAGAAAAAATGGCCCGGTTCAACAAAAACCACACGTGCATCACTATTCACTAACGTAGCTGAATAAACACAACAAAAGCAAAACAACAGACAGACGAGCACGTTTAGTTGCAACTTACTGGATTTACAAGGCATATTTAGCAGTGCCTCATGTAACCAGTAGGAAATTAGAACTACAATGCCTCTGAAATGACCGCAGCTATGCCACAGCTGAGAACTGCAAAACGTCACAAACCCAATCATGCGGTCACAGTACAAACACAAGCAGTAATGCTGCAATTTACCTGTTCTTCGTGTTCGCTAATTGTCAGTTTCTGTCCACTGACAGTATTGGCTAAACAGGTAATCTCAGACTGCTGTTTGCTGACGACCTGTTGTGCTGCTTCACGCTCGGTCTAACAGATATACAAACAACTGTCACTCCACTGAACGCCTGTTGTTGACCATGCTGTGACTGGTCCATCAGGCAGTTACTGTATGCGGAGGCAGATGGCCAGAATACAGGAGGAATTCCAACAGGTTTGTGAAACACATCTGTGACGTCTACAGATTCACTAAAATGGCGAATGCATTCTGCCTCCCATTTCGGGCATCGATAACAGTAAATGTTCAGCTGTCTCCTGTCCACTGCACAACGTGTTGAACTCTCCTTAGGAAAACCGCGAACCAGAAAATGACGAACAGTAAGAATAAAGCAAAGATCAAGGTTACGCATATATATAATATCACCAAATTCACACAAGTCCAGCTTACAGTAACACGGAAACTCCGTCAAACACCCTACCTTTACAGCTCTTAGCTCAGACTCGACCAGTGACAGCTGTGTTGCAGTATTCTGCAACTGCAGCTCCGAATCACGAGCCTACAATGCACAGATCATCCACTTAATTTATCTAAATAACTTCTAAATACTGTATAACAACATACTACAACAAATTTGATTAATCAAAACAGACATAAACCTGGTTATAAACAGCCACATACTACAGTCTGCAAACATCACAGCAGAAATATTATACCTTTGCACAAAGTGTCTCCAATTCCTTGTTAGTATCCGCTCTAGACTTTTGATCAGTCAGACCTTCTACAAAACATTGCATAAACAAATCTGAATCACATCGACCAGTCGATATGATTCAGATTTGAATCATCACATCTCACACGGTAGTGTGAGAGTGTTGTAAGGACGACCAGCAAAGTCAATGGGAAATGCCAAATTTCGGGGTCTGCCAGCTCCGAAACCCTTGGGTCGATTTTCAAAAAATTTTGCAGGGTTGATTAC
>Ga0209679_1001233_pt1 | contig 10680 bp, 6 predicted proteins | sample WorMetHEROISLAND_4_FD_187408 | JGI IMG/M metagenome (GOLD analysis project Ga0209679, IMG submission 187408) | Marine gutless worms symbiont microbial communities from Max Planck institute for Marine Microbiology, Germany - Olavius sp. 2 HERON... ...
GCAGGCCCGTAGCCAGATTTCCAAGCGGGGGTGCGTGAATGAGCGCCGCAGGCACGAAGGTGGGTGCACTGCAGGAGGGGGTCCCCCTCCCGCTGGGGATGGGTCTGGAGATTTGAATTTTTTTTACATAAAAATGGCGTGTTCTGGTGCACTCTAGAGCATGGATTTTAAACTTAATCATGTGCTAGCCCGCTCGTGTGCTGATAATTAGGTACCGGTTCTCAACAAGGCGGACCATTTTGGCGTGGCGGGGGGTGCTTACGCACCCATTGCACCCCCACCCCTGGCTACGGGCCTGCCGGGGGGCCTCCAACTCTCTAGTAGATTTCATTATGCACGAATATCTTCACAAATATTTTGAAAACATTAAAAAACTAGAAAAAATTTTTCATACGTAACATGAGGCCCCTGAGCATACGTGAGGCCCCCCCCCCCGGCCGGCGGGTGCGGGGGTCCTTCCACCGGCTCTGGTAAAGGCAACCCTTACACTGGCCTCTGCCACGCTTTCTAGTTTTATCTACAATCGTACAATCGTATCTACTGCGGCAAAATACGAAGGCAATCATCGTCAACTGAGGCACTTAATACAGGTGGGCTATAAAAAAGTTGCGACTTTACTGGGTCTCCTGCCCTTTAAAACTATAGCACCAACAAACTACACCTCCAGTCATCAAACATCCTGCCTTCATCCACTTACCAAATTAGTCAATCAGTCTGTAAAAATATTGCTCTTTATATACAACGCTAAAACAGCAGAGGTTTTTTACGCTAAACTGAAGAAACTTTGAACTTGTCCCTATTAAATAATAGAAACAAAAAGTACAAGTAAATAAAGTCTGAAGGTTATTGCCATGTCATTATCCAACAACAAAGATAGAAATGCGGTGACTGAGGTGCCAAACGTTGATGCATCTCCTCGTCTTCGTTTGTCGACAACTTACGGCAGCTGAAATGGTCGCCTACACATCAGATGAAATGGTTAACAACACATCACACAGACACCGTGAGCCACGACAGTTACAGCACTGTTGTGTTTTGTACAGTGAAACAATCAAATGTTATTGAACAGTTAACTACACTGTGCCCCAGAAAGAAAGGGCCACTTTGTCTTCATCCATAACTAAGCCGAATTATATTGAATTTTGAAGGTTTTTGGAATACAACATAAGGAGACATTTAGCTATTAAATGCACGTATAATAACTAAATCATCTAATTTTTACTTACTTTTCTGTATATCTACATGTTAGGACCGAAACTGACACCCTTATATTTCACCCCTTTGCCGGGACAGCTCGGTGATTTTATCATTTTTTGGCATGTGGTTTTATACTGCTGACGTAATCATCCATGTGCACAGAGGGTTACGGAGCTACAGGTGCCCAAATCTGATGTTTTTCATTCACTTTGTCACCATTTTACGCACTACCGAGCTACACTGTGATGATAATAATAATAATAACAACTATAGAAATACATTTCATGCAACGAGGTATCTGTCCCACTTCTACACTACTTGTTGCATTCAATCCTCTTTGGTTAATATATTTTACAACCTTTTTCTCAGTATGGGTTAAAAATTTTTCAGTGACTTCCTCCATTATTACCACTATTAGTTACTGTAAATTTCACTGTTCATGTCACTAATTCAAACCGGCATTATCAGTAACTATTAGCTAACATTATTATCTAAATATCTTGCTCAGCTGACAGCTGTGACCTGTCCAGATAAAAAACATCAAAGATTTTAGAGTTAAGGACTTGACCTCTTGGGGTGACGTAACGTAATTGGTCACGACCATTAGACATGCAATATATGATCTGTCACAGGTGGTCCATTGAAACAAACCCTCTATGTGGCACGGTTATTGAGATGTTAAGCTTTAAAGATTTTGTGGTCATGACCTAACATTTGTGGTAACATAATGTCACTGGTTACGTGACCATTTGACTCTCCAACAACAACGTGAAATATTACATCATAAACAATGATTTGTGAAAGTTATTAACGACAGCTCTGTGAGTCTGTGTATCCACATTTTTCAGACATGATGCCATCGCCATTATTAAGACTACGCAGGCCCACTACAGCTACTAGAATAATCAGACAGACAAAATTAAAAGAAAATTTCAATAACATAGTTATACACTGTTTTCACTACATACATAATGCTGTTTACTGTAAGGTAGTGAAGGTTTAACATATTATGAACATATTAACCAGCGGCTGTGGAAGCTCTGAAAAAATAGGACGGTGGGCGTATGCCAAGGGGAGCGGTGTGGGGAGGAGGCTTGCAGATCTGTGCAATTTGGTGCATTTTTGGCGACCAGTGTAACAGAAAATGTACAACTCAGTGTTTAACGTAGATACTGAGAAATCAACTTGACGACATCAGCATCAGGTCATCAAAAGAGGCACAGAAAAACGACGCTTGCCATGCCAGTTCTAGAAGTAACACGGTATTTACCGTCCCTGCCATATAGGTTCCACAGACCCTGGTATTAACGTATTATTAACGTAGTAGTAGTAGTAGTAGTAGTAGTCAATGACGAAACGGAAGCAGACACGACGTGTCTCTATGTCCGTATCTGCAATCTTCTCTCTAATAAAATACTTTATTCATTAATCATAACACACTCTGATCGGTCTCCGATTCCGGCAAGGTCGGCTGTCCAATTATACACAACATCCTGACACCTCCAAAAATTGTCTGATCGTGTCTTAAATAAGTCAACATCCACAACATAATCAGGCAAACTATTCCAAATATTAACTATTCTAGATGAAAATGAATGTAGGTCAGCTTTGATTCTGTGACACACTTATTATCAAGTAACTCCACCCATCTGGAAAGGCCTTATTATAGACCACTGATGCACCTTCCTCATATACTTTAACAATGGCGACAAAATCTCAACTGCACATGAAGCAGTTTCTGCTAGTCAGACAATACAGCTGTTGACTGCAAATGCAAGAAGATGTAGATTAGCAATGTGACTGCAGACTAACGTAATAAGTGACCACTGTGAACATTTCAACTCATCTAATCAGTCACAGCAAAAAAATTCTATCAAACAGTATCTGTAACACAAAACTGCAAACTGCTCACCGAACAATTCTTGCACGTCATCATCTACCATACATGTCGGTGGCCCTATTTCATTGAAACACATCAACATCTACATATAACCCATTTGCTGCAGAGCCCCTGAAATCCCGTTTCACCACCAGTTACACATACCCTTGCAGAGATATAACGTCTTGCATTATGACACTGCCATTCTATTCACATTAAGTAAAGGGCATGTAACGCATATAACATATGACAAAGTGTTATTCTGATGTATATATTACATCCACTATAGCATATAGGTGGTGGTTTGTCTTAGTCTCGATCAATGTAACTGTTCTACGCCAGGCCCAGTTATTACCTGGACAGCAATAGAGGTAAACTCAGCCTGGCCATCTCTCTTTGGGTAGATGCAAGTAATACACCATTACATTTTCACATACAGAACTCTGTCAGCCACCTTGCACACTGTTCATATAGGCCTAATGTATGCAAAATGTGGTACCTGTACTATGTACATTGGAGCCTTCCAAAAAATACCAGAGGAAATTACTGACATATGTCTCACCTAGAATAAACCACTGGGAGACCTCAGACCAGCTGGGACCAGATACAGAAAGAAGTGATCATCCGTAATTGTTCAAGCATGAATGGCGGGTGATTACTAAACCTATCAGTTAGAAGGGTGTACTGCTACATTCAAGGAAGAAAAGGGACAGAAAAACAATCAAAGTGATGGATAGAAGGTAGGCTGTTGAAGAAGACTTACAACTATAAATGCGAACATGAATAAACCATATGTTTTACAGACAAGAAAGCCGTGCTGTCACAAGGGAACCGCGGGATGGCACAGCTGTTGTTTTTGGTTTAAAGTTCGCCGACAACATTCACTACAAGTTTAAGAGTAGCTAAGCTTCGAAAACCAGGCTTCAGAGCTCCAAATGTACAGGTACAAAACAGAATTTAACGCAAAATGGCCACTCTAGATCACGTGTTTTGGACTCAATACAAAGGCAATAAGGGACTAAGTAATACTAAATACTAACATTGGCCTTATTTGTTAAGATTCCGATGATGTAGTGTCTACCAAAGATCCGCAGTTTTTCCACGGATTCCAAATACTCTGCGGATGACATTTCGCTAATCCGTTTGACTTGCCACATCTCAGCTAGTCTGCACTTTACTTTGCCACTGCAGCCATTGGTAGATAACTGTAGCAATCAATAACAATTGAAATTGATAACGAAAAAAGCGTGAGGTACATGTATGCGTAATATATGGGCATAGGCATAAAATCTAAGGAAAATTTACACAAATCTTGAGAACCACTGCGAATATCCGCATAAACCTTATTGCCAGAGTCAAGAGTCATTGCGCTACATCGTCGTCGCTGACAGTGTGGTCTATCTTCATTCAAATTTTCGTGGTGGGCTCCGAAAGACGCACGTGTTTTGAAAGGGAGTGCATAATGGCCCTTCAAGGTCATCCAAGGTCGTTGATTTTGGCACCAATCGAAAGCGCGTATGCGACATATTGGTCATCAATAGTAACCTTGGTCCTATCTTGGCCCGTTTCAGAGACATTGCAGCTTTCCTGAGAAGAGCGACCCCACCCCTATTCCACCCGAATTTTAGGGGTGTTCCCTTTGGACTAGATTGCCGATGTTGTGGCTCCGACGAGCGAAGACCCTAAGCTAATTATTCGTGTAATTAATTTCGAACTAGTCCAACCTATATGCCTACGATACATCAACGTCACAGACAGGCGGACGGACCAGATATGGAGACGTGTCATGACATCCTCACTGTCAACCGCCGGCTAACGGAATATCACATGCATTGTACAATACAGTATACACACAGTATTTTTGTTATATCATTACGGTTTTATGTTTGTAGACCGCAAGTCAAAAAAACAGACACCGAACTCTTATTCATATCTTCACCAAATATTGACCGATTTTGAAAATTCTTTCACTGTTATACTCAGCAGAAAATAAAAAGATCATTACAGATCCTACCACACCTAAAAGGTGTTGGTACACTACCTTGCAAAATATTAGTTTATAAAAATCACATCGATCGAAAGCACAGCAACAGCAGACCAGGCATTCGCATAGACAGTGTGACCGTGGTAGGTGAGCTAATACTAAGCCAATAAGACCAGCTACAAATTCATTGTTCAAACACATTGAACAGCATGATCTTGGGTCGTACAGATCATTTTTTCACCACGATCTTGGTTTTAAGTTTTTAAAGAGACGCCTGCTGGACAACTGATTGATTGAAACAAATCGCTATGCAAGACTTTTCTGCTGAAAACAAGTTACTGAATGATGTTATCTTTATTCGTTTCAGTGATAAAACGCTGTTCACATCAGCCACACAGAAGGTTCACTGAAAACCGACTGTAAGGATCTTGTGCAACAAAGAATAATGACGCTGGAGCAAAATGCTGTCTTCACACAGTGTGACAGTGACAGACGGCATGTTGAAATTGGGCTACATCAGTGTGATATTCGTCGATCTGGGAGTCAAGGTCGATGGAACCTATTAGTTTCACAACAGTTGCTGCCTGTCATGTGTCATGTCTCTAGCGAGTTTGTATCTTAGAAAACAGTGCCCCAGCACATGGGGCACGCTATGTTATCAGACATTAATATTTCACAAGATAGTGTAGGGACGCCATTAAGGTGTGGCGAGATCTGTAGTGACATTTTTACTGCAAATTTCCTAGTGAGTGTAACAGTGAAAGAATTTTGTAAATCGGTCATTATTTCGCGAAGTTATGGACAAGAGTTCGTGTCGTTTTTTTGACTCACAGTATACATTGCTGTTTGTTCTCAATTTCAAATTACTCATCAGTGTACGAACCTTGGTTATTGCAGTAATTTTTATAACCATATCGGCCCTTTATCGGGTATCTACATTCAGCCACCTGGCACGACACACATTTTTTGGTTTTATAGGCCTCAAAAGCTGGAAAACTGATTTTACTGCCATCTAGCAAACACAACTAAACATATTGCCACATTTCATACCATACTGCATTCTAATAAGTTTTAGAGATCTTAGTTTGTAATTTTTGTGTCTGTTATTGTATGTCTATTAGAGTTATTAAGTAACTGACTGTCAGTGATAACTGTTATATTTGCTGCATTGTATCATTTCAACCGTTGTGTCTTACATTATCTTATATGTGAACATAGTAAAAGTCTGTATGTGCAGTGAATGCACCAGTGCATTATTACATGACGAGACAGTCTCGTCATGCACACACCAGGCAAGTAACACCATGACGAGAATATCTCATCCTGTGCAGTGAAGGTGTTCCATAATGAGTATTTCCATCAAATCAATCGTTTGAAATTGGTCAACATAAACAAAAGAAACTCAGTTGTCATTAAGTTGTTTTCGCTTGTGTGACATGTGTCTTAATAAACATAATAATGACACACTAAGTCAGTTGTACACAGTGTGTAAATGTGGACCACAGACAATGTGATTCCTCATAGTAAGTACATGCATCACTCCCATCATTCAAGTGTGTCAGCTTTCAGACTGAGTAAAAATAATAAATGGAGAAGCCCCCAAGAGGGTACAGTTGGCACGGAAGCTAGCACCCTACAGGCAGACTCATGGCCATGTAGGTTGGCTTGGTCCAAAGGTCGGCTGCTAATGTCACTGTTCTATATTCATCACACAAACCGTGTGAACTTTCAGAATAGCTGTACAATGATGACAGCAACATAAATGGTGTCGTCGTCATCATCATCACATCATCATCATCATCACCACCACCATCATCAGTCAATATCACTATCAGTCAAAATGGTAGTGCATTAGCTCACTACAGCAGCACAAAGTGTCAGTCTTTAGGACTGAGAATAGTGTTCTTAGTATTAACTTAGTCTTACGAAAATGGTCTTCGTAACACAAATGTTATATCTACATAAAATTCTGATCAGACAGACTGTCAAAACTGCAAATCAAACATTGTAACAATATTATTTAAGGACTAAATAACAGCAAAATACCTGTACAGGACTGCTTGTCATATTCAAGTGTCTCAAGAAGATAGCGGCAGTTGTCCGACATTAACAAGCGCATAATTTCCAAATACCTACCATACAATACAACAACCACTGAAGTATGTAGATCAAAAACCATTTAAGACATTATTATTAGTTATATAAAGTCACACTACTGACCAGAATAACTCCTAAAAGGCTAAAAGGCACAATGGTTCATGTCCAGCAGCTCAGTGACAGCAGATAATCATCATCGGGAACTAATACTGGTATTTACAATTTCTGGCCAATTTTTCGAGTTGCTACAGGTTAAGTTTGGTCCACAATGATTAACTTCTGGGAATTGCTGGAGCATAATAACTTGTAAAAAGTCAGATTTCCTTCCTATTGTCCTCAGCCCTATTTTGTTCTCTATTTATGCTTCTCCAATATCACACTTAGCACTTATCCATAACATCTCACTTCAGCAGTATGCCAATGACACTCTGTTCTACGTAGCTCTATGCACTTCAAATCTTCCCACTGCTATATCTCGCTTAGAACGCGGTATTTTCCAGCTGTTCACAGTTTCTCTGTTGCATCTTCCTTCTTAACTCGCACAGACGAGGTAACCACTCTTGAAGTCATTCTCAACTCCAAGCTAACATTCGACGCTCACGTATCCACAGTCTGCAAGAATGTACATCTTCATCTTCGTGCATTACGTCATATCCGGTCTTCCCTCACTGATGATATGGCCTTTTCCATTGCAGTAGTCTTGACTCATGTCTAGACTATGCCAATTTGCTCCTATATGGCATTTCTGCCACAAATATCAACAAACTCCAGCGTTGTCAGAACATGGCCGCCTGCCTCATTTTACAGCAGCCAGGTACTCCTTCTGTTCAATACCTTATGGACCAGCTTCACTGGCTCCCAATCTGTGCTCCGATTGATTTCAAAACTGCCACTCTGACTTAGAAGACTCTGTCAATTGGCCATCCGGCATACCTTCGTGAATTAATCTCTCCGTACCAACCTTCTCACTCACTGCGATCCAGTAATCAACTTCTCTGAACTATCCCTAATGCAAATCTCACAACTGGCCAGCACACTTTCTCCTATTCATCCCCTGTATACATTATGCTTTCACTTCATGTAATATGCATCACATTTCTACAGAATACCATAGCTTGCAGCAATTTCCACCATATTCTGACACTAACAGACTAAGTGTGACATTTGTATTGTCAGACAGAAGCAATGCCTCACTGTCCACATATATAGGTGTCACATAACTCACCGGGGAATGTCTGAAACTCTTATAGCACACAGAGCACCACGATCCCACACTGCATCAAAACGTTCTTCTTCGACCCTGGAATTTTCAAATGTTTACTCACACACAGACACAAATACCGGTGTATTCTCTACAACGTCATATTTAAAAATTACACAGTTTCCAGTACTTTTTAAAATTAATTTTGCAAACACAGAATGACAGACTCCCTGTGCCTGTCAATTACTTATAATACTTATAAGTAGCAAACCATTCTAACATGTTCCATAACTCAAAAAAATCAAAACCAAAATTGAAATCAGGTTTTGGCTGCTGCAGCGATGAAGACTATACACTAAATCTTACTCAAGTGTACACTCCTATTTTCATAGAAATCCTATTCGGACAAAGCTTGGCCGAAGCTTCAGTATTTGGTTGGTGGCAACAACCAGCTATTCGGCTTTGGCCAAATAGTATAATGTTGCTATTCGGCCCATCTCTAGTCTCTGAATTGAGACCAAAACTGAAATGTTTCCCTAAGGATAAAAATGCTGCTGATCAGACCATAACCATAAGGGCAGCACTTCAACAGACGGAAAACCTACTCAGTGAATAATCAGTGTCACCACGGACAGAAGGCAATGTGTAACTCGTTGCAACAAAAACAAAACTGACTAAAAGACGAAAACATCTGCCATATGCCAACAAATGCATACAGACAACACAGACCCAGAGATTAAGTAGCTGCAAGCTTAACACTAAATATGTATTTGCTTAGAAACACGTTGAGCTTCATGTTCCCAACAACACATTGCTAACAACAAGTTTAAGTCAATAAATGTACACACACTTGTCAAATTCCATGAAGTCACAGCAGTACAATGATATCGGCAAAGTTGTACTCTGTAATACATCACACAACAGAAATACTGACACAACAACAGTAACTACTACACAGGAAACAAAGAATCAATATTTTGCAAAAATACTGGTGCATCTATCATTGTCAGAAGTTGATCAGTAAAAGCCACGTAGAGGCCAGATTAACTCAAAGAAGTAAAAAATGTAGAATTAACTAGGCAGTAGAATTCAACGCATAGCACTGCACTCTGTATGCCTCCATCCTTTGGGACCTTAGTCATGCTGACTTCTGCCACACTTCTGACCTGTGACCTTTTGACTCCAAAAATTGAAGCATTCATTCTTGTCTCAAAATGCATCAAAGCTAAGTTTGGTGAAATTCAGTCCAGTACTTTTAAAGATATCGTGTTAACGAGGCGAAAAAGTGCATTCTGCAGCACGTGGATCCCACCATGACCTTGAACTTTGACCCCAAAACCTGAAGCATTCATCATTGTCTCCAAATATGCCAATGCTGAAAGTTTGGTAAAAAATATGTCCAACACTTTTCAAGATATTGTGTTAACAACATTTGGGACACAACGACAGATGCATGGACACAAACAGCCCGGAAACATAGTACCTCCGCCATACTACACTGATGGACGCATAAAAATTACACTTTTTTTACCAACGAGTTGCAATGACAAGACCAGTCAGCAGATCATCACACAGGTCCATCACTAAACAGATGCAGACAACAAATAGCCATGACACGTTATATTCAAACTGTTGCAAGGACCACAGAACGTGTCAGCTATCATGACTACACATCTTCTTACTAAATCTTCAACTTTATTACACTTCATTCTGTTCATTCCGCCCTGACAACATTTTCAAAATCTTCATGTATAAAAATCATTTATGCACTCTGTTGTGACAGATAATTTACAAACCTTGTACAGAAAGCCGTTCAGCTTGCTAACAGGTTCTCTGGTAAACTCTAGAGATTGTTCTTTGAAGAATGACTCCAATGCTAACTCTGAACAATCAACTCCAACGACGGTGTGACCTTTTTCAGCAAGCCTGCAGTACATACAAATACATCTTCATGGATGCCGATAGCTCGGCTCCAAGCAGCTTGCACAGTAAGAAAAGAAATTCTATGTCAACATACTTCCACTCAGCCACAACCATAATATAATGTAACAAGCTGTGGTGTGGGGCACAACAAAACCCGCCCCCTGCTGCCACCTAGCAAATGACAATAACATTCTGAGCTATGGCCGGTGATAACAAACAACTTGACCTTCGACCCGCCAACCCGTTTACCCGAATTGACTCAAAATTGAATCAGCTCGTCCCATGGTCACTCCACACCTTCCCTGAAAATTTCATGCAAATCGGTCCAGCCGTTTTCTCGTAATGTTGCTGACAAAGAAACAAACAAAGAAACAAAGTAAGAAATCAAGCAAAAACAAA
>Ga0209679_1001234_pt1 | contig 10675 bp, 7 predicted proteins | sample WorMetHEROISLAND_4_FD_187408 | JGI IMG/M metagenome (GOLD analysis project Ga0209679, IMG submission 187408) | Marine gutless worms symbiont microbial communities from Max Planck institute for Marine Microbiology, Germany - Olavius sp. 2 HERON... ...
CCTTGGTGGGAATAAGTCTGTGTATGACTCAGCCAATTCCCACAAATCGTCGTCGTCGAAGTGAGCAGTCATTTTTCTTGTCCCGAGTTAATCCCGCCAATAATGCCAGGATAACTTTGAGCAAGTTATTCCGAGGATAACCCAAGATTTGTTGTTGCGAAAATGCTGTTATTTCTTGTTCCAGTAATAACTTGAGATTCTAGGGATAACTCGAGTTTCAAAAACCGGGCATTAGTCTGATGACACACAGTCAACAATCTTGTACAAGAAACTTTCAAACTCACATGACAATCTTGCCAGAACAGAGACTTGCTCTGACACTCCGCTACCTTGCAGTTGGTGAGCTCTGAGATAGGCCTAGGCTTTTATGGTATCCTAATCCTGTCTGTGTGACAGAGAAGCAAACATTATAATTGACGGATCTTTCTTTTTCCAACTTGCCGTCCTCATAGATCCTAACTGAAACTCGAAACTTATCCCCTAGATGGCAGCACAGTAACAATAATTTAACGGTGTTGCATAAAACAAAATTAATTTTGCCATTGACATCACCACTGCAAATAATGTTTTGTTATAATTATGCAACTGAACATATAAATTTGTAGTATTTTATGTTTGCAACAAATGCTTTTAATTGTTAACAGCACAGCTCCCACAACAATAACAGTGACTTTATTAACACTAGCGCAGCGTTATACAGTCAACCAATCACACCTCAATTTGGTCATGTGCGTGCAAGTTTCTGCGTTGTAATTCAGTGCTTGTACCAGAAAGCGCGACAGACATGCAAGTTTCTTGGGCAGGTCGACTTGTCCAAGATTCTTGTACAAGTTTCTTGACTGCATGTCACCAGCATTAGTTACACTTTTAACCATTCTTGTTCAGCAGCATGCTAAGTGGATTGTTAGATTTGTTGTGAAGTTTTGGATGTTTTACATGGGACTAAGGTGTCTACTGCAACTGTGCCAAATTAGCTTTACTGTCAGTTGCCTATATTCCAGAGAGACCAGACACCATATACAGATGTACGGTACTGTAGCTTAAATATCCGTCAATACATGTATATTATGTTCTGTGTATGTACAAGGCGTGCCAAAAAAGTAATCCCCTAGGAAAAATTTGATATCTCTGGAATTGTTGCAGATTTTTCACCAAATTTACAGCGTTTACAGACGAGGATTCAGGCCACATATCCTGCAAGTTTTATTAAAATAACAGATGTGGTTCAATAGATACAACAGTTTAAACTTTAAAGTTCACTGTTTCAAGTGAACATGTTGTCGCGTCCTGAGTATTCAGTAATAATGAATCAAACTTTGCACAACTTTTTCGTCAACAGTTTCAGTGATGAATGTCAGCTGCCCTCTCGGTATTTAATTCCAGAGATATCGAATTTTTCCTAGGGGATTACTTTTTTGGCACGCCCTGTACATTACATACATCAGAACATGTAGTTGTAAGTAATTGTGCATATTGCATATTTATTTATTTATTTTCATTGTGATTGCAGTAATGAGCCAAGTCATTCCAGTTGCATACATATTTGATGAACATATTTACACTTACCAACGTATTTACGCTCGTGTTATGTTAGTCGAGGATCGAGTTCATGTCACACTTTTATTACAGTGATAATGCCTCCTCACTGTCCATCCGTACTGTCAACAGATTTCAGTGTTTGTTAGGGTGGTCGGCTTTGGTGCACCGTGCAACCAAGTTAGTAGTGAGAACAACTGTCATCATCGTGTGCTGATGATATGAATTATTTTTGTTGTTGACGTCTCACTAATTACCTTCACCACTTAAGTGAGCGTGAAGGTACTGTGTCGCTCGGCACCGCACTGTCACTCTGTGTGTGTCCGCCGAGCCGCTTAGATCATGTATCAACTGCACGCCGCATTAGTCTCGGCGGCAAAGATAATGCGCTGTATCCAGTGCTCTCTCGTTTATAATAATGACGTGTTTACAGTGTCATTACCTCCGCCATAGAGGTTATCTTTTCATAGCAGTCTAAAAGTAGCTAAAAAGTTACGAACAGATCAAAAAGTTTTGAATGGATTTTGATGGGATTTTCTGAAATGGTGGGCGTTGCTCAAGGAACAATTGATTACATTTTGGTAGCAATCCATATCATGATCTGGATCCAGGTTAAAGGATTCTTTATTTACTATTGTGATTGCTACAGACAGCCTGGAATAAAACATGGCAGCCGTAGGTGGAGGCATGTGCTCTACCGACCGAGTGTTGCCTAGTCACATCATTGACAATGCAAGACACTAGTATTATTTATTGGTTGCGTCATCTCTTGGTGATCTCGGATGTTTTTGTTTTGATTTATAACCAGTTGATTTGTGATTTTAATTAACTGTATATTGTTGTGACAAGTACGATGCAGATGATGCATAAAAAAGCCACACTTTCAAGCTATTGCACTTTATATTAGTGACACTTAAAACTAGTTATTTATTCTGTTGTTGATTTGGTAGTTTTGCGAAGTCTGAAACAGTTTCTGATAGTGTTTAACAGTTATTCACTGAAACCTGTGTGCCAAAATTTCAAGTTTATAGAGGTTTTATGTGTCATCTGCTATAAAGAAGTTAATGTACTTATGTGAATTATTATGTGTGTCTGTCAGTTCCAGTGTGAGATGCATAAAATGCCAAACTGTTACAGAAGATGTGGTGTTGCACTCTGTTATAATAATGCTGTTGTGTCATACCTGCAGCCTTGTTCACAGCTTCAAACTATACCGATAATATTTGTCTATAAATGTAACAAAATCAGGGATACAGATTTTATAGTAATCAATTTAATCCAGAAAAAGTTTTTGTTTGTTTTATAATTACCGTTAAAGGTTTTCACAACCAGATACAGTAACTGTTGAACTTTTTAAAATTTATCTCCAGTTTCACATTAAACATGTACTGTTCATCTGTGTTAAAATTAATCAATTATAGACGTCTAACAATCATTAAAAGTCCAATTTCTTTCATAAAGTTCATTATTTTGCAAATGACATAAGAATTTGTGTTTTAAGTGTTTTACAGTTGGTGTGTGTTTGCTGTTTATACATATACAGTATTATGCGAATTAAATAAATATGTGTATGTGTTACTTAAATTACTATATAATATATATCGTAAGATTTATTTATTTTCATAATGTTATTGTAATTAATCTCCTTTGTATAGTACTATTTGTTACAGAATGAAAAGTGACTTGTTACTGTAACACAAGTACAAGCAACATCATATGGAACACTTGGTCACTGCGAGGCAGTGTTTACAGTAGCATCCTGTTCAAGTGGCACAGAGTAGCAGGAGGGCTCAGGTCCAGGCGCAAAGAACAAGATGCCCTAACATTGAGTAGGGTGGGGAATGGGAAGGGGCTATCCCGAGACCCACTGATGAGCTCACAATGCTTCCCCAGACTCCTATTCAGCCAGTGGCGGTTCTACCGGGGTGGCATGGGGTGGCTGAAGCCACCCCAAAAAGCCTCATGCCACCCCTGAAAATATGAACTTTGGTACTTAGTTTACACTCTGTATATATGAAAACTTTTGGTGCCACCCCTAGCACATCATACGCCACCCCTTGAGCCACCCCAGATACAAATGTGTAGAACCGCCACTGTATTCAGCTGAGGAATTCTTGGCAAGCAATAAATTTGGTGCATTTTAAGCATCACACAACACTTCTGGTGGAATGCTAATGTAATACTTTTATAGATAATCAAATTTCAGGAGACAATTAATCTATGACTCTGTAAATCAGCTGAAATCCAGAAAACCAATTTTTAGGCAGCGTGGCTGAAAGCATTCAACAATTCCACCTACTGCAACAGATTTTATTGTAGCATGTTCTGTATGTCTGTCACTCGCACACCCTGATAAAAACAATCCACAGAATGAGATGCCATTTGGCAGGGACACTCGTGTGGTCTCAAGTAACACTGTATTAGACAAGGGCCTTGGTGTCCACACAGGAAGGAGAGATTTGGGGAGTCGGAAGTGTCAGTCAAAATTTGCATTGCAAATTGCAGCCAAACTGTTACAGATAGTAGAATGGTTATCATACATATCACATATCCTACAGCAACTCAGCATAACCGACCCCATACTCAGCATAACCGACCCCATACAACTTCCCGTCCCCCAAATAACAGCAATGCTGCCTGCTGCCAAATAACACTGGCCCTTGTTCAAATTTTTCTTGGGCATATATGCATTGAGGAACTACAGTAATTACACCACTGGATACGTTTACAAAAATAAATAACATTATCTCAAATCAAGTCATGCTGAAGTGCAGTGTTACAGAAGTCATGATTTCAACACAGCACTAAACACTTTCTGAACGGTCACACGTGCACGATGCATAAAATACAATTACTTAGAGATAGAGCTGTCGAATTAACGTGTTAATTAACGCGTTAATGCGTTAAAGAATTAATCGCGATTAAAAAAATTAACGCCGTTAAAAAAATTAACGCACATACATAAATTCTATGAAGCAGGAGTTCCAATATGCAATTGAACTGTGGTTATTTGACGATCGAATAATATTCAGTTAATTATTAACAACAAATGTCGGTTAATTTGTCACTTGTGCGTCATTGTTTGATGGCAAGTTCGACAGTGGTCGCATCTTGTACACGAGTCGTGAACAGCAAGACATGCAGTCGTTCGCTGACGGCAACCTACAACATAAGCTAGACCTGTGGAATTGATGCGTTAATTAACGCGTTAACGCGCGATTAAAATAATTAATCGCGCGATTAACGCGATTAAAATAATTAATCGTTCGACAGCTCTACTTAGAGATCATTATTTTCTACAATCTCTCTGCAGCTTGCAATAACCCTATCAACAATGGTTGCAACTTCAGCCATGGCTCCTTTACCTGCACATATACAGAGATAAACATAACATAAAGGTATATTATTAGACTACAACCATCAGTGGTTGAAATGATAAAATACTAACAAACTCAGACCTGAATTCACTAACACTAAAACTTCTTGGAAACGCAGTACGGATCAAAATCTCGTCCATAACGAGCAGTGCTGGGCAAAAGTTAATTAAAAAGTTATTAACTAATAGTTTAGCTTTTAACCCTCAGTACGCCTGTAGGCACAAAGCACAAAAACTTTGAAAAAGTTTATTTTTTTAGTTCAGTTAAAATTTTTTTCACTGTAGTTAGAAAAAAACAGTAATTAAATTTTTAGTTGGAAAAAGTTTTACTTTAACTAAAAATCAAAAGCTCATGCCCATCACTGAATTAACGAGCAGTTTTGCCAAGTGGAACATTATGTAGGCTGCAAAACCATTTGACTATGGGACACTAACAGGAGGTAATAAGTAATGCAATGGGTGTTTTGGATCTTTATTTTGTCTGAATACGTTTTGTGTGATCATGCCACGAGTCCAGACGATCTAGACCAGATTTACTTAGTGCTTCAGAGTATGAAAACGATGGGTACAAGCATCTTAGACGGTGTTTTTGCACCCTTTCAATATCTTTACCTTCGCCAGCGCTTAGCAAGCGGAGAAGGTATTGTGTCGCTCGGCGTCACGCTGTGCCTGTGTGTGTGTCTGTGTCTGCATTAGTCTCGGTGGCGAAGGTAAAGCAATGTATCCAGTGCTCTCTAGTTTGACAATTTTTTTGCTCAAAACAGGCCGTGCATATCCAAGGACAGAGTGGATTATGCTGAAATAAATGCATGAATGCAAAAAATGTCACACCCTGGAAGTTGAACGAACGCCAGTGCAAACTAAATGAATAATGTAATACATTCGCTTTGCAACTTTCTATAACACACAGGGTGTTCCAGAAAAAAACGCACAAGGTTTTGCACATGATATATTTGGAACCACTCACCACAAAATAAGGATTTTTGCAACAACATGTTGAGCAGAGATTACTGTCTGTCAGTCAATGCAAAATATGTGTAAATGGGTTAAATATTCTTTGCTAAATAGCCGAAAGTGGTTACTGGTTACACATCAGCAGGACGGTACGCCATCATACAGATCGGTACACACATTAGCCATCGTGCAGACAAATGTTCTCATTTCACTGAACTGTCAAAACTGGTACTCATCTGATCTTAATCTTATGGATTATTCAATCATTCGTCAGAAGATCAAAAACATCGATCATTTGATACGTCCTGAACAGTTGCTAGGTGATGATCAGCTAAGAACTAATCAACGGTGCTATTAGCCAGTGATCTAAACGACTGTTGTTGGTCGTTTAATCACACAGCAGACACAGTGAACATCGTTTACATTAACTCCGTCGCCGGTGCTTGTTGTAAACTACTGCTGTCATGAATTGCATTGAAAATGTTGTTGGTATTGATGTTTTTTGCATAGTTCACTTTCCTGGCGCTATACAAAAAATATTTAATAGCACTGTTCAGTTTGCCCTTTTTTGTGTTGTCAAATAATTTCTGAACATTTTGGTGAAAAAGCGTGACTCTGTGAATCACAGTCATAAAATTACGGTGCATTAAACTTTGTGTGGATTTTTCTGGAACACCCTGTATATATATAACATGAAAGTCCCATGATAAATCTGAACTGATAAATGCAACAAGTAGTTTAAATGTATGCACAAAAGAAATCTCATTAGTATTCATTTTCTTAAGACAAATTATTAACTCCCTAATATTAGTTTTTACACAGCAGATTATGAAATCAGCAGAGTATCATGAAAAGTTTCATACAGTGTTTTGATGGATTAGTACTACAAAGATAACCAAGCCGAGTTAAAAGTTTCACTAAATAAACAGTTGCAAAGAAGTAATTAGTTAAACTAAATGAATCTGTAGCAGTCAGACCGAGCTTTTCTTCACAACTGTTGCAAGCATAAAATAATTAAAAAATTTGCACACCTGTGTCGCCACAAACTAGAGTCTTCTCAATACATTCAATCTGCTGGTAGCCAAAGCTGAGAAGCACGTCAATTTGTTGACTTGTGATCGGATGTTGCCACATAAGTGTGTTCATAGCAGGAGCAAACAACAAAGGTCGGCTACAGTCCCATGACCGAACAATCCTCGTCTATGCACAACAGCGCATCAAACTCCGGAAATTCAGACAGCACAGAGACAATGGTTTACACCATAATCAGATGCACACTCTGTTTATTTTACTAACAACAAAGTTAATTTAACTGTACCTTACCATGTCTTCATTGGACATTTCATTTTGACATGGCAGATGTACATGTACAGGACACAGCACTGACAACATACGCTGAAAATGGGTTTCAGAGAACCTAAAAATAGGCACAACCCCACAAGTCTTCAAGGATCACAAGCTGAAACATTCTCAGAACCTGAATGCACGTTGACGACTTAGCTCGACTGACAAAATGCCATCAGCAATGACGCCTGAAAGTGAGCACTTCAAAAACCATCTCGAGTGTCTTCTACTTGCATTTTGACTGTTTATGAATGGTCAACAACTACAACATGACCCTCACCCGCTGCACCTCCACAACGAACATATGTCAAAGACTAGTGCGAAGCTGAAGAACAGAATAAAACAGTCTTTCAAGCTTGCCAGCACAACTTGTGCTACAAATGCCAGCATGCTCTGCATATTAGCCCTGGCTCCCTGCTATTCAGTCACAGAATATTGCTGTCCAGTTTGGTGGAGATCCAGTTACACAGGATCTGTCACCAACCTCACAACAACATGCATCTCATTTCAGGTTACCTGTAGCCTGCCTAGATTCCAAGGCTGCAAATGCATGGCACAGTGATCCACGTGAGTGCAGTTTATTAATGACCGTGAGTGATGCAGCATGTTGAATCCTGGCTGCTGGATAGCTGGGTCACATGTGAGGTGATTATTGACCACAGAAGCCAACAACCAAACTTCTTTGACAGAAGTTGAGTTGGCCCAGACAGCACGATGAGACGCAAGTCACTGTGGGTGGGTAGCTAAATGCATTAGCACACAGATGCCAGTTTGCAGGTCCTCAATGATGCAAAGCAATTTCTCTGTTGCTGTATAACAAAGATTAGCTGCCACAGCAATGTTTGCAAATGCAAAGTTTTCAGTCACATTACGTAACTACAAAAAACAACTGAACGCAGTCTAATTAGCTGGAAATGTCAATTAATAGTTAATACATCCTAGCAACCATGCAACACGATAATGATACCAGTCACTACAACAAAACAAAAACTCAGCAATAGATGCATAAGATTCAGCAACTGACATAAAATTATCTACAGACTTTGCTGCAGATAATGTCTTCAGTGTTTTTACTTAAGTTAATCATCAGTTTAACTTCTGTTGAATTTTGTTATAACCAACAGTTAAACTTTCACTGTTACTCAAGTCTTGGTCTTGGCCTTCATCTACAAACTTTGAGCCATGGTGTTGGTCTTGAAAAATTGAGTCCTGAATCCAATCCTCTCTCTCCTTCAGGCTCTAAATCCCTCTGGTGAGGGGTCAGCCACACGGGTGACCCCTCACCAGAATCTAAGCCTGTCTAGTACTAAAAAGTTTCACACATTATAAGCCACAACCTGGCAACCACATGTTGCACTTGTCATTAAGTCAATGATTGCAGTATTATTATTCACTGACATGAATGTATTTATTCATCATAAGGATAGCATCGGTACAGACAATAGTGAAGAACAGACAAGACAGTTCTAAAAATTATGACAGAAAAAGAACATACACCGGTAGAATGTATGAATACATAACATCAGTCTCATCAGAATCAATATGAAAAATTCCAGAGTAGCACTCACTGGAGCAACAACGAGCAGCATTATATGCATTGCATTGTTCACTTGTTAGCTGGTAATAAAATGTAGCAATACTGACAAATACATGTGTATAAAAACTTAGCTGACATCAAACAATAAACTAGAGACTGGCACTCAGAAGAGTGCAAACTCACGCCAACCATGACATTTGATCTTTTGACCTCAAATAAAATTGGTGACCAGGACTTGTCATGTACTATCCACCTGCCAAGTTTGTCCAGTGTTTTTTTGTTTTAGAGAGCTGACACACACATATACATATGTACAGAGCAGATAAACGCCCTACTCGTGCGACTATGTCGGCGTGAGTAAACATCAGATGACGCAACTGACCAGCAGGCTGTCAGCAATGCCAGTGGCAAGCTTTGCCAGAGTATTAGCACTCAATGGAGCAATAACCAACACATCGGCCCATTGACTCAGTTCAACATGCAGCTCAGCAGACGTCAGCTAAACAAATCATTGTCAACATAAGAAATGTTTTAGATTGTGACCAATCTAATTACTCCTCGCGCATTATTTTCTCCTGTACTTTTACCCTAGAACAAAACACAAATAGGACCGGATGAACCGTTTCAGAGATATGGCCATTCAAAATTATGCAAGACGGCTGACGGCCATGATCTTAGATTTGGTCCAACCAGAAGTAGCGCCATTTGATCCGCCGACCTCGAAAACCCTACTCTAGAACCAAAGACGAAGCAGATCAGATGATCCGTTGCCCAGATATGGCCATTCAAAATTTTCCAAGACGGCGGCCAGCCGCTATCTTGGATTTGGCGCAACCGGAAATAGCACCATTCGATCTGCCGACTCGAAAACCCTACCTAGAACCAAACATGAAGTGGATTGGATGACCTGTTGCCGAGATATAGCCGTTCGTTACATTGTTCTCATACACTCCTCTTCGCTACGTTAGGAATGTAGCGTGCAAGGAGTAAAAATGCTGCAAATGACAATAACATTAATTGCTTTTTACTAACTAAAATTTAACAATATCAAATATTGTAGCAATAATTTGTCTAAGTTACTAATTACAGTTCTTCACGAACAAGGTGCACTTTCCTACACACAAATTATAATAAAACCTGAGCTTCATCTTGTTCTCCCAGCACTGTCACAGGCAAAGATGACTCCTCAAAGAAATGCAGTGCATTTTTTGTTGCAACTACTTTAATATTAACCTGAAAAGCAACACATAACATGTACACATTACACACAGTTTCACGTACATGTAAATTTCATATTATCACACTAATAGGATATGTGAGCCGCATGCTCATTTCGGTTAAAAAAGTCCAAGTGCACCGTCTCGCCAGCCTATACCGGACCAGTAATTACTGTCTGTTGAACATGCTACTGGTAACAGGCCAACAACGCCTCTGAGTTGTCTTATCTCCTCTGAGATGTCTTATTGACAAATTACGGCGTGTTATAAGTTTATTGATTGATTGATTGATTGATATTTAAGTGAAACTTAGTGTTTGAGTGACCGCTTGTGTGTACTGTACAAGTTCCATGACCATATGACTATGGCTTAATTTACCATGAATCTGCAGATATGTCTCGGTTACGGCGTCCCAGCGTCCGACACGGTAATTGCTCCTAGACCGTCGCGATGGCCCACTTGGTGTGACACCGGGCCTAGACTAGGTGTCCCGGCGTCATCCCAGCACCCCGGTTCATTTAGTTACACCCACATTAGGTAAGCCTATAGGATGAAAACCCGATCGAGTCCTGAACGAGTCCTGGGAAATTTATTTCCCTCCCGGGAAATAAATTTCCCGGGAATTAACAACTCTAATATATACAAGATTAGTGTTGTAACGGTTCTGGATCGTCAGAACTCGGTCAGTTTCGGTCGGTATTACGGGAAAAA
>Ga0209679_1001235_pt1 | contig 10669 bp, 6 predicted proteins | sample WorMetHEROISLAND_4_FD_187408 | JGI IMG/M metagenome (GOLD analysis project Ga0209679, IMG submission 187408) | Marine gutless worms symbiont microbial communities from Max Planck institute for Marine Microbiology, Germany - Olavius sp. 2 HERON... ...
TTACCCTCATTTCCTCGGGAACTCGAGTTTCAAAAAAAAAGATGATAATAATAATGAGACTCATGGCACCACACACTTCTCAGTGTTAGATTTTGAATGCTGTGGGTGGCGGTACAGCTGCAGCATCTGAAGAGCCCAGAGAAACATCATTTCTGTTTTGATTCGGCTTTTAATACCATTTTGATCGTTGAAACATTTGTTGATCCCGGCGAAGCACCAGACTTCCAGCTACTCGAGACATTGTTTTTAATCTCTGGTTTTAGCTCTTTGGTTTTTTGCATCGTAGGGCATTTACAAATTTATAAATAAATTGAAATAGTGATAATGGTAATATTTGTTTTCGTTCCACTGTTAGTTATAGTGAATTGTAACAAGGAATTGCAGGTTTGTATGTTTTCTGTGAGATTTTGCTGCATACAGTCAAACTGGCATGATCACAGGTTGACAGATCGAGCTCCTAAGTCGTATGCATATGATGCTGATGGACTGCGACTTGTCTACAGAGCTGTGGGTAGCGAGCAGAAAGTGTACATGGAGCCCAGCAGCAATGGTGCTGCAATCTCAGCTAGCAATGGCCGACGTCAAAACAACATGGTAGGAAGTTGTGTCAAGTGCTGCTTGTGAACAGTTTAATGTATCATAAAACGAGTTAATGAGATTCAACTTTGAGTTGTTGTCAGTTAATACAACAACGCTCACTGGCCGCGGAATGTAGGGTATTTGGGGATAATGGTGCTGTGGAATTTCACAAATTGCGCCGCAGAATTTGGCAAAATTTGCTGCGAAAAAAGCGGTGGCCCTGCTGATCAATATGTGTCCTTCACTGCTGTGACACTGTTGGTCGGATGACAGGAAGGGCGTCTGGCCTGTAAAAAAGCCTGATGCAGTGATCCTAAGAAGTTCTGCCTTGGGGACGTGACTTCTCCTGGATTAACTACAGATAAGTAGACCAGTTTAACAAAAACTGATTGTGTGTATGTGTGTGTGTGTGCACACGTACGTATGTGATACTGACAAATCAGTTTTACTCGAAATACGTTTAATGTAAATAAGCAGTTGATTTTTATGCGCGACAGCATATATGCTATAGTGCGTCTTTGCGACAGCGACGTGTCCGTCCGTCCGTCCGTCCATCACACGCCAGTATTGTGCCTAGCAAAGCGAAAGCAGGATCGTGAAATGTACACCGTCTGATAGCCCCATGATTCTAGTTTCTGGCAAGGTATGAGTCATCAAAAAATTCGCAAGGGGTCACCCCAAAGGAACGTGCCACATAAGAGTGGGGTAGGTTTTTTCTGCGATTTTCGACCAATGTGTCTTCATATCTCGAAAACGGTGCATTTTAGACACAAAGTTGCTATGGGACGGTAATAGGAAATCATATGCAAGCTATCGAATGGTGTCACTTTCGATGACCTTGAGTGACCCTGACCCCAGTTTCAAGGTCACAGTATAGTTTAAAGGCGAATATCTCGCAAACGGTGCATCCGATCCACTCCATGTTTGGTTCTAGGCTAGGGTTTTCGGGAAAGGCGGATCGAATGGCGCTATTTCCGATTCGAAAAAATCCAAGATAGTGGCTGACAGCCATCTTGGATATACAAAAATGGCCATAACTTCGCAACCGGTTTGCCGATCGACGTGCTGTTTGGTTCTAGGGTGGGGTTTTCGGGGATGGCCGAACTAATGGTGCAACTTTCGAAGTTGAAAAAATCCAAGATGGCGGTATACACGCACTGCTGTTGCGCGTAACCCTTGCGTCAGCTGGGCTTTCTTGTTTGGAGACAGGTAGTCAGTTACGTTTAGTGTGGTTCTGATTGTGAGGTACTGTTGTGTTGATAAAAATGCAGCCATATTTAAGTGAAGGTGATGTAAGTAAGTAAGTAAGTGTACTTGTACACGCGCATTTAAACAAAAAATCACAAGGCACCGACTTGTAGTGATATTGATACTGATATTGATTGACTAGTTCTACTTTGTTGTCCTTGTTCTTTTTCTAGGGTTACACTGGTACTCCAGACACGGTGCGCCACACGGTTGCGATGACGCTGCTTTCTAACAGCCAGACAGACAGAGATGCTTCACTGGAGCCAGCGTCAGTGACAAAGAGTGGCAGTGCTCACTCAATGTCAGGCGTGGCAGCCATTGGAGGGTTTGGTGTCGGTCCTATAGGATCTTCGTCGTCACAAACAAGTGCTGCAGTGGACTCGTCGTCGCGTCGATCTCTGAAGCAACGTCGTCGATCCAGCAACGTTATCCGAGCTCCAATTGCCTCCGCTGAACAACTTTCACCAACGTCACCTCAGGGTTTTACTCCGTCAGGGTCAGACGATCCTGATGTTCATCGTCTGCCAGTTGACACTAAATCTTTAAATGACCGCAAGTCGGACATGGAATTTGCAGCACCACAACGTGAACAGGCGGCACCTGCTGCAAAGACTAAGACCCCACATATAAGCACATCTGCGAACTCAAAAGATGATATTCCGCCAAAGAGTGTTGCCGTTTCAGGAGCCAGTCAGCCAGAGCTTTCTGCTTCAAAACCAGCTTCGGAGTTAGGAAAGACAAGTTCATTCTGTCCTTCTGTTTCAGATGCGAGTCAGTCGTATGTAGTAGACAACAGCCTGCCGGCATCGTTACCGCCTCTGCCTGGTGCCGTCCGCCGGCCACACTCCTTCGTTCATGCAATGTCCGATCAACTTGTTCTGACGACAGAACCTCGCCGTGGCCGTGGTGCACAGTCACCGATTCTTGAAACACAACCGGAAGAGGAATTGTCTAGCATATTTGAGTTTTCCGTGTGACTAACTAGCCCGTTAGCCATTGGTCAGTTACTCAGTCTTTTGTCTTCGTCTGAGCTACTGTGACATTTGCTGGTAATGAAATTTACATATTGTCACATTTGAAGATCAGTCAGCATCTGTTTAAATGTGATTTTCTGTAGGACTGATGATGCATTGTTGATGCATTTTTTGTCAAGTTTCATTCTAGCAGATTGTACGTGTAGGTGTTTTAGTAGATGAGGTGTACTGTATTTGAAGAAACGTTTTATTTTGTATTTCGTACTTGTCAAGAGTTAGTCTGATAATGCTTCTGCTTAATGCCGTGATCTTGTGTGTGTTCATCCTGCTTTTTATCTTCAGTTTGAACTGCTTACATAGTGTTCCAGATATCCACTCCTTTGTGATGCAAAACTTCTGAACTTCTGAAAGATTTTTGAATAAGTATTCTTGTCGTAAACTTTTACTGCATCATGTTACCACTTTACTTGCAGGTAAATCCTGTTTAAAAATTTCATATAGCACCCGTAATGACAGCTCACATATTTTTCTCTTTTTTTAAACTTATCTCAGATAGATTTGACTTTATTTATTCACTAGCTGTTTACGACGAGCACTTGTCATTGAATTTTTAGATATTAGTTGTCTTTAGGATACCAAGCTTCATTTCTGTACTTTCATTCGAGTTGTACACAGGATGTGCATGAGATCTGAAAGTGGGTCACATGCATTCATGTAAAAATGTCTCACAGACTGCAACGACAAGTTTTTTACATGTAGGCGACATTCCTTGCTTTGTACCGGTATGTGGTGTACAGCTGTGGTTTGGACCTCCAGTCATTTTAACATTGCATGTTATGATCAGACAGTGTGTAGTTTTGTTACTGTTTATCGACGATTTTGTTGTCCTGCATGTTACCAACAAAAATGATGATGTTGCTGATTTCAGTAATTTGTACTGTGTTATTAAGGTGTATGCTGTGTGTCATAACTGGTGCCATGTGACTGCATCCAAAGTAATTTTTGAAGAGCTTGGCATGTCTCCTCGGAACTTGGCACTTTTAGTCATATTTTAATAGCGTGTTAAATTTTGGGACATTAGCTGCCGTTAGTTACTGAATCAACAAAGTAATGAAGGAATGATGAATTGCAGCTTGACACCTTAATCACTAGTAAGTAACGATTCACTTTGACTGTTGAATGGCCATGATTACTCAGTGCTGAGGGTTACATTCTGTTGTGGGACAATGTTTGAGAAAACGTTATTAGCTGTGTATTGTTGTTTTAATGCAAGTTGTGGATATGCTTGCATCTTTGTTGCCCTTCTCAGTTTTTGAGTCACCTCTTCTTAATGTTGGTTATTGTTCAGTAAAACAGCAAACTGAAGTGTTGTTGTATTAAAGTGTATTTTGTACAGTTGTGCTGCTGATTCTGCTGCTGCTGCTGACAGTTATGCTAGTTCAGTGTCTTTTCTGGTTAGGTACACTAATGTGTCATCTTGTAGTAATTCCGTGTTGCTGCATTTGACATTGTAGCATCCGTTCTCAGTTTATTTTGCAGTAAGTATGTCGTACGACCAAAGCTGTGTTTTAAAATACAAACACTTGTAGATTTTTAACACAGTCTATTCATTAGCACAATATATTCATTCATTGTTCATTTGAGTGTATTTAAATTTCATTGTAGGCGATGATATTTGTGACAACGATAATTTTTGTATGAGAGTGGCATTCCTCGTGCATAAGTGTGCTTCTAATGTCTCAGCTGAATTTGTCAAAAGCCCTGCAGCTGCTGCTATAAAATATAGGTTTCCACAAACAGGCAGAGTGACTTGTGTGAATATAATGAATGACATTTGCAGTAAAGTAATGCAGATGTGGCTTAGTGAGTGATGTACAACTAGTCGCCAAGTCTTTTTTAGTTGTGTTTGTCCAGCTGCTATTGTTACTGCAAGCAGTTCCCAGTATCTGGGGCTAATTGCGGCGATTTGTAAACTATTTCATGTGAACAGAAAGTGGTTGATATGAATTTTGTGTACAGCTGTGCAGCCACTATATTGTCGAAGCAGCATGAGTTGAGACTTTCATTTATTGTGATAGATGTCGGTAATGTGATGAATTGATAACATTCCACAATAATACTCATCTTTCGTTATTTGTCAGTTGCTGTAATGTAGAAATTAATTGTTATTTTCATATTTTATTAGCTTGCAGTAATTGTAATGTGTGTGTTACTAATTTTGTTAAGCAGGGCAGATGTATGCTGTTATGTGAAATGATCATGTGCTTTATCTAATGGTTTTTAATTAGTACTGTCTAGCAGTTTTACAGCACATTTATGCATTCCGTTATTTCGTTGCCATATAAGATCATATGTGCACCTTCTATACGTAGTACTCACTGATGAATCTTGGTGAGATATACACTACAGTGACTCAAGTATTCTGCTAAATTGCAGAAATCTGCTTCACTTGGGCAAGCCGAAAGTAGGCAGCCCGACCCACTGAAGTTTGGGACCGGCCCATTTTGCTTTAAAAAGTTTTGGGACAATAAAGCCAGCATCGACATCTGTCTGTGTGTCAGTCCGTCTACAAAAAGTTTCTCAGCTTCGAGTGAAATTTGGTGTGTAGGTAGATGTCGATGAGTGATGCACGATGGTATGCCATATGGCTCGATCCATAGTCAAGGTCATGTGCTGTTGAAAGTTAGAAATTCTCCGTTTTTAAAATCTGTCTCCTCCGCCATTTTCTGTGGGAGCTGGGAAGTGACTGCTGATTCTTAATCTAGATCACAATATCTAAATTTGTTCAGGCCGGATTTTTTATATCTGTCCTAGTTTTTGTGTAATGTGACCTTAACCTGGAAGAAAATTGAGACATGACCTTCGAAAAGATTTTCGTCCAATCTCAGTGACATTTCGTACGTAGGTAGGGGTCGCTGTGTGATGCATGACAGTATGCCATGTGGTCGGATGCAAGATCAAGGTCAAATGGCATTGAAAGTTATAAATTCTTCCATTTTCGAAATCTATCTTGTCCGCCATTTTCAGTGGGAGCTGGCAAATTACTGCTGATTCTTTAACTAGAGGACAAGATCTTTGATTGCAAAAAATCTCATTAGTCTGTCCTTAAATTTGAAAATTTTCATAATACGGCATGCTCCAGATAATACGTGACTTGCCCAGACAATAAAACATTTTTGTCCTTTCTTGCTGTCAGCTGTATGATTCACTGTATACAGATCTTGCTTTACCGATACGTGATTAGTGTAAGGTCTGTTGTTTGGCACCAGTGAAGATACTGTCTTTGTTATACAAATATTGCTGTATATTTTGTATTGTTTCTGAACATATGTTAAACTTGAGTTTTTTTCGGCAGCGTATCGTTAATGTGAATGTTTGGATGGATTTATCAGTCAAGATTTAGCGCAACTTATTGATGTTATTATTGAGTGTATTTTTTAAAAATTGCAGCATTAGGTAATGCATGGGTAATTTATTTGTGTGTCTCATTGTTCCTTGCGGTGGACTGATATCCAGTCTAGATTTGGGTCCAGATGGATGTTTTTTTCAGATTCCAGAGTTTGTAATTTCTGTCGTGCTTCAGTAAACAATAACTGCTGAGTAAACCGGAGACTCAGCCACTGACCACACTGCATGGTCGCCTGGTGTGGTCAGTGGCCTCAGTGCTGATTGCTGATCCTGATGCTGGTAGGCACAGTTTCACTTGCATTGTTCCACTTGAAAGTAAGCCAAACTCAGTGATTTGCTGATAGGTCATGCTGATGATACAGCCGTCATATATTTTACCAACATATTTTACACCTCAGTGAAATGAAGTGTGCTTTGGTGAAAAGTCAGTTGGCCTAAGCCATATTGCAGTTGCATTACTTGCAGTGCTGATGTCAGTCAGTTAGCACAACATCTCTGACTTGGGTTTAGTGTACTGTTTTTCACTTTTGTAAATTGTGCTGTGTGCAAATTCTTTGTTGTTGTTACAAAGGCAGAAAGATGTTACAGAATTTTGGTGCCAGATATTCGATTATGATATGTTGCAGTACCATCCGTGGTTAATTATTTTGCCATATTTACGATATTAGTCGAGCATTTTCTGCACGAAATTAATTTGCTATATGTATTCCTGAAAATGTTGTAGGGAGTGCATAGCTGTGGTCGTGATCTAGTTTGATAAATGTTCTCAGAGTAATAGCAGTGAGGAAAACACGTTATGCGTCATGTGCTTTATGTGATGTAGCATTCTCAGTTGTGATGTGATGTCGAATATATTTAAATCCGTCCATTTTTTCATTGATGCTTGAAACCACATGTAATGCGAAACTTCTTTTTCTGGCTGCTTCGTGTCAGTCGTTTGGCTTTGTTTCATGCAGTTTTCTTGTTCTTGACGTCGAGGTGACGATGTTTTGTACAGACACGTGTGAGTTTCGATGATTTTTAACAGTTTGTTAATAGATAATTTTAATCTATGATTTTTATATCTATATATTGATATTTTGTCTGTGTTCAGCTGGGAATATTACGTAGGAAGGAGGAGATTTGGGGGGTATTGTCTTAAAATTATTTTACCTAACCGTTGTTTTTAATTGTCGTAACTTTAGTAGTACATCGTTCGGTATCATATTTATGACCAGATGTTATTGCTAAAGCTATTAATCATAGCAACATTGCTGTCTGAATACCATATATCTTTTTACACAGTTCATCGAATCCACACCAGTTCTGCCATCTAGCGACTGACAACTACTCGGTTAGAATCGTGGATACTGATATTGCAAGCCTTACAAATGTTTCTTTATTAGTAATAATAATATTATTATTGCTGACAGATAGACGTACAATGTGCGGTTGGGTCGATGTGATTGTCACTGTTTTTTTGTAAATGCTTCTCCGGCTGATGTTGTATTGTATGTAATGTTGGTGTGCAGTCGTGTGCAGTTGGTCTCAATGGATTAGTTGTTGTGAATGTTCTGTATGCAGTATAGTAACTTGACGGTCCTGTTCAAGAATGTTGTGATTGAGCGTGCAAGCCACCGGGCACAGAACTAGTGGCTGTGTTCGATATTATGAATTTGATGATGATGCTCTGCTGCTGCCCGTGCATCCAGTGATAATGTGATGTGATTGGTTATTGGATTAGAGCAAACGTGAATATTCAGCATAGTTATGAACATTTTGTTAGTCAACGAAAACAATGTGTCCTATTGCAGATTTAAGTAACTTTTTGTCCTTTTTTATGATAATAATATAATATAATAATAATACATTTGTAGAGCGCCATACAGGCGTTTCAGACGAGTAAATCAGGTGATATAAAAATAAGTTTTGAAAAGATGTTATAGATGTCTCTTGACATTCTAGTATTTATTGATTTTGTAGTTACATGATTCTTTGACAATGAATCTTGAAGAATATTTATATGGACTTGTGAGGTAATTAGTATCTCAGTGATGAATATTGCCATTGTATTTTCTGTCAGCTGACCAAGTCAGTCCCTGGCATAGATAAACGTTTTTTTCATTGCTATGCACCATAGCTAGTTCAAAGTAAGCAGTTGTTCATGTTTGTGGTCGAATTATTCAAGAATTTCTGCATTTTGAAATCTGTAGTGTTTTAGTAATTGTACTTTTAACTTGATTTTTCATGATGTGTTATTTTGTGAATTAGAACATAGTTACCTAACGGGTTGTGTGTCATGAGTTATTGTTTACGTTGAAAGCAGCTGGTTTTATCACACTGTTGTGCTGTAATACTCATTGCTAATGTTGTGTTATTTAGCATTTTCGCATAATTCGTTATGTGGAATATACTTTTACTGCTCTTTGTTTTGTATTTCTGCCCTTTATCGTTAAAGTCTTCTGAGTAAGTAGGATGTGTAGCTTCGTGTCCAGCTGAAGCCAGTGTAGTCATTTGAAGAGCTCGAAGCAAAGACCAAGAACTTGAGACCAAGATTGAGACCATGAATGACGATTCCAGTATTTGTAAGTAGAATCCTCACGTCTTTGTGGTTTAGCCAGTAAGTTTTGAGTAGTGTGTACTCCGTATTTGAATTAGCATCCGATGACGAAACTTAGAGTTCAAAACCAAAACGAGTTTATCGCTTCAAAAACAGCTGCAGACTGCCAAGACCAAGAGTTCAAGATCAGGATCAATACCAAGACTTTAGACATCAAGACCGAAACTGCAATTTTGGAATGGTTTTGAGACCAACGTCTGAGACATATTTTAACTTCTTTGACTTTTGAAAGTCGGTATAATGCTGCCAGAAGTTATTCAGGCAAGGATTTATACAGGATGTTTGCACTGATTTAAATATTATATGGGATATTTGTTTTATTTGGGGGAGTATGTGCTACTGCCAGCAGCTGGGGTGGACAGATAAAAATGGATAGCAGGCTTTCGCGGCCATGAGCGGCAGATTCAGCCTGCTGACCTCTCCGTTCCTGCTACGCGACCTCCTGTTCCGCACGCACTCTGCTCGTTTTTTCTGACTCCTGCTCTCCGCTCCAATCATCTGACTTTGGCCCGCTCCGCTCCGTTTTCCGCTCCGCTCCGATGCTCTGCAACCGACCACTGTTGCCATGGTAACGAAATTTTCGCATGTTGCCACGAAAGTTAGGCGTCTGTAACCATGATTGAATCTTAAGAGGGTTAACAAGACTTAAAAGGCAGATCAGTACAGTACACTACAGGTCGGCTGTCACAGACAGTTACGTCAGTCAGAAGCCACATAAACAATATCGCGATAAATCGGAAATTTCGATATTCAGTTTAAAGATACGATACCGTATATCGATATTCACCCATCACTAAATTCACTAGCGCAACTGCGATTATCATTTCCGGTGTTTGCATTGGTAATGGGTATGACCATTTGAATTTATTGTCCTGTTTGTCCTGTATTTACAATACAGTTTCGTTTTTGCAAAGTTTTCGATTTAAATCTACGTCACGTTCGTGTTACTTGTATATATCATTAACAAGTCTTAAGTAAACTCGTGTGCCCAGTTGTTTCCATCAGAAACTGTCGGGTGCCAATACCATCTACCGCCAATGCTTAGTGATAAATTGTCACATCGACTCGCTATTTTCCGTGAAAATTTTTCACGGCAAGATATACTCATAATGGCTATTTTCCGTGAATATTCACGTCACATTATATGAACGGTTCGCTATTTTCTGTGAAAATTCACGTAAAGTTATCACAGTCACACCGACCGACTCGCTATTTTCCATGAAAATGTTCACAGCAATCACTAGATAGCTCTAAATTTCCGTCTTGCCTGTTTGTTGATCGTCTCTGCACTGACTGTTTTCAAATGTTTTGTGTGAACTGTGAAAAATGCTTTAATCGTAGCACTAACGAAACTGAGTGAAAGTTATTAGCATAGCATAGCATAGCATAGCGGATGTGATGGGCGCAAGCCAAAGGCTTCTATGCCCATAACTTAAATAGCAAACTAAAGTAAAAATGATAGCATGTAACTTAACTAACAATATTACTTCTACTTCCGGTTCCCGAGATATCAGCATGCCAATCGTACGTAGCATCTTGATAAATCCAATGTTTATCCAGTCTATTTTTAAAAACATTCAGTGATGAAGCATTTACAACATCATATGGCAAGCTATTCCAGATATTGGTTATTCGATTGCAAAATGAATACTTTCTTAAATCATAGCAGCATCTGCGTGTAATTATTTTAAATGAATTACTTCTGGTTACAGAACTAGATGAAAGAGGCAAGTGTGGAGAGATTAAAGAATCATATTTTCCTGTTATTATTTTAAAAACTTCTATCATATCACCTCTTATCCTTCTAAATTTAAGGGTAGGAAGATTAAGAATTCTAAGTCTTTCCTCATATGATTTGTGT
>Ga0209679_1001237_pt1 | contig 10668 bp, 8 predicted proteins | sample WorMetHEROISLAND_4_FD_187408 | JGI IMG/M metagenome (GOLD analysis project Ga0209679, IMG submission 187408) | Marine gutless worms symbiont microbial communities from Max Planck institute for Marine Microbiology, Germany - Olavius sp. 2 HERON... ...
CATCATGTAGGCTATTTAACAAGAGGTGGACGTGAAGTGTGAGCTTAGTGAGAAATTGATCTCAACATCAAAAATCAACTGTACATTACAGAATAAAGATAGACCCATACTATCGTGGCTCTACCTGCCGTAAAACTGCTTCCAGCTGCGTCTTGGCCACTATGAATATTCAGTTTTGAACCTTCGATTTGTGGTTTTAAACGACATGGCTCATCACTTATTTTGCTTACTAAGTTGTCTCGCTTTAAATTCAACAGCCAAAACAGCTGCAATCACTATACTAACTTAACATGGCAACTTTCAATCTCGATAACTATGACATTTTCTATAGCGATAAGTGACAATAAGGCAGAAGCCTAGGTGTGCCACAACACACAAACTGTGTGTTGTGGCACTAGTAACTGTTTTGAGCTTATGAATTTCTAACTGAATCATTTTTGGATGCCGATGCTTAGTAAGAACGGCTTACTTCTTTAATAATAATGGTGATGCTTTTAACGCTCATTTTGAGTTGTTCAATGTAAGTAACTGTGAACCAAATACTTTTCGTCTCAAGTTTTACTAGCTAACTAGTAACTATGGGAAATTCCATATGTCATTTAACACACAAAAAGACCTCATGCATTACAAGCAAGTATGCTACAACATTTATGTAATAATACAGTATGACTTTTAATATTCTGTTAGGTTACACAAGAGCAAATTAATTAAATACATGTACAGTTAAGTGCAAAATGCAGTATATAGTAGCTCACAAACACCCAATAAGGTGAATAAACAATCCAAAGCCATAGGAAGTCTCATTATCTGATCCACATAAGTGTCCCACAATTTCGATCAAAGTTGATACAGCAACATTAATTGATACTCACTGTAAAAATAAAACGTTTTTATCGACGTTGACATTCTCACTGAGAAAAATCCATGCACCATACAGTCAGCAGCCGGGGTTATAATGACGTTATTACTACGGCATTCCTCATATTAACAGTCTTGACTTATTAGCATTTAACACCCATGACCGGCCACTGCGCACACACAAACACACACATCGAACGAACGCATTATCTCCGCCATTCACTTGGCGGAGATAATAATCAGCAAAGGTACGGTGCTTATGCACATGTCACCTAGCTGTCATTATACCAAGCACAACATATCTGCACTAAAACTGTAGCAAACATACAAACACCAGCTATACTATTTAGATCTACTGTTTATACACAAACGGCGTCTTAGATGTTCTACCCGAGTAGGCAACACCATGCCCTCACAAATCATCCTAACTCGTTAACACTGCTGCATGTCACTGCATAATATAAACACACATACAATCATCACTACATTCATCACAATTACTACAGGGTGACCACTCCAGACACTATGAAATTCCCTCTCTGAGAATTCGCGGCACTCCTGACCATTTTAACTGGTACTCACAGCATGCCTGTACTACTAGTGTTAAAGTCACTGATCAAACTGTTAAGTTCATATTCAATGACAATGACTTCATAATGATAACATCATTAAAACCACTGACATCCACAGCAACACTACAATGGAAAATTATAAAAGTCACACAATCCTCTGTCCTCATTTCCACAACATAGCTAACATAAGTTTTTGGGCAATTTTCCATGACAGGATTTTTTTCCCTGAAAAGTTCCTGACATTTCCCTGACATCTGTATAATTCTCTGACATTTCCAGGTTTTCCAGACAAGTGGTCACCCTGCTACTGGTATGACAACCAATACTCAAACGATAAGTTAATAACGGCACAGTTAATTGCAGGTTAAGAAGCAAGGCCAACGTCTATGAGATAATTTTCATTGTACGATGCTGAGTGCAACACTGACCCAGAACACTTATTAACAGCCAATCGAAGACCACTGAAATTAAGCAGTAGTATGATATTCATATCAATTAACAGTAACATCCAACCACAGACTTATATTATGACGTTCATTCAATCATATACAGTGATTCCACTCTGGTTACTTTGGCATGTAGATAAATTATTGAAATGTTTTAGACTTCAAACCCACGTCTTAACTGCTCTAACTTCTCTATAAAAATCAGACGATATCAACAATTTACTATCTGTAACAGATTATTCTAAAAACAGCATATTATCCTTTTTCGGAGCAGACATGCAGCTGAATTGTACAAGCAGATGATCACAGAAAGTAAACTGGCGACGGTTCCAGCTATTTCTCTCCGCGGCTCCAAAAGCTGAAAACACTGCAGACTCACTAGTATCTCTGGACCGTATGTCACTCATTGTGCATCATCAGGTTCCACACTGCTCTCAGTAATTGGTCGAAAATGCTGCAGCCAACAAAGTTAACATGGCACTCAGAACTGCTACTGCTGCTACTATTACTACCTCTACTGCTAGTGTTGTAGTTTTGTTTAACCAGCAATCAGGGTCGCCACAAAGTAGGAGAAAAATTCCCCGAGTTTTCCAAGCTTTTTTCAGAGCCATAAACTTACTTTTCCATAGGTTACCGCAACAAAAAGTAAATGTAATAATGACCTTCATCGAGGGTCATTCCACATCAATTCCAGCAATATAACAGGTCATCATCGCACTCTGACCATGTCGGAAATACACGAAACTTTGTTCATTTGAAGCCCGAGAACTTGGATGGAAAAACGCAATTAAATTACCCAGACAACAGCTGTTTTACGCAAATATTTGAATGACAAACTAAAAATACTCTGTTTGTTACAATTTTTCCCTGAGGTTGCATAGAATTCCAAGAATTCCTTGACTTTTCCATGTTCGGAGAAATCCCTGAGTATTCTAGGTTTTTCGGGTTTGTGGCCACCCTGGCAATATGTCTGTAGGTTATGCTCAAAGTAAGTTTTGGAAACTGTTGCAGCATAAATTTTACAGGCTGGACGCCATTTCCAACAGCCTCAAAGTACTTAAAGGCATTCATACACATAGTGAACCACAGATACTTCAAAACTCAACAGTCAGCTGATAAGCAGGATGGAGTGCAATGAATGCAATGGTGATATGACCAATTTTAAAAATTCTTTCACTAGCATACCGTACTCAAATACACATTGTATATTTGCAATAAAATGATCACCGAAGATCACATCACACCTGTCAAAACTTTATTACACAACCATGACAATACTCGCATTCAAAATCCGACATTAATATTTCACAAACTGCTGTTTGTTCAGTGCACTGGATGTGGAAAACTGGTCGCTATTTGATATACAGTTATGACACAAAAACTTAGCGGCTTACTTTTCTGGACCACATTTGTATATAAATGTTGTAAGAATAAAGCTTAACACTGCACAAAATACAACACGTGGGCACATTTTAGTGACAGATATATGCAGTGAATACTGAATTATTACCGCAAGTCAGCCCAAGTGCTTCATTATGTGACTGTTTATTATATCAATATTTCACACATTCACTCTATGCGATCAGTGTCGTATTTTTTGTAACTGCTTTATTCAATGGATGGTATCAGAAGAATGATAACTGGCACTGTTCTGAGTTTCCATGATTATATGAGTTTCCACGATTATGTTAATCTGAGTTTCCATGATTATGTTAATCTTAGCCAGTATGGTATGTATTATAATTATTGTCTATGTGCATTGGTTTTATAGTTTACGTTTTACTCCATATTTTAGGGCAACTGTTAGTGCAGCTCGCTGCCTTGTTGTCCTGCCACTATTGCAATTCTGTACTTGCTGGTGTCTGTGCTTGACGTTGGCAAATAAATGATGATGATGATGATCCAACTCTTGCCATGGCCGTGCCACAATGATAGCACCATAAATACTGTCACGTTTATTACTACTATTACTATTACCAAGCAGAATAAAGAAGTAAAATTAAACCACTTGGAGAACACAAAGCTCTGCTGAGAGATGTCCACTGCCATTAGACCACTGCCATCTGATGAATAATAATAGTAAACTATTATTATTCCATTGAAAAGCATTATGGAGTATAAAATTGGGGAAAGGATAAGGGTTTTCCGATCTAATCGATTGGTCCTTGTGGCCACCCCATGAGGGTGGCCACAAAGTTGGAGAAAAAATTCTGAGTTTTCCAGGCTTTTCCAGAAAGTCATAAACTTACTTTTCCACAGGTTATCGCAACAAAAAGTAAATGCAATAATGACCTTCATCCGGAGTCATTCAACATCAACTCCAGCAATATAACAGGTCACCACCGCACTCTGACCATATCAGAAATTCAGGAGACTGTTTACCCAGTCAACAGCTGTTTTACACAAATATTTGAATGACGAACTAAAATACTTTGCTTGTTACAATTTTTTATGAGGTTGCACAGAATTGCCTGAGAATTCCCTGAGTTTCCATATTCAGAGAAATCCCTGAGTATTCCAGGTTTTCCAGGCTTGTGGCCACCCCGATCCCTCCGAAATTTTGTTAAAATCAATTCATAACTTTCTAAGTAACAAAATGGACAGAGAGACAAACAGAAAAACAGACAGTCAGAAGACAGACACACATGGGTAAAAACAACCTACTTCTCTTGGCCGAGGCAAAAAGGGAGTTATTAATGCCAACAACGAACCTGGTCATCATCTCCGTCCAGGAGAACAGCCGCAATAGGGTCAAAACATCGCCCAGATTCGTCAAGCGGTCTCTGATATGTCTGGTAGTTGGAGAACTCTGAACTTGTATCAGGACTTGCCACGTTAGCAGTGATGGGTGACAGAGGGTCAGCCTCGCTGATGTCCGACACGTTCAGGCTGGCGAGATACTGATCCAAAACTCCGACAGCTACACGAGACGTTTCAACATCAGCAATATTGCAGTCAGCGGGAGACGAACGAAGAGGAGTAGATTTCTTTTGACCAAGTTCCACAAACTCTCCGTCGGTCTTACCTGCAGTGTGTTCACCGGCAACATTTTCACTAAGTGGAAAAACTCCATCCACCTCCGCTGCATCTTTTACACTGCCATTGCTATCAGCATCGGCTGCAGCTGATGGAGGGGAATCTGGGACTTCGAAGCAGTCATTGGGATCCGCACTGCCAACGACCTTGAAGGTTATATCAGCCAGGATAACCCGCCTGTTGTGCTCATGTGGAGGGTCTTGACAATGCTTCAGTGGCAGAATTCTTAAGTCCAGTGGCTCCGTTACATCTTGGTCGACACATTCCACTTTAGACTCAGAAGTCAGCTTGAGGTTGAGTGGCTCTTCGCTGGCCGATGTAGACTGATAATGCAGAAGCTGTGAACGGAGCGTCACCTGCAGCTTTTCGAGCTCCGCCTGACGCTGACGAACCTGCCTCAGCTGCTGCAAAATCTTCTCATACTCGGACATGTCGGCCGACAACTGAGAGCGACGACGCAACGTGCGTGCTTGCTTATCGAGCTGCTCAACCTGGTCACTGACTTTCTTGTCAACGTCAAACACGTCAGAGTTCTCGGCAATTTTTTCATCTGTACTCCAACCATGGAAGATGTTCTCCTTATTTTCAACGTTTTGAAAAACATCCTCATCTCTTTGCTGGTTGCGCAATCCCTGTTCCAGCCCAGTTGCTTCATCAACACCGGACGCAGTATCCAACACTGATTCGACATCTTTTGTGTTTTTCAAATCTGCTCTCTGAACCTGATCAACAGAGACTGACTTGTCAGTAGTAATCAATGTCTCAGTTCTCGAGCTGTGCAGTTTCTGCTGTAAGTGAGGAGAGGCATTCTCTTTGCAATTATCCATCTCCACGGTAGCAATTAATTCAGCAACGGCTTTCTTTGCCGAGGCTAAATCGCTACCACGTAAGGCTGCTTTCTTTGCTGCCAAATCACCTTTTACTAGTTTTCTGCTGCTTGGAGATCGGCCAATCACTGATAGCGGTGAGCGGACACCACCCGCCTTGCCAGAGGACAACACATTGTCACACCATGACGGGCTTGAGTACACTACATGGTCAGCTGGTCGGTCACAGTAAATGTTTCCGACTACATTATGACCGTCAGTTTTCTCAGCTTTTTTCACTTCATGTTTTTCTGCAGCCTGCAGTACAAAACAGACACAAAAAGTATATCTCGACATATAAAATTTTACTACCAATAAGTCACTGACAGAAACTGCAGCATTAGAAAGACACCATTGAACAAAACACCATAACAGTCAGTCAAAAATGCCGCAGTCATTACATTAAAATACCATTAACTTATACAGGGTCGCATAAAACACCCCCAACAAAAAGTATCATAAAATTGATAACTACTTTTAAAGTCACTTCCTTACATACATTCTACGCAATTTTTTTAAAGTCCACACAGAACAGACAATTTATTTATCATTTTTTTGGTAACAGTTTTACATCAGCATCAAAAAGCGGACAACGGCTGCAGCAACCATTCTTAGATGAGTCGTCACAAACATAATCAGTAATGTTATGCTCCATTTCACAACGGCATTGTAAGCAGGCTTTGTTATAAAATTTACCATACTCAACAGCAACAGGACTGTTTATACACAAGTGATCCGATCTACATGTAAACGGATGCAAATTGCTACTGAAAAACGCTTTCTCCTCGGTTCACTGAAATGCTGCTGTGGTCCCAAGCTCCATCAAAAACATCTAAATATTATTTCCGTATTAAATTAAAACACTGCTAAGAAAATGCTACTTTTGCCTTGTCACTAGTCGTGTTTTGTAGTGATCAGCATCCAATGTCAATGAGAAAAAGCAACCTATATAATATCAGACCTGTGACCCAGGTACGCTGCCAGCGACGTCCGGTTTTGCAGACTGAATACTGTCGTCAGACTCATCGAACTGTATTGTCCTCACCACCTCATTCTACACATCAAAACCATTAAGACAATTAACAAATGAACAACACCTGTGCAACACATGGTTGGAGTACTGGACTTGTCACTTTCAGGTCGCAGGTTCGAATCTCACTGATGGCCATTTGCAAGCAACCTTGGACAAGTTGCTAGCCTACAGTATGCTCAGGTCAACTCAGCCTCCCAACCTTCACGGGATGAAATGAGTAGTAGCTTAAATGCTACGGGGTGAAGGCCTAGTGTGGCTGATTGGGGCAGTGGTATGTCTGTGTGCTGCACCACCGGTTCAATTGTTCGCTAGCGCGGGCAATGGATAGCCGCACAATGCGCTGTGGTATCATTAGCTCATGCCAATCAGCTGCCACTTCTAACACTGTAAAGCACTTCTGGTCACGAGTTCACGTGTAAGCAGCACCATAGCAAGTACCCCACCTTTACGTTTTTTTTACCTTTTAACATGTCGACAATACAGTACAAACTAATTGTGCACTGCAACGGCACAAACTTATCGTCTGACACAGCTTTAAATGTGCTTCTATTTATTTAACTTTAAAGATGCTTTAAGCTACTTACCTTCCAAAGTCGTCGATTATCAGGTTCAGTCAGATTGACAGGATTTGTCAGAGGAACTCGCTGTGCAGGCTTTCATACACAAACAACATTTGCAAATCAATCTACAGTAACTGTCAGTAGATAACGACAGTATGACCCAGCGTTGTAAAGTCAGTTTATATAGCAACACGCAAGTATACGCAATACACAAGTACACATTAACCAAAAAACACCCACAAATGTGCTGCTTACATTAGCACTGAGGAAAGAAATGACTCAGCAAGATATTCAGAGTAGTAGTCAAATAACAGCTAAGGGCAACTAGAAATTAGAACTCGACACACAGTGTCTAACTGAGTATGTCTCTGCCCGCTCTACCCTTAACCTCTGACCGTTTTGTCCAAACACAAGCGTTCATCCTTATCCCAAAAGGCATCAAACTTAAAGTTTGGTGAAATTCAGTTCAGTATTTTTCAAGATTTTGTGTAACAAGGACAAAAAGTGCATTTCCACTGCAAATATCCGCAGAAACCTTATATTGACAGAAACTAGAGTTCCATACTTTGGTAAAATCAGAACAAGTCACATTGAACACTTCAACATACACCAGTAAATCTGAAACAACGGGCTTGCAGACGACTGCTGACTGTTCAGCATCTGTTTTTTTATATGCCAAATAAGCCTTATTATGGCTTATTAACGCAGTGCTTTGACTGTGTTGGCTGGATGACAGGCAAAATATCCAGCCCATTATCAGTGTCGTGGGTCATAGACAGTCAACGACAGCCAACCTGTGCTGTCAATCATGATTGGAACTATTTTTGGAAGTGGAACTGGATACGGATTTTGACTGGAGGGGATGGAGTGATGGGCGGAGTTTTTCTGTAGTTCCGCAGTAGACTGATTGAATGATGTGTGTGTTGTAGAAGTTGTCACCGTTGTTTTGTTAATATTTCTCTTAGTTTATTTTCTTGAGTTTCTAAGTAAAGTTAGTCTAGAAAATTTATTGGTTCTTGGAAGCTGCATGATCATCCAAACCTGACATATTTGAGACCTGAAATGTGGCAGGTTATACAATAACAGAACGATGGTTCTTGGTGGCTGCATTATATCTGCCAAACAAATTAAGTAATGACATTCGGAGTACAGAATCAAATGAAGACCTTTTTAGCCGTCGACACAGGATTTTTGCTCACGGATCGCATGTTTCCTGTACATCGAGGGGTCAAAACATGACCAGCAGCTCCACGTGGAGCTACAATAATGTACACATACATGTATATGATACACTGTATATATACAACACGTAATCCAAATCCTCATGGAAAGTTTTGGCCTGTCCCGTGAGGATGCTCCAAAAGGCGATCAATGGAAGTGAGTAAGCGGGTAGTTTCTTAACGGCACATCAGCACACGAATGGCCATTTTGTGTCATGAATAGTAAAAATAAGGTATGACAGTTAAAAGCAGTAAAATCAAGGCTATTACGCTATGATAAAAACTAAATAACAAACACTGTAGTTAAATAGGAGATAAAAATAACAATGAAAACTGAAAAGAAATATAGAAACAACGTTATTTAGCTACAATAAAACGAGAAAAACAAACACTACAGTAAGAATTTCTTTCATAAAATCAATTTTAATGTAGCGATCAACGGAAACTGAGAATCAAGGGAGAATGAGTGAGTCCCGAAGGTAACTTTGGAGACGAATCTTTTCTGGCAATCAACTGCACTGCTACTGACAACCAAACTCAAAACAAACAACAGAAAATACAGGAAAAACACAGACAGCCACACACCAGCCAGCCCAAGGTATGAAAAAAACACAAGAAATGTACAAAAACTAAAAACTAAACAAAACCTAAACAGGCAGGCCCTAGTACACCTGCAAGAACTGCTCTTACATGTGTATTTATGACTGTGCACAATTGTGGCACACAATACAGCACAGAACAGTTTTGATGATCTTCCATCTTATCTTCCAGACAATCGTCACACCATGTCTATGGAAAGTGGCTGTTAAAACATTGCGCGCGCGTGTGTGCATATATAAATATATTGTTTATACCATAAACATTATGCCCACAGCACATAACTTAATCATTACATCGTCAGATAGGATGACAGTGGCAAAATAGTGCAGTATGACTTGTTCAGCAATGCTGTACAAGGGGCACAAGTTCATGACTTCATAAAAGTAAAACAGTTTCTCACTCTGTAGCTTGGCAGTGTTCATCTCACCCAGCCGTGATCGTATCCGATCAACAACGAAATCCGTGTTAGGCACAGGGACTCGCTGCAACAGATGCACACATTTTGCAGCAAAGTAATCATAATTATAATTAATAGCTGTGTGATCGGTATAGCACCAGCTGTGATGAAATTATCATAAAACTGACTAAAACCTCAGTGATAGCTGCTACAGACAACTTCTAGCAATGTGTTTAACTGCGACCAGACCAGCTCACTTTGCCAACTTATCTGTGGACAAGGCAAATCCTGAACAACCACTGTAGCAGAATAAATGGACCAACTTCAGATACTGTCCTGTAGTTTAAGAATCAGCAGTCATTTGCCAGCTTTGATGGAAAATAGCGGAGGAGATAAGATTTTGAAAATGGAAGAATTTCTAACTTTCAATGCCACGTGACCTTGCCGTTGACCTTGGATTGGGCACATGGCACACCGTCGTGTATCACTCATCGACCTCAACATATACACCATATTTCACTTGAATTGGAGAAACTTCTGTAGACAGATGGGCTGACGTACGTATGGACAGACATCAAGGTCGGCTTTATTGGGTCGACTCTTCACTCGGAGTCAACGTAATAAAACTATAAATCAGTTCATTTGTGATCAGGACTACGTGCACACTACAGCTGATGAATGTGCTGGCTATTGACTTAGCACATCATCCATCCCATGCTGGTTCAGAAAATCTACACAATGAGCATATGTCTCCCATTATCTTCTTACATTCACCAAAAACCTGACAATAAAAATAACAAACCTGAGCACAACCACGTTTAGTGGCAGAAGCTGCTTCGGGAATTGGCACACGACCCGGCTGTCAATTATAAATACACATGCAACACCTTGACGTTTATAACAGAATCAAACCATATGACACACATGTATATGCAATCAGATTCTATTACTTTCAAATAGAGCTGTCGAATTAACGCGTTAATTAACGCGTTAACGCGTTAAAGAATTAATCGCGATTAAAAAAATTAACGCCGTTAAAAAAATTAACGCACATACATAAATTCTATGAAGCAGGAGTTC
>Ga0209679_1001238_pt1 | contig 10664 bp, 8 predicted proteins | sample WorMetHEROISLAND_4_FD_187408 | JGI IMG/M metagenome (GOLD analysis project Ga0209679, IMG submission 187408) | Marine gutless worms symbiont microbial communities from Max Planck institute for Marine Microbiology, Germany - Olavius sp. 2 HERON... ...
GGGGAGGGTATCCCTTCCCCAGCCGACTGGGGGTTTTGGGGGAGGGTCGTAACTTCGTAAGCTCCCCAGCGGGGTCCGAGGCAGAACCCCGGCGAATTTTAAGCGTCATAGAAAAAACTGGTGTAAGGATAATCCAATGTTTTCATGAATCATTTTTCTGGTACTAACGTATTCTCAATGCTTCTAATGTCCGGTTGAGTTTGGTCATTATACGTTGCGTGGTTTTAGTTTTAGTGCCGAGACACACAAACACATATACACATATGTACAGAGCGGATAAACACCCTGCTTCCACAACTACGGTACGTCCACGTAAATAAAAATCACTGTAAGACAATAATGGTCAAATTTAAACTATCACATATTTTTGTTGAACAGTTAGGAGAAATGGTGCTGAAAGCAGTTTGCTCAAGCTAGTCAACGGTTACTAAAATAGTAGTGGCCCCGAGAAAATATCAGCGGCTTGGAGGAGGCAGAATCAAACTTGCCCCAGGCACCAAACGGAACGATCAGAGCAGTGCAATTGTCCGTGGAGCCATAGAGAAGTGCCTGGTCAATGACAAGACGTGCAGCCTCACTGGCGTCAACACAAGATGACACAATCTGCACGATCTCATCGTTGTTGAGAGCACCATGTACACCGTCTGTCGTCAGCGCCAAGAAGACATCACTGCCATGACGTATCTATGTCAAAAACATAGTAGCATGCAACATAGTGATCACATCGTCGCAATCACACTGACCATTATCGATTTTATGTTCTTTGTCTTCAGCCAAAGGACTCTACGCCGACTCTATTGAACTCAATTCATTAGACCTCAGGGTAAGGATGTCAGATCAGCTATTGTGCAATCATATGCTCACAAAATGCAGCTCAAATAAACGCTAATGAACTGGCTCAAAACGTCTGGGTCTATTCTGGATACAAGATATTAAATGAATAGCATTAACTATGACTACTACTCTTGGTATCTGCTTAACTGTTTCCTTAATGCTGCTGCAATGTTCTTCATAGCAGTCAAGCTGTTTTCCTTTGTCAGTTACTGCTGCTATTTGTAGTAGGCCCTAATCATGTTACGATCTAGCTGAATGCACTTAGTGTACTGACCTAGTGTATGTTACTTACTAACTCACGGGTTAATTTTTAAAATGCACTGACAAAACTATAGGTTGATTATTATGATCATTCGCACACTTTTACAAACTTTGCTTTTTCCATTTTTACCCGCGCGACGCTATGCTAGCGCGGGTCTTTGCGACAGCGACGTGTCCGTCCGTCTGTCTGTCTATCACACGCCGGTATTGTGCCTAGCAGAGCAAAAGCAGGATCGTGAAATGTACACCATCTGATAGCCCCATCACTCTAGTTTCTGGGAAGGTATGACTCGTCGAAAAATTCGCAAGAGGTCACCCCAAAGGAACGTGCCAAATGAGGGGGTTGGGTTTTTTGGCGATTTTTGACCAATATGTCGTCATATCTCGAAAACGGTGCATTTTAGACACAAAGTTACTATGGGACGGTAATAGGAAATCATATGTAAGCTATCGAATGGTGCCACTTTCGATGACCTTGAGTGACCCCTGAACTGGGTTTCAAGGACACGGTAATTTTAAAAGGCGAATATCTCCAAAGCGAGGCATTTTACAGATACAGCTACTATATAGGACGCTAATAGGAAACCATAGGCACGCTATCGATAAGCAAGCTAGCTATACAGCTTACAACCCCACTGCTCGTAAATCGTGCAAACTTTTCGCAAGCGTCGCGCGGGTTTGTCAGCGATAGCTGGGCTTTCTTGTTATAGCAGACATGTGCATTTTTTAGCCGTGTTATGTTAAATGATCTGATGCGGCATTAGAAGTCTTGGTCTTCATCTTGGTCTCAAAAAAATATGAAAGTCTTGGTCTTGAAAAAGTCTTGTTTACATCACTGGTACGAGGGTTAACTATGAAATGTCACTGGTCACCAAGTAGGCAGTGAAATGTAAACAATGTCTGTTATTGTTACTATTACAGCCGATGCAAACACCAGTAATATGATAAAGATATGAACAAGAGTTTGGTGTCTTGTTTTTTGACTCACACTGTAGATCTTGATATAAACTGTCATGTTACACTTACCTCCAGTGAATGCACGTCTGGCTCAGCAGTTACTCCACACTTCTTCAGTTCTACGTCACCTATACTGCGTGTCATTTCCAGAACACCATTGACCCGTGGCCGCCCCACGCTGCTCCATGTTATTCGACCATTGCATTGCTCAATGCGTTCTCGCTCCTTGGCTGACTCTGGTTCATGGTCCTCAGTCAGCTGCAATGCTGACGCCTTGCGGCAGAGCAGTGCCCGGCTGTCACCGACGTGTGCCACTGCCAGCTCAGCACCGTTTCTGATAACACAGACTGTTGCAGTGCATCCACTGGATTGCGTCAACGACGCTCGATCATCAGTGGATCTCATCTTACCAGTCACTGGCTTGTCATGCAGCACATTCGCTGCTCGCCTCTGCTTACCTATCACCATCGTCAACACAGCTCACTTTAACATATTATTACACTAACAACTGTAGACACAAAATACACTGAGCAACATGCACATAAGCATTATGAATTGCATGTCAGTGCTGTCAAAGTAATGCTTTTGAATTACAATACTATACAACACTGATGCTGCGCCATGGATATTACACAAATAGCAGTAACTACGACTACTACTCTTGGTATTTGCTTAACTGTTTACAGCAGCATTCTGCAACGTTCTTCTAATAACGCAATGAACTTGACAAAGAACTAAAAGCAGTTAAAATATACAAGTATATAATATGACTGGTAACAGGGAGCACTTCAAGAGCAGCACATTCATGGCCAAAGCCAAGGCCAGTGGTTTCTGAGGCCAAGATCAAGGCCAGTGGCCATCGAGGACAAGGATGAGGACCAATAGTCTTTAAGGTCAAGGTCAAGGCCAGTGATCATAAAAGACAAGGTCAAAATAAAAGCAGTTTTACATAGATCAACATAGTTTTTGGATCATCACAATACCAAATTATTTACATGGTAGTTGGGTCACATAAATTGTTCAGAAGAACTCAGTGTATTTTATTCTTTGTACCAACACCATCAGGTGCAGTCACAGGTGGCCATCACATTTCAGAAACACAAGCTGGCTAAGATGTTTTTCCCCAGCCTAGACCAGCTGAGGCACATGATCAAACCACTCCGGATGAAGATATGCTTCACTGGTGCGGACACTGCCAGAACCGACAAAACTTTCTCCAGCAGTGGCTGCAGTATCTGGATTGTACCTTCAGCCTTCAGATGCAACCATGAATCATTGTTGGCTACACCTGCCCCGTGCCAAATCCAGGCACTTCAGCACGGCACTAAAGGTTGCAACTATAAACCCATTACACTGAACATGCTAATTACAGGCGACTGAAAGCCAAGGCATCAAGACCAAGGCCAGACCTTTTCAAGGCCAAGGACATGATTCTTTGTCCTCAAGCTGTACTTAAGGTTGAGGACAATTCTAGAGGACTCCATCCCTGGCTGGTAGTGATTGAAAATTAATACTTCACTTTCAGAAAATTAACAAATGATGTCAGCTTTATAATCGCTAATTATTTGGATAACCCACGACATTCACTGGTTGCAAGTGTGAGACAAACAATAAACAAAACAAACATAGTACAAAGGGAACTGAAACAGTCCACTCACAATGTCAAAATGTGCCTAATGAAACAATGTGATTAATACAAACCTTTGTGAAAAGTAAATCTATCTGTAGATTTCACTATCACTGAAGAGTGTCAGTTGTCCACTTTAGTTGGAATGTATTATTTCATATTACTATATACTTGAATAAGGAAATTTTTAACTGTTAAAATATTTTAATAATTAAAACTTTTTAATGATAATGATAATAGCAAGATTTATCATTACTATTTGCACCCCTAATATTATAACAATAACAAATTGAAATAATAAACAAACACTAAATAATAAATAACAGTAACATTTAACATTTAATTTTACCCCAAAATTAATGTTAGTAATACTCTATCACAATATCTCAGATCACTAATTTTAACAATTAACAAAAAGCTTTCAACATACGTTTAATGTATTTACTATCCTCAGTAAATCCATCGTTCACTTTCAGATACGCCTCTTGTAGTGCAGTTTTTAAATCACTGTTGTCAGCCAAGACACGTTTCACATGTCCTGAAAGGTGTTTGACAACATAATCGACGGCTTCAGCGCCACCATGACCATCAAATATACCAAACATAAGAAGATTTGGTGCCAGTTCTACAGCAATTGTCCGATCTTCATTCACCTGCCGCCGACCATCCAGGCTTGCCTCTCCAACATCAGCAAGTGAAATCATTGGAATCAGTCGACCACGCCTAATACTCTCTTCCACGTTTATTGCCAACTCCATTCGGTTGTTCCACGAACCCAGTGTGTCGAAGTTGACACCACGAGCCCTCTTTCCTGTGTTAGCAGGATCTGAGAGATAGCTGACAGCACGATATGGAACATTACATGCAGCCAGTCGAGAAGCAACATACAGCCGTGCTTGTAAGCAAAATGCACACGTTGAAAGTACCTTTAAACCAGGCACTTTTGCCATGCTGCAAACAAATTACCAAAAACACTGTTCAATACCTCTCACTAGTTCAAGTTCCAGTGTTCAGACACTTTTCTGAATGTCCTTCCTAATGTCACCTATGACTTGTATACATCGAGTTCTACCGTTTTACTAGGAATTGTACCTGCACGTTTCTCTCACTTCAAAATCCGCACTTATAATTAATCCATTTCCTCGGTAATTAATTTCAGATTAATTACATAATCAGATAATTGGTGTACAAAGTATTAGAACCCATATGCATGACTTTACGCTTATCTACATTGAATAGCATTTGTCAATACTTTGGTTCTTTGTGTTCTATTGTACCTGTATGTTGTAGGGTTTCTCTACAACTGCAATAAAGCATGTCATTATTATTATTATTATTATTATTATTATTATTATTAGTCAACACTGCTGAAAGCAATTCCACCTTCCACGTTCCTTCCACCTGACATGTTACCGTAGCATGGTCCACATAAACCTTATGTCTCCAGAAACTAGAGTCATTGGCCTACATTTCTGCCACTGATAGTACGGGTCTATCTTCATTCCAATTTTCGTGGTGGGCTCTGAAAGACGCATCTTTACTGCAACAGAGTGCATATCGGCCGTCTAAGGTCATCCAAGGTCGTTGATTTTGGAACCAATCGAAAGGGTGTATGCGACTTCCTATTGGTCATTAATAGTAACATTGGTCATATCTTGCACCATTTCTGAGATACGGCAAGTTACTGGCTGAAAATCGCAAATTTTCCTACCCCACTCTCATTTAACACCCTTGCTAGGGTGAACCACTTGGAATTTCTGGGTCAACTTTTTATCGCCAAGACTAGAGTCTTTGAGCTATCCAGCGGTGAAGGTTTTGTGATCTTAGCTTGCGCCGGGTGTAGCTAATTACTGCTCCAGCCGCCGAAGCAGTGCTGTGGAGGGCCCAAACCAGCCCGCAGCACTACTCCGGCGGACAAAACAGTAATGAAATTGCTCCAGCGGTTAAGATATTATTAGAGAACGCACCGATTTTGCAACTGGTTCTGAACCGGTGCCGATCTATGTAGATCAGATTCGGGCCGATCTACTGAAAGATCGGTCACCGATCTTGCTGTTATCCGTCCTATCAATACAATACAATGCAATAGAAGTATTTAATGAGCCAGGTAAAATCGCCCAGCACAGCAGCGAGACAGAGACGCAGAGTCCATTTATTTAACGTCGAATGTCACTGCAGGCAGCACAAAAGCAGTGATCTCACTATGCCGCGGGCATATAACGTGCGGTGGGTCGCGTCATGGCACGCACTAATCACGTTACATAATAGCCATGATTTCACACCACGCATGCATCTGCAGTTGTCGCCAGGGTAGGTGGCAGCGTTTGACTGATGACCGACGCCACCCCGTTTTCATGGTGGGTATCAGATTACGCGTTGATCTAGTGAGTGTAGCATGACTAAACTGGTGCCGCCGGCGCGACGTTGCTTGTATTGTTGGCAACTGCACGCGGGTCTCGTTTCGTTGGCGACGGCATCAGAACATCGCGGCACGCGTGCGTGAGGGTTGGCGGTGGCAGTGTCGAGTTATGCAAGCAAAGCTCAAACAAAAACCGAACGAAATTTGATTATGGATTAATAACCGGTTAATACAATTCGGCTAAGTTACGCGAAAAATTCGAAAGTAGCATCCTCAGTCAGATCAGTAGCTGGTCTCTCTGACTGTTTACAGATGCCGCAGAGGCAGCAGCAGTGGCAATAGGCCTGACTGACGCTAACTGGTAAGCTTAGTGATATTTTCCGTGAAAATTCACGTAAAGTTATCACACGACTCGCTATTTGCCGTGAAAATTTTCATTGATTTTAGCAAAAACTGACCCTAACCCTATAAACTAACCCTAACCGTATCCCTTCACGGAAAATAGCGGAACTAGGCTTCTGGTGTACGTGAATATTCACGGAAAATAAATTTAGCGGTTCTCACGACGATTGTGCGCAACAAGTCCAGTGAAAGGTTTTAGTCTCGGAAGTCTCAAAAGTCACTGAGCTAAACAGCACACTCTATGCATTTTTGGTAAAAATTAGTTACGATCTTTCCACTTATTCCGTAAAAAATGAATTTCTGCACATTGTTATTGACAAGTATTGGCGCAACTACCTTTTTCGTGATGATTTTCTTGGTTTAATTGAATTTTGAGACTGTTCTGTAGCTAAATCTATGCATTAATCTGGATAAACGTGAATTGTTATTGCACAGATTCAGATTTATTGCATTACAGAAGCTGTGTCTGGTTTTGTCTGTTTGAGCAGAGAGATGGCAAACACAAATCATGTTGTTTATGCTATTTTGAAGTTCTTGGATGATCAACAGCGGTCTCCAGATTTGACACCGGATGCAATAGAAAGTCTGGAAGGTAAAGATGTCTTGATTGTGGTATAATTTTTGTTGCTTTGAGCCAGAGCTGTTTGCTACGGCAGTCCCAAATCCCCCAACCGACAGAGCCCACAGCAGGAGATGGGACCCTTTCTTTTACTATCTGTTGAATTTGTTGTTTTCTTTGTATGTTATTTTGCTGTATAGCTACTGCTATTTCTAATTCCCATTTTGCCTAAATACACACTTATTAATTATTCTATTAAGCACTTAACAGTTTGTAGTATGGGGCCGCAAGCAATTGGCTTTGTAATGTACGGTAATGTAAAAACAGGGAATTCAGGTGATGCTGTGGGGGCACCTTACATTGTCACAAAAAAGCAGTTAAAACAAATATGCTGAGTTATTAGTCATCAGTCAAAGCTGTTTCTAAACAGGGTGCATGAGTGTGACAGAGGTACAGACAGACCACACTACAGTAATGTGGCAGTAGGTGGCCTTATCGCTTTTAGCGATACCGCCTAATAATAATGAGAAGAACAGTCGTAACAGTGTTCCCATTTCGTACATATGAAGGTGACAGATGATGGTACAGTATATGATGATGCTCCAGAGAGAGTCGGACATGCGTCGTTACCCAGACCCAAAGCACTTTTGCTGACAGAGCATTTGCAGCTGCCGGTCCCGGCCTATGGAACAGTTTACCACCACATCTCAGAGATGCTGACTTACCGTACAGTCAGTTCCGGCAGTCACTAAAAACATTTTTGTTTGGATCGGGAGGCCATGGCGCAGTGTGAACTATTTAACTGCACCCTCTAGAAATAATCTTACTTACTTACTTACTTAACAGATAGATCAGAGAGATGTTTTTAATAATCACTGTACTAATATGTTTCTAATGCTGAAGTGGATGTGCAGAGTTTTAATCAGTCTACTGATGCCTGTTGTAGTGGCTTCACAGTGCCTGGAATCTGCTTATGGTATCAGTATTCGTGATGTTGATGCACTCACATTATATCCATTGCCGGCTCCTCTCCGGCAGATATTTTCTGCGGGATTAAATCAGATGGTTGGTATACACTACTGATATTATCTATCTTCTGTGTCTTCTTTGCTTCTCTGTAGGGCTCGTATCGTGAGAAAAAATTGCATCGCGATATCGTAGGCCAGTGTGTCGCGATATCGTAGGGTGTAGTCAGGCAGGCGACGGCCCAGCCCATGGGCGAGACAAGACGACGAGGATACTGGCGTTGATGACAGCTGCTGTGAGCGTCGGCCGGTTTCAGCGGGAGACGCAAGTGGGGCGTAAGAGTGAGGAGGGGCTAATTGAACACAGCATTCCCCTCCTTGTAGGAGAAATCGCGAATTCACGACGAGTCATATCACAGCCCGGCCATGGTCCCGTGGTGTGGGCTCAGTGGTCGGTTGTTTGCCGTGCTACCAGACAGCCTATACGGATGTCATTCTGATGCAGATCACTTATACACTACAGATAACGGTGCGGCAGGCGTGCACGGTAGGATGCCAGTCTAAATCACAGGGGACACGATATCGTCTGTGGCTGATTGTTTACGATATCGTAGCGGTCAAGATTTTCGATCGGTATCGCGATATTGTCTTATCGATTCGAGCCCTACTTCTCTGTTGTTGGTCATTGAGCATGTGGACCACAAAGAGGCTAACTGTTAGACTAGTCCAGATAAACAAGACCCAGGGGTATGTACCCATTGGGTACAGTTTGCTACTTGTTGTGTTCAACAGGATGGTCTTTGGTTCATTGTTTGCAGTCTCCTAGGTATGGGGTGAACATTTTTCTGGAAAACCTGTGAATGTTGGGCACTTTGACAGCTGTCACGGAAATATCAGGAAATTGACCAGAAGTCAGGGAAGTGTCGGGGGGAAAACCTTGTCAGGGAAAACTGTTTATTTATATCTTCACATTTGGGACAATGCCGATGTTTAGTAGCATTGACTTTGACATTGACCTTGATTCATCCCACATCCAAGTGGTCCACACTTCAGTGCCATTCTTGTCTGTCAAGTGCTGCCACCTCTGCTTGCTCCCAGGCGAGGTCCATCTTTTGCACGTCTTTCTTGATCGTGCTCCTCCAGTCTGTTCCTGGTGGACCTGGTCCTTCCTCTCTTGTACCTCTGGAACAGTTTACCGCCACATCTCAGAGATGCTGACTTACCGTACAGTCAGTTCCGGCAGTCACTAAAGACATTTTTGTTTGGATCGGGAGGCCATGGCGCAGTGTGAACTATTTAACTGCACCTATTTAACTGGGTCACCGGGTCAGCAATTTGGGTCTGGGTCTGGTCGGGTAATGGGTCAAAGCCCTAAACAGGCTTTTTGACTGGGATTCTTGTTCAATGTTGTGACAAATTGTAGGCAACTGCAAAGTGTAAGTTTTATTATCCTGATGCGTTATCATGGGCAGTGACATGTTAGCTACAAAACAAGTAGCCTAAATTAGCCCAAATTATGCCAATAAGTCTGTGCATTGTACACTGTACACGTCCAAAACACCGGGTCACGGGTCACTGGCGTCCCGTGTCAGGTTGGGTCTTGGGTCAGTGTCACTGACCCGGTTCCATCTCTGGAACCAGTACAGCATTCGGTGTGGTATGTGCTGGTCTCAATACATTTGTGGCAGAGTTGTTGCTGTGTACTATTTTTGGTTAAGCGCACACATCAAAGTGTTTAGTAGCATGGAAGTAACATAATAGTTAGCTGGTGCACTTTTGTGGTGCATTGCATTGCGTTATTGTATGATGTTGCTGTCATATTATCTTCACTGCCAATTAGCGAGTGATGCTCAGTGTCATGCTGTGTGTGTGTCCACCGAGCTGCTTTTATATTGTATCGACTGCATGCCGCATTATTCTAGGCGGTGAAGGTAATTCGCTGTATCCAGTACTCTCTAGTTTTATTATTCACTGTTAGTCTCAATGATGTGTGTAACTGTGACGTGAGAAGGATCGTCACTAAGAGTTTTGAAAATTCCAGCGTGCCTTGAGAGTGGTCAGGTTTTTGGTGCACCCTGTTAGTACTAAACTGGGTTGCAACTAGGAATAGAACAAGTATTCATTTCAGTGGCAAATATTGATCCGTGTACTCTACTTGTATTCAGTCAGATGTATTGCCTATATGAACCCAATAAAGTGTCCATCCTACAAGATGGCTTGTGATGTTACAGTATGAAACTCTGACACCAAACACGACTGCATTTTTACCTGCGCGACGCTATGCTAGCGCGGGTCTTTGCGACAGCGATGTGTCCGTCTGTCCATCCGTCCGGACGTCCATCTGTTACACGCCAGTATTGTGCCTAGCAGAGCGAAAGCAGGATCGTGAAATGTACACCGTCTGATAGCCCCATCACTCTGTCGAAAAATTTGCAAGGGGTCACCCCAAAGGAACGTGCCAAATGAGGGTGGGTTATGTTTTTTTGGCAATTTTCGACCAATATGTCGTCATATCTGGAAAACGGTGCATTTTAGAAAACAAAGTTACTATGGGACGGTAATAGGAAATCATATGCAAGCTATCGAATGGTGTCACTTTCGATGACCTTGAGTGACCCCTGACCCGGGTTTCAAGGACACGGTAGTTTTAAAAGGCGAGTATCTCCAAAGTGACACATTTTACAGACACAGTTACTATAT
>Ga0209679_1001240_pt1 | contig 10663 bp, 9 predicted proteins | sample WorMetHEROISLAND_4_FD_187408 | JGI IMG/M metagenome (GOLD analysis project Ga0209679, IMG submission 187408) | Marine gutless worms symbiont microbial communities from Max Planck institute for Marine Microbiology, Germany - Olavius sp. 2 HERON... ...
GTCCTCAAAGTTGATGAGGCTGTAAAAGAAATTTCCTTCTCTGATTCGGCTTAAAGACAGTTTAGGCATAAGCAAGTGTGCATGTAACCTAGAACTACAAAAACAGTTTAATACACAAGAGTTCTCAGTTGTTATTGGATTGACTATTAAGTGCACTACGGGTGGGGCGACGGATGCCTGCATTAATTCCCTGGGCTATATACTGGATGCAGAGCTTGCAGGCCAGTGTTGTATCACCGTCTTCTTGGCCTACATGTTGTGTAAAATGCGGACATCTGCTTGCACTGAAATCTCCCCTCCCCCCTTGTCCGCATTTCGACTTACCTCCCTCCAGTGCGGATGTCCTTTATGGATGACCCCTAGGGAAGAAATGGCTGCGTAGCAATAGGCCCTGTTAGACGGACTGCTGGCACACTGACCCAGTTGGTTAAAGGCGTTGATACCGTTAACAGAGCTAGCCATCTGGCCGACTTGGGTTGTCTGCTATTATGTTATGTTAACTAGTTTAACCCTTTCTGGCTCAAAGCACAGAGGACCTCTGTCTATGCGTAATTTTCTCTCTCTCTCCTCTAGTCTACCTTCTTTCAGAGTATCATGAGCAGGACCAGCAGTATTACACGGCACACATATTTTCACGCTGCACCGCGGAATTCGCCGTTTGCCGCAGAAAAAAACGCGGAATTGCCCATTTTTGCTACATTTATCAGGTTTTTAGGGCTCCTTTTTAATGTTATCATTTATAAAACAAAATCTAGTCAATGTAAGCTTACTTTTATAATAATTATGAGTACATGATTTTCATCTTTAATGGCCCTATGCAATGTGTTTTCGAGTTATAGGTTACAATAAATTCCTTATACTACGAAGTGTGATCAGTTAATACAACAACGCCTACCGGCCATGGAAGGTAGGGTATTTGGGGATAATAGTGCCACAGAATTTCACAAATTGCACCGCAGAATTTAGCAAAATATGCCACGGAAAAACGGGGGCCCTGGTAATGAGATACGTAGCACTGATACAGCCAAACCACATTTAGCAGCAATATGCAGCAATATCACACTGATACGGGCAATATTCACAGAAAGTCATCATCATGGAGAAGATGGAGGCATGGTTATACCTTTGCCCGGCGCAGACGTCTTCCGAGGTCTGTTCGTTAGACAGCCTGACATGCTCTCAAGCCGCTTCTCCAAGTCTTCCTTCTTCTCCAATGATAAGTCACTCCGTGGTCGACCGGCGCTGCTCTGTCGAACTTCACACGTCATCACACACAACTGGTCAATGACGACACAAGCAAGCAATGCAACACACACACACACGTGCCACACACATAACCTGCCCCTTTTTCAAGGTAAACCAAGATTAGCCGGTTTCTCCCCCGATTCTCCTTCTCCATTCATCCCTAACCTCTTCATGGGACAGGCCAGAACTTACCATATCCCGTCTCACACAATGCCACCAGGCAGCCTTCACCATCCTATCGAGTTCCTCAATCTCCATCGTCAAACATTGCTTGACATAGTCTGCATCATCTTTCAGGGTGGCCACTGTTTGGGGGGAAATAAAATCATGGACTTTTCTAGGACTTTCAAGCACCCCAACGACCTTATTCCAAACCCATTCCACCTCTGTTTTCATAAGTGACACAGCTTTTATGGCATCAAGTCAGTAAGTAATACTGGCGTTCGCTATATGGCTTATAGTTCTCCAAAGACTGCATCATTCTTCACATAACTTGGACAACTGACTATTTTGTAATTCAGGCATTATCAAGGACGTCTTATGCCAAGTTCCAAAACTTCCAAGCACCAAATCTGTTTTCAAGGACTTTCCAGGGCCTTGAAAAATGGTACAAATTTTCCAGAACTTTCAAACTTTCAAGGAAGAGTGGTCACCCTGATCTTTATGTTCAATATATCCAAACCACCATAATCTCCCGCTCCTAATCGAAATGCTTACTGGTTCACGTCCCAAAATTAACAACACCAATAAACAGTCATTACCGTAAGGCTTACGCGGCTTCTTCTTCAGACACGACATGACGTATGTCTCCAGTTCACGCAGTGTCGAAGGCTTCAACGTCTCAAAGTCAATCTCAATCTCATCGGGGTTCGAATCTTTGAGAGCTGGTTCACGAGCTTGAATGATCAACACGATACGGCCGAGCTTGTCACCTCCACATCACAACAACACAGACAGTCTCACTGTCAGCATTCATCCATCAGACTACAGAGAGACTGGCTGAGTAAGACGTGTGAAAATATGACTAAGTAATTTTAGAAACTAGAATATGTCGGCTAAACACATCCAGAATTTTTTTCCCCTAGACAGCTACCATTAAGTTCACCCACACTGCTGGTCAAAAATCAGAAGCAGTAACAGATGTAATGAGCATGAAATATAAGAACGCCATGCTTCTTACTACTTTCCTTCATACGTTTTCTGCTCCTCTACTACTTTCTCAAGAACGGCGTCCTACATCTTCCACACCCATATCATTTTATCAAGTTTATTCACACATTTGAATCTCATTAATCTGACCACTCTACGCTGCTTTGTATTTTCTCTGAACGTGTAATTTTACTGATCACAGTGATCAAATCTGAGCTGTCTGCATATAAGTCACCAGTGACAGGTGCTCCCTCCAATCACCTGGCAGTTTGTTGATGTCCAGACTCAGCTGCCGTTTCTCGTCGTATGTCATCGGCTTGGCGCTATCCTCCTCGTCACTGTCAAACGGCAAAATCGGCGCCAACGCCGACGACGTTTTAGATCGCCGAGGCGTCTTAGCGGTGCCACGACGTGACGATGCTGAGCCTTTAGCACGGCTCTGTGCCGCCGGCTTTGTCTGAGTCATCGGCGTGTTGGTGTACATCTGCTGATGTGCGGTATTTGGAGTGTGGTAGCTGTGCGCCGGTGCTGGAGTATGGGTTAGCGTGGAGTAGGTCGGTGTCGTCAGATGCGAAGCCCCAGGTCGTGCTGGCGTCACGTACGGCTGTTGTCTTGCCATCTGAGGCGTGCTGGCCGGGTACTTCGGTGGTCGTGACAAGTCTGACCGAGCTGCTGCAGCTGACTGTGAATATCCTGCTCCATCTGTGGGCAATGTTACTCCACTCGTCACCGCATCTCGGTGTTTCTTCTTGTCTTTCTTGGAGCTTTTGTCACCGGATATCTTTCCGAGCTGCTCCTGCACTGACTGTAGCTGTACACCACACATCACACCCTGCCAATCAGACCACACCATCGCGTTCACAGTCAGCCAATCACACCACACGTTATACTCAGTTAGCTAACATAACCACACACTCATGCACAGTGCACACACACGTCAGCCAATCAGCATCTCTATCACACAAACGATTCACTACAATGGCAACACAGTCTTGCAGAAAACAGGAACAGTAATTTTAATAATGGTTGGAAATACGCTACCTCACAAGAGAAATACAAAGTCTACAAAAGTGGAGACAAACACCAGTTAACAAACGATATCTTAAGCATGAGGCATTTGCACTCCGGCAATGACTTTTGTGCCTCCTAGATCAGAGTCATATACAGAATGACCGGCAAGGCCTGCTTCGGGGAAGTAACTGGTACAGGCAGTGACTGAGATTCTGTATACATCTGAATGACTTGCTAACAGAATGTTCAAACAGAGCACTGATAGGTAACCATTCCTTACATAAACCAAACTTGCATTTCGAAAAGCCACCAATCCTGCCAACCTCTTTAGGTATGAGATAGGCACCCTAGGCAGGCAATGCACACAATATATGCAGAACCACTACAGCATTAAATACAACATTAATTTGTTCAGAAGATAAACCTCACTTCACACTTGTTGCAAGAGATATATTCTGTGACCACTGACCACAATACTTCAAGATAAAATCAATATGCATGTCAAAACAAAAGCTACTTTGCAGTATAACGCCAACACTACCTGATGCTATTTACCTGCTCAATAGGCAACCCAAACATGGTCTTCTTTAGTTTTTGTAAAATTAAAGGCCATCTTATTACATTCAGCCTGGCTTCTGAAATTCAAAAGTTCATCAACCAATGGTGTGTCAGCATGTTCAGGTATGAGAAAACTGATATCATCCGCATATTTGCATGAAGAAGAAGAGGCTAAATACAGGGTGTCTATAAATACAGCCTAACAAATTTCCAGGACACACTAACATTAAGTTCCAGTAGATTTTTATGTTGATCGAGCTTGATTAGTATTACCTCCACAATGATATGACAAATGACACAATAACAAATATGCATATATGAAGTGTGAAATGTCTGTAAATGAGCATGTGGTGATGAGCTCCGACCAACGCTAAATTGTTAATTATACAAATTTTCCAGGAACATCAATTAAATTTCAGGATATTTCCAGTATTTCCAGGAGGCATTTCAAATTCCAGATTTCCAGTAGCTACAGGAGTTGCAGACACCCTGAAATAACTGCACATCAACAGAACTCCTGCACTTCCACACTGAATGTAGGGATCGGTCAACATATCGCTTACATAACATTCAGTGGAGGAAGCAAACCTGCTTCGACTCCACCCATCTGCCTCGACTTAACGGAAGTACGACGACAGAAAAGGAATGAAGTGACCCACAATACCAACAACCCATCATCATCCACTAACATGTAGAACACCTGTGGACGTATCTGACGTTCAAGAAAGGACTTGAATCACATGAGAGATTCGTTTCCACAACACAGTCCATCATCAGCATCATCGTCGTCAAGTACAGTTATCAATAGAGGTATACAGAGTTACAGACCTGTAGCTGTAGTTCACGTAGTCGACGTTCACGCAGTGACTCTGTTGCCGTGGCCGCCTCACTGCCTGAATCACTCGCTGCTGAGCTGTGCTCACAAGTCCCACTCAGACCGATGCTCGTGCCAGCCAGTGACCCGCCTGTGTCCATCGGTACAGGTAGCGGCCGGTCTTCAGGCATTCGAGCATAGCGGATCTCAAACACATCCTAACATCACCAGCAGTCACACAGTTACCAGCAGACCACAAAGCAAATGACACGAAATGCTATAAAATGGCATAAATGTAAAATAATTACATACATTTCTTCGACAAATATTTAACTAGATGATACTCTGATGCTCAAACATTAACGTGGATGCTTCCACCGCCGCAATAACTCAATCAAATATTTGACCCTCTAGTGACCGTGAGCTTGACCCATGATCTTCAAATGATAATCAGTTCATCTAACTGTGGCACAGAACCTGTGTAAGATTTGGTCAAAATTCTTCAAGCTGTTCAGGAGGCATGGGGACCTTGTAGTGACCTTGACGTTGAACCAACGACCTTCCAAATTTAACCAGTTCGTCTTTGGTCTGAACTACATCATCAAGTTTGGAGAAATTCCATCAACTGATTTTTAAGATATCTCACATGCATACGGACGGATGCACACACTCATGGACATACAACCTGAAAACATAATGCCTATCAGAGCGGAGGCACTAAAACATCAGTTAACAGGAAGACGCTGCTCAATAAGCACTGGACTGTGGCACTGCTAAAGCCTGTGACAAACGGTACGTGTTGCGGTGTTTACAAACATTTTTCGTGCAAAAGCACTGAACTGTTTGTTGGCTGGTAATGCTGGCCCGTGTGTCGTGGGCTTAAGCATGCAAACATCAGGCAGCGAGCTAACTATGCACACTTACATTGACAATGCAGATCACTGGTACAGCAGCGGCACTTCACACAACAGCAACAGAATTGCACCAGCATATCAACACCAGTCAAACTATTTTTTCGCCAGTTGTGAACTAACGTACACCGAATCAAGTTTGCCTGTGTGGGAGTGACCATAGTTTGCAACACCTTTTTCCGATTGATGACGTTTTGTTGCGTTCTGGAGATATTCACGATTAACTCACGAAGTTGTCCAAAATCACAGATGTTTATGGGCAGCCAAATTTTTTTTTGGGGGGGGGAAGAGGCCACCCAAATTTCTGACCAAATTTTATACATCTGAGTCACCATCGAACATGTGGCAAAGTTTGGTGACAATCAGCCAAACGACCTCAAGAGATTAGGCGGCAAAAAAAAGAAAGAAAGATCTAAACAACAGCAGCAAAACAGAATGGCCGGTGGCCAGCTACAACTGGTGGGCGGCCAGCTACAGCTGGTGGGCGGCCATAACAATTAACAACAAACTGACCCACTGACCTGCAGTTTACGAGCCATCATCACTACGTCGCTTTCCACAGCGTTGTATCGGTAACAGTTTGTGAACACAAGTCGCACGTCCTCGGCAAACTCATTCGGCGTATGGTATTCTCGACTATCAAACTTGCGCTACACAGACACGTATCACACATCAGATATTCACACACACACACACACACACACATCTATAGTACACCGAATATATATTTATGTACACACACACATGAAAGAATGAATGAACTAGAAGGGCTTAAACCTTCATAAGCATAAACCTCCACTGAGAACAGCGCTGCCACCTGATTAATAAAAACAAGTTAATACAATCTGCTATAAATATCCCTTTAAAATTCTTGGCTTGCCACCACAATCTAATCCACTGATCACCATGCCACACCCGACATGTAAATTTCATCAAAGCCTGTTTATAACATTTCATCTAATCCAGCAGACAGACAGATGTTGAAAACATAACCTCCTTCCTTTGACAGAGTTAATGAACAGGTTCATTCATTTAGCACAAAGAAAACAAATAATCAGAATATATATTTTAAAAAACATACCAGTCACGCGTGAAAAGCATATCTGAAGAGCATCAGTATTTTTGTAGAATGAGTCACCACTTAATCCTCTTATTATTACTTGTTCTTTTTTCACAACAGAAAACCAGATGACGTTTATATGGGAACCCGAGTAGACACTAGAGTGCACTATAGTTGACGAGATACTATTATAATTAGTGCAGATCTAATGAAATGCAGCGTCAGTCATGAAAAAGCACACAACTGAAGAAAAATGGCAGAATGCAGTTGATCATAGGGGACTACGACAGCAACAGAGACTGCAGGAGTGCACTACCTTGACAGTTCCAAGATCCATCGGCCGCTTGATGATGTCGTAGTAGTCTGTGAGACCAAGCAGCTCGACAGCTACTGGCTGCAGGAACGGCCAGGCATACATCTGTGTACACAGCATACTACTTACACCAGTCAATCAGTCAAATAATCACCAGGGCCTCCGTTTTTCCATGGCAAATTATGCCAATACTGCGGCAAAATTTGTGAAATTCTGTGGCACTATCACCCCAAATACCCTACACTCCGCGGCCATGAGGTGTTGTCGTATTAACTGACAACACTTCAAAGTATAAAGAATTTATTGTAACCTGTAACATGAAAACACATTACACTAGGCCATTCATGATGAAAATATCATCGTGACATCATGTCATAATACTTTATTGTTGTATAAATGGTAAAATTAAAAAGGAGTCAGAAAACCTTGAATTAGATATAAATGTAGCAAAAAAATGGGCAATTCTGCATTTTCTGTGGCAAACAGCGAATTCTGCAGCACAGCGTGCAAATCTGCATGCCGGAATACTGTTGACCCTGATAATCACCACTCACCAGTCACCATTATAACATCAGCTTCAATCAGTCATCTCAAGTCATTGCAACCCATCGGCATACAGTCAGTGTCAACATTACTGTGCAAACTCTATGTGAACCAATGTCAGTCACGTGTTGCAGCAATGCACAACTCAACTTACGGCGTGTTTCTTGGAGAAAAGTTCTCGGAGAATGACACCGCAGTACTTCAGCGACTCAGACAGAGGTTCCTTCTTCGACTTATTGCTGCTGTGCTGTACCGTGTCATCATCGAGGTCCTTCTTGGGCCGTTTCACGGTCCTGCTCTCACGGCGGCTTGCTATTGATGACGGTGTTGTCATGGCAAACGACGACGACGTGGTACGATATGACGGAGTAACAGGAGTCACAGCTGCTGGCGGAGAACTAACAGGTGTTGTAGTGTCAGCTTTCCTCTTCACACCTTTCTTTGCCTACACTCGGCATACAATTTCTAAAATGTTACGTGTCTTCTAAACTGACTACATGGCTATAAAGTAAGATGCAAGAGAGAAAGATGTCCCGGCCTTCAGCACTTTGACACTGCTGGTTGACCTGTAAAAAATTCATCCTCCAATAATTCACACAAAGTAGCCTGGAGTAACTTCTAAAAATTAGCCCTGTGCGGGACTAATGGTCGACTCCTCCTGCGAGCCAGACTGGAATTTCACATCTCAATTTTCTTCCAAGTTCAAAGCCACGTGGCACAAAAACTAGGGACAGATATAAAAAAAATCCGACATAATCAAATTTAGATATTTTCCTCTAGTATAAGAATCAGCAGTCACTTGCCAGCTCCCACTGAAAAAGGCAGAGACGGGTTTTGAAAATGGAAGAATTTCTAACTTTCAATGCCACATGAACTTGACCTTGGATCAGGCCATAAGGCATACCATTGTGCATCACTCATTGACCTCTACCTACATATCAAATTTTATTCGAATCGGAGAAACTTTTTGTGGACATACGTACGGACAGACGGCTGGCTTTATTAGGTCCACTCGGAAGTCGTAGGTCAACTCAGAGTCAACCTAAAAAGTACTCTAGGTCAGCTGAACAAAAGCTGAAAACAGTATGTCATAAGAGAAGGTGATGTCTGGCCAATCAAAGCTTACCAAACAGCAGTAACTCAACACTTCAAAACCGTTTTGGAAAATCATTCTCTTTTGACACAACATAACTCACCTACATGTCAATGGATGGATATGCACTTTAGTCTCCTTCTGAAAAGGTCACTTGGTGCACTCCCAGTAGTGAAGTTACTATAAAGTAACGTCAGTATCTCAAGTGATGGCAAATGTATACACTGTCACATCACTACACTGCTGTTACATTAGACAGATATTTACAAATGATATCATCATCATCGTCACCTTTGTTAGTTGAGACGTTGGTGGAATCGTAGCAGACTGTTTGTTTCTGCTTGTAGCAGTAGCAGCAGCAGCAGCAGCAGCAGTACTAGCGGTAGTTGTGTGTGTGTCAGCTGGTCGGGCCGTGATGGCTGGTCTTGTAGACACACCAGCATTCAGTGTCGACTTCCTGAGAGACGGAGTCACAAACCGCATTCCTCCCTTTGTCTTTACCGCAATCAACTCTACCTCCTGTCATTCATTCGCAGAACAGAATCATTACTTACAACCTGACGGATCACTGACGACCAGTCAGTCAGCCAGCATACTACACCAACATTACTACAAACAGCTTAACACAGACTTCTATGATTTCACATCTAAAAATGACAAAATTCCAGGACTTTCCAGGAAACAAAAAAAAACAATGTAATGTTCCACAACTGTGTAATCATCACCAATATAACCTAATGAACAATACAATGTTTCCATAAGGAAAGTATAGGTCACCTTTGCCTAAACACTGAAGAAGACTGAAAAGTTTAAGTACCAGTGTTTCACAATTTAAAAACATACCTTTATTTTTGTTTCTTTTGAACTATCTAGAAATATTAAAATTCTATGACTCAGAAGTCTGAATTCCAGGATTTTTCCAGGCCTGAAAATTTCAAGTTCAAAATTTTGGGTCTTTCCAGAAGGCACGGAAACCCTGATATACTTAAAAAGCAGTTGTAGGACGTTCAACTGTTGTGTCTATGACCACTGTTCAATGCTCAGACTTACACAGAGACTGTTATTTTATTAACAGTTACTTTAAAGTTTTACACAGCAATCCTAACATTTGCAAAGAAAACTTGCCCATCACCCACACTATACACAGCAAATGAACAGCACTAAAACTTGATGTACCAGTAGCAGAAACATCCAACCAACCAGACCACATACATATAAGACTGGCCAGCTGCAACACTAAACTAAACAGCTCATTAAACACACAAATGCATATTGTCACACACAGGCAGACACATTACCTCTGTAGGCATTCCATTCAGCTGCACAGTGAAAGCTTTCTCTAATGCCTCACACATCAGTGCTATGTCCTGCACACATGGCAACTTGCCAGTTCAACATACGATCTTGCGTACACTGATTAACTGCTGTGCTGAGGCTTCACTTGACAATTAGCCACAATCTCAGCTGACTAGCTGCCAGACACTAGCTACTAGCTGTCCAGTGTCCATTCATTGTTAATTACATAGCACCATTCATTCTCTGCTCTACAGAATTTTTAGCTTACATTATTAATGAAATTATCTACAAGTGTGCAGATGAAACAGCTGCTAGCTACGTTTCATCCACATACACTCTCCAAGCACCGCAAATTTCTGACATCTGCCCAACTCTTCACGGCAATCCTCCCACGATGCAGTTACTCACATCAAGCACACTAACAGTATAATAATGAAAAGTAAAAGTAATAACATACAGTATAATGATGCAATGAAATGCATCGCAAAAATGCACCACCTAAACCATTATGCTGTTACCAGTGATGTGGTGCCTCGAGGCACTGCCTCGTCTCGAGGCAGCCTCGAGGCAGAATTTTCACTGCCTTGGCCTCGGCCTCGGCTAATCTGCCTCGGTCTTGCTACTGCCGAGGCACCAATCCCAGAGAAGCCGATTTTACTTTTGCATTTAT
>Ga0209679_1001242_pt1 | contig 10663 bp, 5 predicted proteins | sample WorMetHEROISLAND_4_FD_187408 | JGI IMG/M metagenome (GOLD analysis project Ga0209679, IMG submission 187408) | Marine gutless worms symbiont microbial communities from Max Planck institute for Marine Microbiology, Germany - Olavius sp. 2 HERON... ...
TCGAGAGTAACTGGAAACACGTTAATTAAGCCAAATTATGCTAGTGTGAGGCAGTCGAGGGATTCGCTACACTGTGACAGGCACAACATGACCAAAAAATGTCGCGTCGGCGCCGTGCTCTGAAACCGCTGGAGCTAAAAAGCTCAAAAAATTCACGGAGACGTGTTTTGTGGCACACTACTATGCCTATAAGTTTGGTTTAAATCGATTAAGAATTGATGGAGATATTCGACAAAAAGCCGCTATAACCGCTATAATGGAAAACGTGGTAATTGCAATATATCGGCTTAGGCTGATACAATAATAGAACTAGCACGCTAGTTCGATTATCTTTGGTTATATAATCTGCTACCTCGCCTCAAATCCGTTGCCGCACTACCTTGGGAAATTTGAACTTTACAGCAAAGTTATTCAATTCACACGTGAGCAAAATCATTTATTGTAGCAAATATCTACGACGTGTTACGGTCTCTTTCATATGCGAATGCAGATTAATTTGTAATTTTACAGCATGCGTTCAAAAAATTAAGAGTGACATGGTGATGGAAATCAACCCTCATCCCCACCCCATTCCCACAAAATTTTTCCCGTCCCCGCCCTATCCCAATCCCAACGAAGAACGTCCCCATCCCCACCCTATCCCCATGTTTCCCATCCCATCCCCATTCCCGAAAACATACACTCAACTAATATAGTTACAAGTACATGAAAAGTGTATTTGAACGCAAGTGCAAGTGCAAGTGCAGATTGTTCAGTTTTTGTCCGCGCATCAATTCACTGTTCGCATGTTTTAGTCCATGCAAAAAGAGTAGACCATCTACACTATCTGGATTAAGTTGAGTACGACGCTTGGATAGGGTGGCCCCAGCCAAGGAAAAAGTACGCTCCGACGACGTACTTGTTGCCGGTACAGCTAGTATGTGCTTTACACAGTAGCTAATTCTTGACCAGGCGTTAGATTTACCTAGAAGTGTAACAAATCGTCAGATACTTCCATACCAGACATATAAGCCTATAGTTGCCAACTTCGTCCACAATCGCTGGTGCTGAACAGTTGAACAAATCAGCTAAGAAAAGAAGTCTGCTGCTCCATCAACAGCATTGTCAGTCTTCATCTTTTAGCTCACTGGTTCTACAGCTCTGGCTGACTCTGGTGCATCTGACGTATCGTTGATGGATGTCTCGTTGACCACACGTCTCAGAGTCGCCACCATCCTCTTACAAAAATTGCAAGTAAGACAGGATCCCCATTCCCACCGGACTCCCGTATATTTTGACCCTACTACCGCGGTCGTACCGTAGAATTTACACCCATTCCCGCGGTAATACCGTGGCTACCGCGGTAATACCGCCGATACCGCTACCGTGTCACTCTTTATTTAAAAATATCCGCCATGAGCACGCACAATGCTTTGAGTCGTGCATGCCGCTGGTCAGTGGATGACGTCAATGACAATAACGATTCAATGCTCTGCCAATCATTCAGCAGGCGCTGTCGCAAAATACCACGATGCTGTCACAATCAGATGATATCAACGCCACTCGGAATAAATTATTGAGCTAAAAAATCTATCAAACAGAAATACCTGTTAGTTTATCATTCTAAAATGAAATTATCATCTGACGTGTATAACTATTCTGGCTAATATGAATTAACATTTTCACAGCTGAACATTCAAATTTTGCAAGGTATTGCGCTAGCAGATTTGAGATGAAGTAGCAATTTTTATTCTAGCTTCTTCTGCAGGCCTTTGCAAAATACAAGAGTGAAATGACTATTAAAATCAGTCCACGTTTGTCAAAGTTATCACAAAACAAGAAATACGTTCTGTAGAACAAGGTATCTATGCCAATTGATTTCTATGTGTTGCATATGGTAGAACAGTGACTGAAACTAAAGTCACGTTTAACCCGCGTTGTTTAATGTCTACAGCCGCTACACTACCTTGCGAAATATTACATGAAAAAAATTGCATCGACCGAAAGCAAAGCAACGGCAGACCAGGCGTGCGCATACTGAATGGGAATGTGACCGCGGTAGGTAAGCTGGTACTAAGCAAATAAGACCAGCTGCAAATTCATCGTGTAACACATTAAACAGCACAATCTGGTCTCGTATGGATCGTTTATTTTCACCGGAATCTTGGTTTGAAGTGCTTAAAGAGACGCATGCTGTGGAACTAATTGAAGCAAATCGCCACAAAAAGATCTCTTCTGCTCAAAACAGTTGCTGAATGATGTTATCTTTATTCATTTCAGTGATAAAACGCTATTCACATTAGCTACACTGAAAAATTCACAGAATGACTGACTGTAAGCACGTGCTGAAACAAAGAAGAAAGACGTCGGAGCAAAACGCTGTCTTCGCACAGAGCGACGGTGACAGACGACGTGTTGAAATTGGACACACTACACCAGTGTGATATTCGTCGATCTGGGAGTCAAGGTCGATGGAACTTATTACTGTGACTTGCTTCTGTCACAGCAGCTGATGCCTGCCATACGTCATGTCTCTAGCGAGCTTATATTTTAGAAACTAGTGCCCCAGCATATAGGGCATGCTATAGTTTTCGAGACATTAATATTTCACGAGGTAGTGTAGCGAAGCCATTAAGGTTGGTGGAATCTGTAATAATCTTTTTATTGCGAATTTCCTAGCGAGTGTAACAGTAAGGAATTGGGAAAATCGATCAATATTTGGAGAAGTTATGGACAAGAGTTTAGGGACTGTTTTTGTGACTCACGGCCCAGTACCGCGTCTTGCTTTCAGTCTTTTGTCTTGATGGAGATCATTCTGCCGGCAGATTTCTATGCAGGTTATTGCATCGCTTTGCATTACCTACAGGCTACACCAGCGCACAGAGTTCATCGGGTGCAGTCGTCGACACCTATACAGCAGGCGATGGAGACGTGTTTTGAGTCGAAGAAGTCGTTATGAGTAATGCAGTCATGTAGCCGTCGAGGGGTGTTCGCTCGTTATGACCAGCTTCACTTGATCGATGAAGGTCGCCGCAGAAAAATCTGCTTTGTCATCGCGCCAAGCGCAAATCCAGGGAGCTCGTTGGCTCGAGTCAATGGTCAGCAGTAAATCACCGCTTCAAATCTCGTTATGCTCCCGTTTAGCTCCAGTACAGGTGCCTTGAAAACAGCGTTGCTTTCCACGTCATCGCAAAACAATATGCACTCGTGAATCCTGCAGCAGGATGGCGCGCCGACACACACTTCCAAGAAGACCCTGCGACTAAAAACGCCACTTCGTTGACACATGGACTTTAACTGAACCAGGCATGTGGGCTCCGAACATCCAGGACTTAAGCCCAGTCAATTAGGCTGTTTAGGGTGCTCTTGAACAGATGGTGTACTGCCGGCGCTGACTCACTTCAGTCGAGCAGCTCCAGCATGTGATCAACACTGAGGGGGTGTACTACTCTCGCAGCGGTTCACTGACCGCACCATCAACGAATGGCGTCGATCGCTAAAGCCTATATCACAATTGCGATACGACTACGATACGACTACGACACGACTATAACGAAAAATTGACATGTTAATTTTTTTTGCTCGCGTCGAATCGCGTAGAATGGAAGCATGCGCGTACGATACGTCGTAGTCGGATCGTAGTCGTATGATCGTATCGCACTCGAATCGTAATTTCGATCACTTCCGTCGTAGCCGAATACGTCGTGGTATCGTCGTATCGTAGTCGTATCGTAGTCGAATCGCAACTGTAATCACGGCTTAAAGTGCGTTGTTCAGCAACAAGGAAGACACACTAAACACTTTCGAAAGAGTGAAAATTACACAGCACCGTCACCAACATCAGACGAAACAAGAAAGCCGTGCTGTCGCAAGGAAACAGCGCGATGTCGCTGCTGTTCTTTTCGGTTTAAAGTTCGCCGACAACATTCACTACAAGTTTAACAGTACCCAAGCCTCGAAAGCCAGGCTTAAGAGCTCCAAACATACCAGCGCAAAACAGAATTTAACGCAAAATGGCCATTCAAGGCCATTCATTTGGAGTCAGTGGAAAGGTGACAAGGGACTAAGTAATATAATAATGCGCCTTATTTGTTAAGGTTCCGACGTTATAGTGCCCGCAACTTTTCGTCTACGAAAGATCCGCAGTCCTTATGCAGATCCCAGATATTCTGCGGATCACGATCCGCGTCTGCACATCTCTCCTGGTGACGTGATACGACAAAAATTACCTATAAATAGGCTCTATTGAGTAAGCATGGAAAATAACTTCGTAAATTCGCTGTTCGTAACAGTGAAAATTTAACGTAAAACGGCCATTCAAGGTCATTCAAGGTCATGTATTTTGGGATCAGTGGAAAGGCAACAAGGTATTAAATAATACTATATAATAACGTTGGCCTCATTTCCTAAGGTGCCGAAGATGTGGCCTCCGAAAGGAATGAAAATCGACGCTTTCGACAACCCCACTATCGTTCTACGCCTCCTCTCCAGAGAACCCCTGCGAATATCCGCATATACCTTATATTGCCAGAAACTAGAGTCATTGGGCTACATCTTCGTCGCTGACAGTAACGGTCTATCTTCATTCAAATCAAATTTTCGTGGTGGGCTCCGAAAGACGTATATGTTTTGAAACAGTGCATAATGGCCCTTCAAGGTCATCCAAGGTCGTTGATTTTGGCACCAATCGAAAGCGCGTATTCGAATTGGTCATCAATAGTAATCTTGGTCCTACCTTGCCCCGTTTCAGAGATATTGCAGGTTTTCTATTGAGAACATCGACCCCACCCATATTTCGCCCGAATTTTGGGCATGTTCCCCTTGGACTATAGATTGCCGATGTTGTGACTCCGAGGTGCGAAGACCCTAAACCCTCGTGTAATTAATTTCGAACTAATTCAACCTATACGCCCACGGTACCTCAACGTTACAGACAGATGGACAGACGGACAGACGGATGACTTACGATAGCAATACTACGCTTTGCACTACGTGCGTCGCGCAGTAAAAATGCCGGTAGGATTTTACTCAAACCACAGAGTTGTGTAATTTTCAGCAGAAATATTGAACGTTGCAGCTAACTTGGAAAACTCTCTTCTAACATAGTACAATGTTTGCTCGAATTTCATTCATCGGTTTCATTTGGGGCACAGTGTATGTCTCTATGATATAGACTGGTAGACTATATCTCTAACGCTTCGTGATATAATCACCTATGCAAATTTCGGTCGTGATCGGTTAAGAGCTTTCGGCCTGGGGATGGGTTATATTTAATTCCTTTTCACTGACTTGCGTGGTCGCCGAATAGGTCAGCGACTAAAACAGAGTCACAGACCGTCACGTGATGGGTTCTTACAGACTGCTGGGAGCAGCCGAGCAAAATGCTTCACGTTTTAGAACGCCTTCCATAAGACACCAGTGGAAACGAATCAGTTTGTCACAAATAATTTAAGTAAGATTGTTCTCAACATGTATACTAAGTGAAGCGGAGAGACCATCAATGGAAACGTTCTACGGCGTGGACGAGTTGAAAGACTGACTACGACGGCATAATGGCAAACGTCACAAGTCAGTGCGTGTGTCTTCAGACATGCGCACAGACTGGGTGGTCCGCGAGCTTCGCCAGGCCAGGGAGGGTGAGTCTAGCAATCGACTCATTCAAACGGGCCGGGCCGGGCTGAAAATTCAACGGGCCGGGACGGGCCGGAACGAGTGGGCTGAATTGATCCAAGGATACGTTCAGAGTTCAACATTTTTAAATACTCAACTTCGCCCAATAGGCGCATATTAGGCTGAACAGATGGCATTGGAGGTTTTTTGAACGGTATGCGCTATATAAACCCACGTTTTACTTACTTACTTACTTACTGTCCGACCGGTTTCATATGATATTAGTTCGTTCCACAGGCTAATGGTTAGATCTAGAACTCTTAATTTAAAAATAGCAATGGAAATCCCGCTGGTCTAACCGAATAATTCACGCTCGTGCACAGATCAGGTAAGTAAGTAAGTAAGTAAGTAAGTACAACGTGGATTTATATAGCGCATGCCGTTTAAAAAACCTCTAATGCGCTGACCTGCTGGGGGTCTTGATATCCAGCAGTGTTAACGATCAAGCGCCGCTGATACTGATGCCAGTGTAGATGCAGCCTGCAGTCATTTCTTATTTCACGTTTACGTGTCCGTCTGCGTCTCTTTGCCACAGCTTTATCATCTGGACTTCTTTTAAAACACTTTTAGTAGATTTCTCAACGGACTGTTGAAGATATCGGACTCCTCAGTAACGTACTGCATTTCAACTATCCATTTCCTTTCTCTTCCCCATCTTTCCCCTACCCATCTTCCCTTCCGCTTTTTTCCCTTCCCGTTCCTCCCCTTCCTCCGTATCCCCTTAATTCAGTCCTGGGGTCTGGGAGGCTCCCCCGTCAGGTCCGAGCGGAGCCCAGCACCGAAACATACTTGGTGCATTTTAAAGTAAAAATAACGCGTTTAACTGTATAAAACAAACACAAACCTTTATTCACCAGCAAAGAACGGTAACAACAGAAAGACATAATTTTACTTGCCTTGGAAAAGTACTTAGCTATAGTTTTTGTTTTCAAAAAAGTTATGCTCAGTGCGTTTTGAACACCAAACCCTCTCTATGTACGCCGCTGAGACTCTTGTTATATAAGAGTGGCCAAGAAATAGCATATCGTACGAATTTTCATCCATTTTTGACAATCTGCCAACATGACAAAGCATTTCTCTGCTTTCGATTTTTATGCCTCCGCCCGTCACCAATAAGTGCGGAGGCATTATGTTTTTCGGTTGTGCGTCCGTGAGTTTCGTCTCGCTTGCGTCCGGGCGTGCATCCCGAAAAGTTTGTTAGCGCGATATCTTAAAAATCAACGGACGGAATTTCGTCAAACTTTGAACAATGGTGTACTAGAGGCCGTAAAAGAACCGATTAGATTTTGAAGGTCGTGGATTCAAGGTCAAGGTGGCAACAAGGTCAGTTATGAAAAAAGTCTGGACCCCATATCTCCTGAACGGCTTAAAAGATTCTGACCAAATCTTATTCAACTATTCTATACCATGGTTAGATGAAAGGATTGCCTTTTGAAGATCAAGGGGTCAAGGTGAAGGTCGCAACAAGGTCAAATATTTGAGTGAGTTATTGCGGCGGGCGGAGACATCCATATAGACGCTTGCGTAAATTTATAACAAGCACATGCAAAAACGGGATAAAATGCTTACGTAAAGTCTTATCGTCTAACTAGGTCTTATATCTCCGTTTTCAAAGAAAAATCACGAAAACAGCAGTTAACTGTTCGAAAATAAGTGATCAATAAAATGTTAATTCGCTTTAAGACTAATCGCTAAGAATTAGGCCTATTAAAACTTCGATAAATTTTTCATACACCTTGCTCGTAGTTTTTATAAGTCTCCTTTTCTCTATTTTTAGTTTGTTTTTTTCTTCGTGTCTTAGTAAGTCATAAACTACGTTTACATATAACTGAATGTAGGTTACATTTATGTACATCGTTATGATATAGATACAAAAACAATTGAATTGAATTACATCGACAACAGTTGAATGTACTTAAAAGTTAGTCAAATCAGAAAAGTCTTTCTTATTGAAAAGTTTACAAATAATAGTCTCGGTGCATATGCACCACTTGAATCATGGTTAATCCGGCCCTTCCAGTATATTATCATTTTCTACGTCTTCTGTTATAATGCAAAGGAAGTCAGTCAATATTCTGTTATTACAATCGTAGTCAAAACCGCTACGAAGGACATCAAGAACAAACAAGCTGCCATGCAGAACAGCGCAGTACAACAGAAAACAAAGAATCCAAAAATACAGGGTGTTCCAGAAAAAACCGCACACAGTTTTACACATGATAAATTTGCAGCCGTTTGCCCTAAAAATAAAATGAACATTTTTGCACCAAAATATTTAGCAGAAATTACTGTTTCATAGTTTATTATAGCTACAATCTGTAAGACCGTTAACAGATAGAAGCTAACTGAGTTCCTCGTTTTATTTCAATCAATCAATCAATCAATCAATCAATCAATCAATCAATCAATCAATCAATCAATCAGTGTTCAGTCAATGATCCTTTTACTACAACCGGAGTCTAATCGCATTATTAATAAGCTGCACTTAATGATAGAATATAAAGAATCACCTTTTGCAACCAAACATAACACATACGTTACTAAATCATCATATCACGTATTGAACTGACGACATGGTCTTATAATGTCACAGCGAAAAACGTGTTCAAGTTGGTGTCTTCAGCGACGGTCGACATAAGTAGTGACGCTCGACTACAGTGTGCTGGCGTCTTCATCGCCGTATTATCACCGACGGCGGCTGCTGCAGCTTTGCATATTTCATAGCGACACCGCAGTACATTAATAGGTGGCGACACTTCGCGTCGTTGCCTGGCAGCACGCTAGGGGGCGCCGAAGGTGCATGACCGGAAAATAAAGATCATTTAAGAAATGTAAGGTTTCCAGCGGTGCGTCAGTTTAACGAGCAAAAGTGAAGAACAGGCAAGCAGCAGCGAACGCTTGAGTCGTGATACAACGAGCAGACAACAAAGCGTCTAATGCAGCATGTTTAACAACTGACAACTGGTGATCAACGCAAGTGGGCAACTACACTGAGACGTAACACGCACGACGATAGCTGTTTGAACGATCAAAAGCGGTGAGTTTATCAAAGACTGACAAACGAATCATACACGGAAAACAACGAACGGCGCGCTAGCTGTGCGTAATACGCGGCGGCAACGTCACGACATCAGATGGACGAACTGGTAAACAAGTGAAGGTCGAGGTTTTGTGAACGTACATGAAAATAAGCTTCATCAGCGCGTGATGAACGGCAACACTACGTGCCTAAAAGCTAAAATGCTATGTATGTGCAACACTGTCGGACTGAAACGAATGCGAATTTACTGAATGAATATGACTTTGAGACATAATTTGGCCATTCACTTTCAGTCCTGCTTTTCCACTCTTTGTTTTTTTGATCCCCCACTTTTATGCCTCCGCCTCCGATAAGTATTGGCGGAGGCATTATGTTTATGATTTGTGTGAGTGACTCCGTCCGTCTGTCTGTCTGTCAGTGCGTCCGGGCGTGCGTCACAAAGTTTATTAGCAAAATAACTTAAAAACCAATGGACAGAATTTCACCAGACTTTGGTTGATGGTGCAGTTGAGGTCACACAAGAATGTTTAAATTTTGAAGGTCGTGGGTTCAAAGTCAAGGTCGTTAGAACGAAAAATTCGGGACGCCATATCTCCCAAAAGGCTTGAAGGATTTTGACCAAATCTTACTCAAATATTCCGTACCATAATTAGATAAACTGATTACCTTTTGAAAGTCGCAGGTCAAAGTCAAGGTCACTACAAGGTCAGATATTTAAGTGAGTTATTGCAGTGGGCAGAGGCATCCACATCAACGCTTGGTCGAAATATTTTACGACGACTCGCCTGCTGAGAATTAGTGTTGGGTCCGGATATCATGAATAATCGACATACGTCGTCATCGTTTCGTCGTTTAATGCCTGCCAACATTGCAGTGCAGAACAGAAAACGGAGAGCTTTTTTGTTACATTACTGGCTACTTTCTGTTTGTACAGTGTTAATCCGAAACAAAAAAATAGCTGTATTATACCGCTTACGGTTAACATTCAGCACCTACTGAGAAATTATCAACGGTTGACATTTCAACGGCGCAATCATTTGGCATCGTATATCGAACCGCAACAAGCAGGCTGGCGGGCCGCTGGCCTATCACTGAGCGTGAGTGCGACTGCGCGAACATCTAACGGAAGGCGTAAATGTATCACTCCTGCATAACACACACGTATACACGGCATCCCCGGACAGTCCGCAGCAATCTAGCACTTAGGCGACTACTGGCGACTGAAGCCATTAGGCCTACGTATTTTCCTTCGACTTTCTCGCGTGACTACAATCGCTTTTGAATTTTGAACCTGTGTTTATACTAAATATCGTGCACACTCATCTTTCCTTATTTGATCGCTTTCAGGAAATCTTTGAACGTTCATTTTGTCGACTCTTCTTGGTATTCGTAACTCATATACTCAGTAGTAAATGTTTTTTGCGTATGTGTGTATTCTCGTGTTTTATTGTTATTGTAACTGCTCAATTTATGTTGTCATATTTAGCAGGCTATATTTCAAGGGGCAGATGTTAGTGCACTTGTGCCTTTTTGTCCTGCTCAGTTTAATGTCATACATTGTCTGTATTTCTCTAATTATCTTTGAGCAAATAAATGATGATGATGATGATGATGATGATGATGTTAGACGCAGAACCATTAGCACATTGAGCAGGCCAAATTGTCTCATTACGTCATACATAAGCGACCATCGGTCTCAAAGTTCCCTCTTCTCCACTTTCCTTCCCTTATCACTTTCCATTTCCCGTCCTTTTTTCTTACCCCATCCAGGCAAAAAATTACATCTCTGCAGCTTCCAAAATAAAAAAAATCGGGTAGACTGTTCCCAGAAGTGTGATTCCTTGCATCAAAATTTTTTCAGATCTGTTGTTGAGCTCACAGTGAAATTTTCGGGATTGGAACGAATAAGTCTGTGGCATGCAGTTGACACGGAAAAGAATCGTGGAAGAAATTGAGGGTAATTGAGGGTAATTT
>Ga0209679_1001243_pt1 | contig 10662 bp, 4 predicted proteins | sample WorMetHEROISLAND_4_FD_187408 | JGI IMG/M metagenome (GOLD analysis project Ga0209679, IMG submission 187408) | Marine gutless worms symbiont microbial communities from Max Planck institute for Marine Microbiology, Germany - Olavius sp. 2 HERON... ...
ACGATGAAGTTGAATCTCAGCTAAATTCTTCACGACGAAAGGGATCTGTCCTGTCATCAGCAAATCCTTTTATTCACGAACGTCTGACAAAGCAGAATTACAAACTCTGACTGTTGAAATAGCTGATTCCATATAGACCAGGTTAAACGTGGAACGGAGTTCATACCGCCAAATGTTCTGAGTCCTTCTTCGGTCAACAAGATCAGAACTACTGCTGGAACGGAAAACGATGACAGAGTCATACGCGAGACAAATATCACTGACGCGTAGATATGCCACAACTGACAACAACGAACTTCTTAAAAAAACGCCAGACTTGCATATTAAACTTGGAAAACGAAGGACGCAGAGGAAAACATCTGAACGTACTAACATCTTTCATCAAGGTTTTAGTGTCTCTTGTCGCTAGAGACATCTCACAAGTGGAGCTGGAGATCTGGTGGAATCTTACTCAGCCAGTAGCGTTCTGTGGCGGACAACACGCTGTCACGCTCACGGTGATAACCTGACCGTCGGTCCAGAGTGTATCGACGATTCTCTGGAGGCGGACGAAACCGCCGGAAGCCATGATAATCATCCGATCGGCGGAAGGAATTCTCCTTACGGCCTTGATAACAGCGGTCCTGCACCGTAGGTCGATCATCGCGACGATGCGGCAGCTGAGGAAGGTTCTCTTTTGGCAACAAAGGTATTTTAAAGTTTTTAAGCCCTGAATTTGTCGACGAGACAGTTGACTTAACCTGTGATGACTTGTTGGACTCAGAAGATACGACTGACTTCGGACGTTTTGATCCAGAAACCGCAGACTGATCGTGATCTGCATTCGCCCTCTTGACAGCCCCATTAGCAGCATCTGAAGACTGTCTCTCTGCCGCTTTGTTGACTGCTGTGCCGGAAGAAGAAATTGTGGTGTCCTTCTTACGGCGGATGACTTTTCCCACGTCAGATATTCTCTTATCAAGCTTCCGGTTTACGTCGTGACCTGTCTTCTCGGGTGAAAGTTGAACTGGAGGAGTACGCAGTGGTGACAACTGTATCAGTGGCTTCGTCAAATCTGAATACATCAAGGCATCAACATCATGGATCTTGATCAAATCAGAAAAAGCCAACATCGGATCACTCAGATCCCTTGTCTGCCCCTCAGGAGACGGATGATCACCACTCTGATCTTCATCAACTCTGGGACCATTCGATTGTTTACCACTTTCAATCTGATCGTCCTCCGAACTCTGAATTGGAGTCACCTCTTCAAGGACCACCAACACCTCAGCCTGATCTGACGGAGCAATCTGACCTGACAGCTGGCCATCAACCGCTAAACTCTGAGCGGAATCAACAACTGCAGCGCTGACTGGTTCTACGTCTTGATGATCGTCATTCACAACTATTGCAGGTTCCACCTGGGCTGAAATCATCTGAGGTGTTGACCCAAACAAATCCTGCCGTTGTTCAGAGTCGGTCGCTTCAGCATCGAAGTGCGCTTCCATCTCATCTCTTCCAAACTGTGAATCTAGGCGAACCGGTAGATTCTTTGGAATTAAGTAGTTGGTGATCGGCGAATAAGCATCCACGTCAGGTGACGTCCGTGGCGTAGCGGCATCATGCTGGGTGACGATCTCAGTTTCGGCCTGTCCTGGTTCAACCGCAGACAATCCATGGAGCCATCTTGCCAAGGACTTTTTAGCTGAAGACACACGATCGGCATCAGCATCCATCAACACATCAGCATATGCAAGAGCGACTCGCTGAGCTGCCGTGAAGGTGCCGAGAATGAGTGGCCATCTACAGATTTCCGGTATTCCAGGGAAATGGACACCCAGATACCGCATCAGGTTTGGCGCGTTAACTCCGGACGTCCGCCTCAACATACACAGAACGGCGTCGCGCATGTAGTCGGCAGATGAATTCTGGTAACCGCTCGTTGAATTCAACGTATTCTTAACCGACGATGACCTTCCACGCTCGGAGCTGTGTGCACGAGAACGGCTCTCAACGGATGAATCTCGACTTTTAGTACTCGCAGATCGGGAGGACACTGTCGATTGCTCCTGATCTTCACTCCCAATCCCTGATGAATCCTGATCTTTGATCACCGAAGTGTGATTCTTCCTGACGTGCCGAGCTAAATTTCGCCCTGCGACTCGTACACCACAATGTCCACAACATTGGCTCGACGACGGCATCTTCCTTGACACACTGCAACGAACATTTATCATCAAAGTAATCACAACAAAGATCAGAGAATTTCCTCTTAAATATGACAGAAAGAGTTGTCTTTATGACGACATACAATCAGATATTCTTTTCTTTTTTTTCTTCCAAAATTTACGTTGATAATATAGTCAAAATGAAGTTGTTCTTTTTAACGAAAACGAGGGAATAGACACATTTTTTTAGTTCAAACCAGCCCATCCCTGGCATTGGCATCAGTTTAGTTATCAATGTGAGACAGCCAAGAATTAGGCGTCTCTCCGAAACACCGTTTGAGTTTGTCGGCATGCACGACAAACGGTTTTGACTTGGCCGAACTCTGCAAAACATAGTTCACTGGTGCAATGATTCTGGTGACCAGATATGGTCCGATATAAGATTTCTGCCACTTGTCTGACCTCGACAGAAAGTGTCTCGGGTAATGATAGAAAACCCAATCTCCAACTTTAAACTGCTCTGGCTTAACTCTCACGTCATAAGCCTTCTTCCTTCTTTCAGCATTGGCTCGTAGGTGTTTACGAGCGAGCTTATACGATTCAGATGCATCTTGATGTAACTTGGCCAAGTACTCATGAGCGTTCATACCATTCCGTGATTCTTCGGGAGGCAAACCCATCACCAAGTCGATAGGCATTCTGACTTCATGCCCGAGAAACAACTTATTTGGACTCATGCCAGTGGCTTCATGCGGAGTAGCTCGATAAGCTGCAAGTACGAGTGGCAAGCGCTCGTCCCAATCGCGTTGCGACTCATTCACTGCCTTACCCAGCATCGAATTCAACGTTCTATGAAAACGCTCCACTACGCCATTGCATGACGGCCGATAAGCGGTAGTTCTTAACTTGTCGATCTCCATCCAGCGCATCAATTCACGGAATAATTCTGACTCAAACTCTGAACCTCTGTCTGTCAATAACTGCAACGGTGCTCCGAATTTACAGAACACGTGCGTCATAAGTGCTCTAGCGACTGTTGGAGCTGTATGATTTCTCAGTGGAATGGCTTCTGCCCATTTCGAAAAATGGTCCACTAGAGTCAAAATGTACTGATTTGACCTAGATGAACGAGGGTGTGGACCGGTAATATCGACACTGACACGAATCCACGGTTCTCCGACAGGAGGCGTGCAAAGTTCGGCTTTCCTTGGTACAGTTCCCCTGTGGTACCGAGCACAGGGTTCACATTTCCTCAGAAATGAATCCAGATCTGTGGACCAAGTTGGCCAGTATGCCCGTGACTGTATGGATGCAGCAGTTCTTCTACGAGCCAGATGTCCTCCAGTCATTCCCCCGTGAATGACGGTCAAGAATTCTGCTCTCAGTTCTTGTGGAAGAACTATCTGCCAATTCACTGACAATCCATCTGATGACTCGAATTTTCTCTGTAAAACTCCATTCCAAATTCTCAGTCTGGGCCACATATTCCAGAGTACTCGTACGTCACTTGAATGTAACGCTACAGCATCCCAAGGAGGTTTCTCAGAAGATTGCTTCATCAGTTCCATAATACAGGAGATATCAGGATCACGTTCCTGTGCTGCTCGTAAACCTTCTAAAGACCAACCTTTGATGACTGAAGCGTTTTCATCAGCTGTGTTCGATGCCGAGATGGTGTGATTATACACCACGTTAATTTCATTCTCAACTGCTGTCTGATCTTCATTTACACTCGTCGTCTCTACATTCTGACGGCAACAACACGACTTAACATGACAAGGTCGACGAGATATAGCGTCGGCGTTTCCATGTTTGAGACCTGGCCTGTGTTCAACTTGAAAATCAAATTCTTCCATGATCTCAAGCCAACGTGCCTGTTGTCCGATAGGATCTGGAGTGCGACGCAACCAAGTAAGGGGTGCATGATCTGTCCGGATTTTGAAATGCCTGCCCATTAAGTATTGTTTGAAATACTTCAAAGAATAAACAATGGCAAGCAGTTCCTTCCGAGTGATGCAACAATTAATTTCTCTTTTATCCAGTGTTCGACTAGTATAAGCGATGACTTTTTCTGTGCCACCCTGTATCTGAGAAAGAACCGCACCAATCGATTGATCTGCTGCATCTGTGTCAAGCACGTATTCACCATCATCTTCTGGCATAGCCAGTATAGGAGGCGTTGTCAAAATCTGTCTAAGAGTTTCAAATGCTTTCTGAGTTTCATCAGTCCAAGCAAACACCTGACCCTTCTTGGTAAGCGCGTGAAGCGGAGCTGCAATATTGGCGTAACCCTTCACAAATCGGCGATAATATCCCGTTAAACCCAAGAATGATCTCACTTCCTTTATTGAGCTTGGTACTGGCCATTCAGAAACTGTTTCAATCTTCTTTGGGTCAGTAGCAATGCCCTCAGCTGACACCACGTGTCCCAGGAAAGAGACTGATTTCTGCATCAAAGAACATTTCTCTGGCTTCAGTTTAAGCCCAGCCGATCGTAATCTTTCCAGAACTCTGACCAGTCTCTCCAAATGTTCTTCAACTGTCGCTGAGAATAGGATGATATCGTCGAGATAAATTAGGCAAACATTCAGGTGAAGTCCGGACATGACAACATCCATCAAACGTTGAAAAGTAGATCCTGCATTGCAAAGTCCAAATGGCATAGCTCGATACCTGTACATTCCACGAGGACAAATGAAAGTCGTTTTGTCCCTGTCTTGTGGCGCTACCTGGACTTGATGGTACGAGCTTCTCAAATCGAAAGTACTAAACAGGGTTGCTGTAGCCATAGCATCCAAACAATCATTAATTCTCGGCAGAGGATAGACATCCTTCTTAGTAACTGAGTTAAGCTGACGATAATCAATGCAGCATCTGAATGATCCATCTTTCTTTTTCACAAGAACCACATTCGAAGCCCAGGGACTTGAGGCTGGTTCAATAGTTCCCTGCTTCAACATGTTATCAACATGATCAGAGATTGCTTCTACGTGAGCTGGTGGAAATCGCCTCAATGGCTGCCTGACAGGCCTAGCTTCTCCAGTATCAATATGATGCATGATGATATCTGTCTTGCCAAGGTCATTTTCATTTTCACTGAAAACATCAGCATGCTTCATTAGAATAGACTTTAATGCAAGGCAGGAACTCTCTGGAATTGAACCATCAACACCGTCTACCAACTTCTGAATGTATTCGGGTACTGACTCAGAATCTTCTTCAGATTGACTCAGCTCTCGCTGGAATTCAGTCTCTATTACCTCGACCTGCTGAAGGTCAGCAATGACTGTTCCAGATTCTAATGACATCGGTTCATTTTTCACGTTCATTACTCTAACAGGGACATTGGTCCATACATTGCGGGGAATCAGAGTTCGTGACACATGAAGTCCGTTCTTCGCATTGGCGACTTCTGTACTCCAGTCTTGTTCATTGAATTCTGTCGGCAACCTCTGGAACTGTACTTTGGTCGAGACGACTGCCTCTGACCTCGGTGGAATTTCAGAATTCTGTTCCAAAATTACACGTCGGCACCAATGTCGTCTATCAGGGCGGGACTGCAGCATGTACCAATTATCACCAAAGCAAATAGTGGATTGATCAAAATCCCATACGGCTTTATTCTCAACTAAGAAATCTATGCCAAGCATTGGCTCTGAGATATGTTGTGACACCAATCCGCTCACTTGTGTCTTGTAGCGTCCAATGACAACTGGTAACACGACTTCGCCCACTAAAGGAATCACAGTGCCATTCGCTGCCTTTAAGGTTCTACTAGTCTTTTTCACCGCGGCTGGGTCAACCACGTGTTCTGGAAAAAGACAGACTTCTGATCCAGTATCAAGCAAGCAATCATAAACGCGTCTGTTGATTGACAGTCTGAGATACGCGTCGTGGTTGATGAAAGCTGGCGCTGAATTTCCATTGGCACGAAACTGACACATTTCGCTATCACTCTGACACTGCACCCCAGCATTTGTTTGAACATGTGATTGAGGGCAATTACGTGCAAAATGCCCATTCTGTCCACAGTTATAACAAGCCTTGTTCATAATTCTCTGTTGAGTATGAGGATTTTGAGAAACATGTGGACGGTCTTCCGGCACAGGTACAGATCTGAGTTGCTCAAGATGCCTCAAACGGCCAACTTCTTTGTTCAAAGCGTCGTTTTCTGCAGCAATTTTCTTAGCATCTGCTTCAGCTGACTGCTGGGCCAGCTCCAACTTCCGTATCTTCTCCATCAATTCATCTTTCCACGCATTTTCGTTACCTACTGTAGTAGCACGAATTCGTCTCTTGTTTCCCTCCTTCTTGTTCTTTTTCTCATTTGGCCGATCACTATTAACTCGCTGGTGTGCCTGTTCATACTGCTCTCCGGGCAGTTGCTGCGACTTCTGAAATCTTTGCTCGATTCTCGCAACTCTGTCCTCCAGTGAATCAGATCCTGATGACGGTGACTGCGCAACCTGTCTATTTATGCGAAGACGTCTCTGCCTCACCGCATTTCTGAAAACTTCAAGGCGTTGAGCATATTTAAGAGCGGTGTCCAAAGTCTGGGGTTCTTTCTCTCTCACTTTAAGCTCTAGCTCTGGATCATCAAAAGCACAGATGAAATGCTCCTTTGCCAAGCGTTCAGACATCATTGATCTATCTCCCGGATATGCTAACATCATAAGTCGTCTAATGTCTTGTGCGAGTTCACGAAGACTCTCATTTGGTTTACGTCTGCGGCACTGCAGCTCAGCTTGATATTTCTCTTCCATATCTAAGCTGCCAAACCGAGATCGTAATCTTGTTATCAATTCTCTGTAAGACATGTCTTCAGTTCCCCAGAGCATGCGTGCTGCGACTCCAGTCAGAGACCAACGTAAATAGTGCAGTTTCTCCATAGCATCCCAACGATTGTACTGTGCACAATTACCAAACTGCGCTAAGAAAGTCTCGAAACATGAGTTACCGTCAAACTTCTCAGGTTTCATGTAACCTCTTGATCTCCTATTCTTTGAATGACAGCTCTCGTATTCACATGGTGAGAAACTTCGATGACCCTGTCTTCGATTATTACGCTTCTGATCTGATTGCATCCACCTTCTATCTGCAGGACTGAAATTCTCTTCTGACGAATCGCTATTCATTTTACCGCGACCGGAAACAAATCGATTTTCAGCATTTGTGCATTTGCGCATCTCTTTTCCTCGCTGAGGAAATGATACATCATCAACTTCTGAATCTGAGTTACTGCTACGCTCAGTGAATTGCTCACAACTTGAATGTCGTCTCTGAGAAGCGCGAAAATCGCGTGAATTGTACTCTTTATTGACCCTGTCAGCTGCTAACCTGAATTTCTCACCGTGCTTCCCAGCCCTGGAAAATCCACTTTGATATTCGTTAGACTGCTTAGCACGCATCGGTCTAGCATCTGGCTTTGATCTCACTGTTTGCCTGTGACTATCTGTCAAAGCTCCCTCATAGGCAGTACGTTCCCTGTTTCTGAACATCGGCCGAGAGGAATGGCCTTTAACAAAATCACCTTTCTGACAAACTGGCTTGAGAACTTCACGACTTTTGTTCTTAACACCGTGTTTCTGCTTCTCAGTCTGACCACTCTGATTCTGACTGTTCACTTCACGTGCTGTACGTGGCTTCTGATTCTTAAACGCTACCTCTGAATCACACTGTGACCAATCAGAATCGTCTGAGTTATGAGCCACTTCCATCTTAGAACCCCAGGTTCTTGGGACTTCAGCGTATTCAGTATCGCTTCGTTCTACATCTGACACTTCACATCCACACTCAGCTTCCGAATTAAGCTTATCTTCATCTTCTTTACTTGCACTCATCAGACTAGCCCCACGTTGGTGGGCGCCAGATGTCGCGTCAACGCCAGCCGCCGCAGCTGCGCGATTCGCACCGTCGTCATCTTCACTACGAATACCGTACCGACTAGCACTTTTCTTCTTTGACCGCGTGCGAGTGCTCACTGGACCGGGCGTTTCTGAGTCAGACACCTCCTCTGTCTGGTCACGATTCTCAGAATGATCGACATAATATTTATCTCGGGCCGTCTGAAGGTCGGGGGGGTATCCGTCCCAGCCCCCTTCACCATCTTTGTCCTCACCGTGACTGATTGGACAAGTGGTGGCCTGCTTGTGTGCAAGTGATTCCATTTGATAATGTTTAATTAATGTAATTTTTGACGTATGAATAAAGTCACAAAGTCAGTATTAAATCAACAAATAACGTTTAATTAGTTCCAGCTCTTCAATCAAACAGCAGATAATACTCTATTATTCGAATAGAGGGTTTTAAAATCAACAAAAGTTCGACTACTAATTACAATACAACAATACTTCAGCTACAGTGTCACATTACAGTAAAGATATCTATTCTCCCTTTTAGAATGTGGACAAGGATTAATTCTGTCCCATTTAAACAGGGGGTATCGATAAATAAGCCTAGAATGAGAGTGGATTATCAGCGCATTAATCTCAATACGGTTCCGCACCCTAGCCTCTTCGTCTCAGTGCCTTGACTGCTTGCTGAAGACGTCAGCTGGTACCCAACCGCTAAAAATTATTGCCGAATAATCTGCCTCTCACAGCTTCTGCAAGGTAGCAATTTCTTCAGCAGCCTCTATTCTTTGACAGCCTTCTCTCCTTCATCATCTCTCACCAGTCTCCCAGTCTCTCCATCTCTCAGTCTCTCAGTCTCCCCACCAACGCTGCTCGACGCCTTATATAGGCTTCAGGGTCCTCAGGGTCCTCCGGGTCATCCAGGTCATCCGGGTCATCCGGGTCTTCCGGACGCGGGTCATCCGGGTCTTCCACCAAGGTCATCCAGGTCATCCGGGTCATCCGGGTCTTCCGGATACGGGTCATCCGGGTCTTCCGGTCTTCCAGAAAACCAGGTCTACCGGTCTTCCGGTCCTCCGAAAGAACTAAATTCGCTTCAAAATTAATCTATGAATCTGGAGCATAATTTAAATCGCTTCTATTCCAAAGTAGGTTCTTCATGTAAACTTATGCAACAATAAATATAACTTAATAGCAGGCCAAAATTAAAAGGGAAGAGATTATTTGTTGCTGGTTTTGGTTTACGGTACGTAGGAAGTTTACGGTTGCTACCATGGCAACGAGCAGACGATAGCTTGTCTCAGCATCAATATGAAAAGTAAGTAAGGATAATTGACTCCCAAAGGTACCTTGGCTCCAAAAAATAACAAGGGCAATGATCCGTATATCCACATTCATAGGGCAGTGATAACTCATACAATTATGAGAATAACAGCAGGAAAATTTACGTTCTACTGCACAAAGAGGCACAAACTACTTGTCCACCGTAAGCATCAGGATATCAATTACTCATGCAACAACATTCTAGCAATTCAGGCATCATTTTAAGACATCAGATTAACCTCCTAAAGATAAAGAAACAATTATCTTATTTAAATATAAGCGTCTGCGACCTTCTCTACTTACTATATAGAAAAATGGGAATTCCCGCATTAATCACCATGACAACCCAGCAAACAACCTGCCGGCATCCAAAAGAGTGGGAAATTCAAACTCTCCTGTTCATTAAAATATCAACAACTGAGGGATTCTCGCATTCCCATTAAAATACATAAGGTCTAACACCTCTCCTTAGCTCCCTTACAGCAAAATCGACTGGGCTAAACTAAAGCAGACGATTTCCTGTCAACATCATTCAACTCGTACACACATCAATTAGTTATACGACATTAACATAAAAATATTCAATAATAAGAAGACAAATGACCTCCTTACTAAGGTCGAAACACTCAAAAAGAAACAAACGTACGACTAACTTAGTAACCACAGCAGAAGATTAATGTAAATTAGCTAGGCCTATATACAGTTCCGTGCGCCGCACAGTATTCCTGAAATACAGGTATGCGAGAAGATGACGACGAACTGTGACTTCGTCACATCGTCACTGATTGTATGGGTCTACCTTCATTCAAATTTTCGTGGTGGGCTCCGAAAGACGCATGTGTTTTGAAACAGAGTGCGTAATGGCCGTTCAAGGTCATCCAAGGTCGTTGATTATCGGCACCAATCGAAAGCATGTATGCGACCTTCTATTGATCATCAGTAGTAACCTAGGTCGTATCTTGCCCCGTTTCAGAGATATTGCAGGTTTTCTGCTGAAAACAGCACCCGACCCGTATTCCACTCGAACTTTGGGGTGTTCCCCTTGGACTAGACTGCCGACGTGGCTGTTTTACGAAAGCGCATTAATTGACCCCGAAAACGCATTGTCCGTCCGCCCGTCCGTGACGTTAATGTACCGTGGGCGTATACGTTGAGTTAATTCGAAAGTAATTACACGAGTAATTAGCTTAGGGTCTTGATTGATCTTCGCTCCTCGGAGACCCAACGTCGGCGGCTGTATTACGAAAACGCAACGCATCAATTAAGAAATGTCATGAAAGCGCAAAAGGGAACTTTACGAAAGCGCAAGAAAAAATGTATGGAAACGCACGACACAACTG
>Ga0209679_1001244_pt1 | contig 10661 bp, 6 predicted proteins | sample WorMetHEROISLAND_4_FD_187408 | JGI IMG/M metagenome (GOLD analysis project Ga0209679, IMG submission 187408) | Marine gutless worms symbiont microbial communities from Max Planck institute for Marine Microbiology, Germany - Olavius sp. 2 HERON... ...
CGAGTCATACCTTCCCAGAAACTAGAGTGATGGGGCTATCAGACGGTATACATTTCACGATCCTGCTTTCGCTCTGCTAGGCACAATACCGGCCCGCGGCGGACAGACAGACAGACAGACAGACACGTCGCTATCGCAAAGACCCGCGCTAGCATAGCGTCGCGCGGGTAATAAACAAAACCAACGAACTTGACAAATGCCGAAAACAGTCCAGTAATCTGCGAAGGCAGTCCGGGAAATCTTTTTCTCGCTAATGTTCATTTTTTTCGGTGAATAAATATTTGTGTGACCGAGAAAGCAGACAGACGCTGCCACCAGCGACTGGAAGTAGGCGTTCACTGTACGTCATGGCTGACCGCAGCTGCAGGCGGCGAGTTTTCTCCTAATGCCAGCGCCAGCTAAACTGTTTGTCAGAGATCCATTGCAACTGCACTGCAGTGTAGTCCAGGTAGGCTACGTCTAATTGAATGTGTTGTTTGAGGCACAGCGCAGCTGTTACGTGGATGTAAGCACGGCATACAGCGCGGTAGCTAAATGTTTGCTTATTATCCTCACAGTTTACAATACGACTCCATTAGCCTGCACGCAAGCCTGTATTTAGATTATACTCAGCCATTAATTCGTGGCACCGCGAGAACGATACGATGCTGTCTGAGCCTGTCTCATACGCACGCACCGTGTTAATGGCCATTTTGCAGGTAAAACTGGCTTAGTTGTTTGCCCCTTGATCTTCCTTTTCCATTAGTCCATAACCCGCGCTGCTGTGCATCCTCTCGTGAAAGACAAAACGTTCCATTATCCTCCTTAACACCATCCTATCAAGTCTTCCTTGGACTTTCTCTTCTGAGCAGTCCCATCAACCTCCTGCAGCATTGTAGCCTGACGCCTCATCCAATCAGCATCATCTTTATGTCCAACAGTTCGTTCTACGGATGAGTAGGGATGACCGAAAAAAACTACTGCCAACTTATTTCCATGTATTCACAACCGGAAATTATGATGCTAATATTTTCGAGGAATATTTTCGTTTCACCCAACGAGCCTATACCTCATTTCTAAAACAGTAACTGCAGACGCCAGCACTAACAGGTATGTTTTTCGGCAAGAACAGCGCGCGACGCCCAATGCTGCTGTAGGCTACGCCGTAATACGAGATTTAATAACAAGCTCTGCGGTCGCTGTAGCAAGAACAAGACGGCGTCTGGCATCATCTTACACGAGCCTCCGCAGCGCTCGCTGATGAGTGACTGCTGCTACTGACGCTACACAAGATGACCCGACCAGATGGACTGTGGGCAACCGATCACACAGCCCGCCTGTCAGCACAGCTACTGATCTATACACGGCTGTGGATTGATGCGACTGCATAGTGCACATTGATGACCTCCGTGTCAGTTTCATTGAACGATGGCGGCTTCAGTTACGAACGCAGGTTCTGACGGCATATACTACCTGTATGTGAAATGGGGTACAGTGTGGTGATTGTTTTGATGAATGACGTGGGGACAGTGTCAACGAAACTGGGTGATATAAGCCTATAGAGTAACTCGTTCTGCAGCTCTGATCCAAACGCTCGTAGCGATGTTTGGGACTCCTTTCCTTTACCTTTTTACAGAGCCCTGTAGCAGCTGTCGGCGAGATGTCTGTCTCTATCCGACTGTCCGCCTGTCACGCGCTGGCAGTGTGTCAAAACGACGCAAGCTAGGATCACAACATCTTTACCAACGGATAGCTCAAGGATCTAGGTTTGGTGATATAATCATAGTACAGTAAAAGGCGCCGTGGCGCCTTTTACTGACGGCGCCTTTTACTGCTCATTCAGAAAATTGAAAGGGTCCACGCACCCCGAGCGAGGGCGTTAAATGAAAGTGGGAATGAAAGTGTGGTAGGGAAAATTGCCATTGTCGGCCAATAAGTCGCCGTATCTCAGAAACGGTGCAAGATAGGACCAAAGTTGTTATTTATCACCAATATAAAGTCGCATATGTGCTTTCACTTTGACCTTGAGCGGTCATTACTCACTTTGTTTCAAAATACATGCGATTTTTGGAGTCCGCCATACGAAAATTTGAATGAAGACAGACTCACACTATCAGCAGCAAAAATGTAGGCCAATTAACTGTAGTTTCTAGTTTCTGGCGATCTAAGGTTTATGCGGATATTCACAGCGGTTCTCTTGAGAGGGAGCGCCAAACGACAGTTGGGTTGTCGACAGTAGCAACTTTCAGTGCTTCGGAACCTTTAGAACCTTTAGGCCAACAATGCGATACGGAGTCACTCGTCGGCTTTTCACTGATCCCAAAATACATGACCTTGAATGACCCTGAATGGCTATTTTATGTTAAATTTTATTTTCACGCCTTTTTGCGTGGCTTTTGAAAACAATCGCATAAAACATACAGATAGAACTATACTCTCAGTGGCAAACATATCCTCTAGTTTCTGGCAATATACGGTTTATTCGCGGGGTTCTCCGGAAAAAGAGGCGTCCAACGACAGTGGGGTCGCGTGTATAGCACACGTGGTGCTGCTGCATGCACATTGGCATGGCTTAAGTTTATTTTGTGTGTGTAATAAATCATCCGGTTCATCGGACGTAGGTTTCGGACGTGAAGGACGTAATTATTACGGCGATGGAAAGTAATTAAGCTACAAATAAATGCATAGCTGACGCCGTGTTTTTAAGCGGCAGCTGAGCTTCTTGTTATGCCTCTGCCGCCACAGACAAGTGCGGCGAAGGCAATATGTTTTCCGGTTGTCCGTCCGTGAGCCCTTCCGTCCGGGCGTGCGCTTCTTAGCAATTAGCATCTTACAAAACAATGAACGGAATTTCACCAAACTTTGGTTGGTGATGCAGTTAAAGGTACAGACGAAGTCACTAGATTTTGAAGGTGGAGGGGTCAAGGTCAAAGTCACAGCAAGGTCACATATTAGTGAGTCATTGCGACGGGCGGAGCTGCTTTGCGTCGAAGTGTCATCCAGTTTTACCTTTGGTCTTTCTAACGTTAATTTTCATTCCAAATTTCTTTGCGACCCTGGTATAGAATTATTCGTTAGATGTTGTCATGCTTTCTGATTACTTGCCACCACTGCCGTCATGCAAATCGTACTGAAGACACTATCTGCTCTGCCCACTGGTTAGACATCCTTGAACGCATCCTGTCCGTGTTGCACTGACTGTTCATCGTTGTCTAAATGGATTGGCACCAATGTGCCTCTCTTGCCTCTCTGAACTGTGTATTCCGACGATACAGAGACAATCAAGATATCATCTCCGATCGTCGCGCAGTAATCAATTCGCTGTTGCGCGGGCGAAGTCGTCAATGCTCGCTCTTTTGCTGTGTCTGCATGGGCGGGGGCCCACTATCTGGAACAACTGTTCACAAACCCGGCGCTCTCCGCTGACATTTCCAAACGCGATTTACGCAGATCTAACATCTGTTCTGTTTGTTCAATACTAACTGCGACGCTAGTTCTTCGGCATCTCTGATGGACTGATGAGCCGTGCAGTCGGTTCAGAATGCCGCCGCTCGTCTGGTTACTGGCAGTCGGCGCTGCGTCCACATAACGCCGGTGCTCCGTATACTACACTGGCTACCGGTACGCCAGCGCGTCGATTTCAAGGTTGCCACACTTGTTCATCGGTCACTGTCCGGAAATTCTGCGTCATACCTAGCTGATGCCTGTCGTCTTGTCGCCGACGCTCGTGAGCGACGACTATATAATATAGGCCCTATACGCTCCACAGAGAGCCGGACATGCGTCGTTATCCGGATCCACAGCACTTCTCAGACTTCTGGTGACAGAGCTTTTGCAGCTGCCGGTCTCGGGCTATGGAAAGTTTACCGCCACATCTCAAGAGATGCTGACTTACCGTACAGTCGGTTCCGGCGGTCATTAAATACATTTTTTGTTTGGATGCCACGGCGCAGTGCGAACTACTTTAACTGCGCCGTGTAGAAATAATCTTACTTACTTAACGCATTAGAAATTTTGGTACCTATGCATTATACAAATACCTTGCTGAATTAAATTACATTCAGATTCAACAGGTGGTACTCGTCAGGCACGTATAGGAAGGAATATCGTATGTCTACCACATCAACCACATGAGTGACATGACCCGCTGATCATCACGTTGATTATTCAGAATTATTCATCGAGTCTGCGTATATGATTTACAGAGTGTGTAAAATGTTCTAAACAGGTTTATACAGTACACGGCCGCATGTATATACTAGAGACGGAGTTCCACATGCTGTACAGTGTATATGTATATTATAGTCAGTTCGGGCTGCCGTTCTTTCTGTACCGGGTGCGCAAACAATAAGCCGATGGCATTCTCCACAGACTGGAAAAAGATTAGACGCGGTTTACAACTTTACACGTCTGTGTAACAGTCGCGGCAGACACACGCACACGGAGCGAGAGAAAGAGAGAAAAAGAACAGATTCATCGGCAATTTGTAGCTACACTGTAAAAAATGAAAACAGCTCAAGTGTTAAAGGGTGTAACACTATTTTGTCCACTTTTTTGACATGCATAAAGTGTTTGTATATAAGCACTTAAAGTGTTACACAGCTAAACGCTATAAGTGTTATGCTGCGTAACACTTAACACTTTAACTGTTAATGGGCTAAATGCTATAAATGTTACGCTATGTAACACTTAACACTTTAACAGTTAATGCATGTCAAAAAAGTGGACAACTAAGTGTTACTCGTTTGGAACACTTTAAGTGTTACACAGTGTAACACTTGGACGCTTCAAGTGTTACACAGGCTAACACTAGGGACACTTCAAGTGTTACATAGAGTAACACTTGGACGCTTCAAGTGTTACACAATGCAACACTTGAAGTGTTCCAAGTGTTACACAGTCTAATGGTTGGGATACTTCAAGTGTTACTATGTAAACACTTCACCACCTCAGCAGTGTTAACATGATAGAGAGGCTGGCAGACAAAATCATTTATTGATTTTTCAGAGCCAAAAATGTCAACATGAAACCGTTAATTCAGCTATACAAGACTGTCAGTTTCTATTTCAACTTTCTTTAAACAACTATCAGCATTAACTACATGATTAAACAACATTTTGTAACTTATTTCCAGATAAGAAATGATGTCTGAAACAATTTAAATCCAAACAATACAAAGTTCTTAATAACTATAGTTCAAATATACGATGAGTTTTGAATACATACACATTTATAGCCCAAAAAGTGGCAATTTTTGCAGAAAAAAATAGCAAAATTGCATCATTAATGTCTTGTCAAAGGTCAGATTTAGGAAAACATTGAAATACATCCAGAGCCGTGATTTAGAGGGTATTCAATAAATACTTTGAATATATACAGACGCTGCCCCTGGATCCATGAAACAATCTGGATTACTATCAAAATCTGAATGATCAGTCATTACGCTATGCCCCACCCTTTCAGAAAATATCATCAAAATCTGTTAACTTTTTGAGACATTTTGCACACAGTCACACAGACTCACAGCAAACAAACTGCTACAAAAACAACACCTCAGCGGAGGTAACTCGCAGTTGTCAAAGCACATCTCGATAAAATGAAATCATCAAGCAACTGAAAAGGTAAAAAGGGAAAGGTTGAGTACTTGCTACAGCACTGCTAACACGTGAACTCGTGACCAGAAGCGCTTTACAATATCGGAAGTGGCAGCTAATTGGCATGAGCTAATGATACCGCGGCGCACTATGCGGCCATCCATTAGCCGCAATGGACCCGCGGTGCAGCACACAGACATACCACCGCCCAAATCAGCCACACTACGCCTTCACCCCGTAGCTCGTAAGCTACTACTCAATTCCCGTCCCACGAAGGCTAGGAGGCTGAGTTGACCTGAGCACACCGTAGGTTAGCAACTTGCTCAAGGTTGCTTGCAAATGACTGGCAGTGAGATTCGAACCCGCGACCTGAAAGTTACGAGTCTGACATTCTAACCACTAGACCACTTACACCCACCGCCATGTTAAAATCTTATATAAATACAGACATTTTTCAGAGTCAAAAATGCCTGGCACAACAGGTAACCTTTAATGCAACCCTATACCGCCTGTTTACAAAATTTCTTGAAAATATCAGTGCTATTTCTAGTTATCAATGCAATGTGCTTTTTAAATAACATAAGTTGACTTGTAAAAAACGAGCATAACATTAACACAAGCTGTGGTGTGAGGCACAACAAATTCCACCCTCTGCTGCCACCTAGCGAATGATACTGACTTGTTAACGCCAGTCCTGTGAGCTATGGCCGGTGATAACAAACAAATCGACCCGTTTATCCGAATTGACCCAAAATTTAATCAGGTTGTCCCATGGTCACTCCACAACTTTCCTGAACATTTCATGCAAATCGTTCCAGCCGTTTTCTCGTAATGTTGCTGACAAAGAAACAAAGAAATCACCCGAAAACAATACTGCGTCCCCCTATTGGGGGGCGGGGTAATAACATAACATTAATGAATTTGTAGAGCGCATCCGCAAAGTCTCTAATGCGTTGAAGTAGTGCTGCTGCAAACAGTTAACAGTGACAGAACAGAAATGTTTTTTAAGCCACAACAATTAAATAATTATGTACAAGTTAACTTGGTTGTTATTGTATAAACGTAAAATATTGAATGAAACTAAATACTGAAAGTACTGTCAGTTTTCACCGTTAGTGAATAACATATATTGTCATCAGTGACCAATTTAGACACAAAAATACAGTTTTAACTGTTTAATCAACTGTGTACCAGCTGGGCATGTTTCCCAGTAAGAGCAAACTCAATAAAGGTCATCATCCATTTATGCTTAGCATCAAACATCCTACACTATGTTATACACAAAGTACATGCTCATCACAGCTAGGACAGCTTCCTTAGAAGAACTGCATGAAACAAGAGTGCAGCGATATCCGACGACCGACACAGTTTCAGATTTGATGCAGCATATGACTGGAGCCTCAGTCTTTGCGATCACCTTCTTTAGCATCGTCTGAAGAATTCTACATGTGACAGCAAATACGCATGAAGACTGCTCAGACAACACGTCATCAAATATGGTTAAGAGCATGTGCCCACCCTGCCCCGGCCGTGTTGGGTCATGGTATTCGCACAGATCCAAAGCTTTTGGGGGTAGGGGAGACGTAGGATGGACTTGGCAACAGACCTGCAGATGCACCATACATTGTCACTCTGTACTACATATACATGAAGTTCACTGCAGAGAACGATAAGAAAATAATTCAAGTTCGGGAAAGCCGGTACAGCATCGGGGCAGTTCTAGCCCAAAAAGTCTGGGGTATTACCCATCAGCCCTTTTAGTTTTGGTCATCGAGCCAAATTAGGCGATAAAATTATCTGTGACAGTGTATTTCTTCAGTGACATCTGAAAAGTTTTCCAGCTAAGTTTTGAATCTGGTAGGTGGAACAAATAAATCTGGGGGTACGTGGCCTTTTGCCCCAACATAGAACCGCCCCTGTACAGCGTTGATATGTGTATGTACATCATCGCACACGTATCATTGCAACTTAACCCAGTTTTAAATCTGTTGACTTGGTTCATCACTTAACATTAATTTACATGTCAATATAGTTCAGTTCCAGATCACAGACCTCTAACAGTTTCTGAAGAGAGGTAACACTAGGTGCAACAAGTAAAATGTCATCAGCATAAAGCAATATACTCATACATACATTACTTAGGCCTACAAGTCAGTGAAAAGGACAATTTCTAATTCCATCAAGCAAATTATCAATATATATGGCAAAAAGATTCGGAGACAAAACTCCTCCTAGTCCTTGCCTGTTTCCACATGACAGTGTAAACAGTCAAGAAAACAAATTGTCCCATTTTACACAAGTAGCACAGGTTGAAAACAAATTTTTCAATACACAACATAGGCCAAAAAGCTGCTTTGTAATAGAGGATTTTACGTTGGTGGCGAAAACAGGATGTGGTAGAACTGTTTCGAATTTCAAATGGAAGGGAATTCCAAATGATGGGAGGAGCTACAGAAAAACTGCGAGACCCAAAACCTAGCAGAAATCTGCATCAGGGCTTATGTACATATTTCACGGTACATGCAAATACACACATATAGAAGATAATGATTAATGAAATTCACACCTGAAACTCTACTTGAAAGTAGTCGGCAGCTGCAGTCATACACTTGTCGTATCGAGATTCCGTGTCCTTGAATACCATCAGCAACATCTCATGATGCAGCTAAACAAAAGCATCAACACTGTTTATCTCAGTGATGTTAACAAGACCACAGAGTACAAGGCCAACGCCACAAGATAACCCCAAGGCCAAGGCCAAGGTCGAGACCAATGTACTGTATAGTACTAGTCATCATACAATAATTTTTAAACTCTATTTTTTATTTGTAACCTTTTTTAGATATTTTTATAAATTTCTAGCATCAGTTGTATCGCAATAAAACACGAGTTCGCCGAGTTATCTTTGTGTCAACACTCAACACAAACACCATAGCATATTCTCATATCTCAATAAGCAGCAAATCTCAAACACATCTGCTACAGAAAACATTACAATTACAGTTGAAATTCAGCTTATCAAGTGATTCTATATAAATTTCAAAATAATTAGTAACCAAAAAAGACAAAGTTCTAAAGCACCATAATAAGACCAGCAATAACCCCAAAAGCAGAGCTCCTCAAATACACTACTGTGCAGTAATTTCTGTTGTAACAGCTACTAAGTCTCATAATAGAAAATCACCCCATTACATCACTGTCTTAGTCAGTCATACACCCCGAAAAAGCTATTATCAGTGCAGGGCGCACTGACACAAATTCTATTATCAGTGTGGTCCCAACTATCTGGTATTCCATTTCCTGTTTAATGGCGATGGTACTAGCATAGTTCGATGTGGAGCGTGTTTTAATCGACCGTAATCCTGCAATTTAACACAATTTATTCTACTATAGTGTCAATATCAGTGGTGGAATTAGGAGAGGGGCAGGGGCGGCCCCCCTTCCCCTCCCCGGATCGGAAAGTTGGCCCCTTTGGGCCCTTTAGAGTAAGTAACAGTGATGTAATGTTGTAGCAATTTTTGTACAATTCAGTCAAAGTCAAGCATAATGTCTCGCTGTCAAAGTTTAACATGCAGATTATCGGCAGTTCAGTGATCAGACGTCGTTAAACCACTGTCGATTACCACTCCAAGATCATGTGCTGAGAACACATACAGAGAAGTTGAAAACACGGAATGCATAGGCCTATGTGACATTTACATGTGACAGTTACTGTATATAGAATAGCTTCTATACAACCTCTAAACTTGATCCCCTAAACCCCCTACCGGAGCTTTGCTCCTGAACCACACTGGGGGACTTCCAATCCCCCAACTCCCCTAGTTGCATTCAGTGGTGATGAGTCCCTTTGCTTCAGTCTACGGTTGTGTTTTAGTAACGACGTCTGCAGTGCGCCAAACTCTTAGAGGACCGGGAACCACAGGCTGGATGACAATGAGAAAAATTTGGTCCAGATTTGACTTTACCATTTAAAATGCACGAAGTTTGGCCAGATGATTTTCAGGAAAATTATTTAAATTGTTGCCACCAGATGTCAGATTTTAAGGCTAAAATGCACCAAATTCGATTTCGGCTGGGGCTCTGCCCCAGAACCCACTGAAGAAGAAGAACTTTATCAGCGCTTCCCCAGACCCCCTAGCTGGATTTAAGGGGTCCCAACATTGAACTTCCGTCGAATCAGAGGAGACATTATAGAGACATATAAAATATTATCTGGAACATAGTTGTTCCGCACGTGCGAAATGCACTTTATTTTTCGCCAAAAGTGCGCGCACTAATGCACTTTATTCTGTGAATGCACCACTTTACATTTTCCAGGGTGAATACCGTGAATTTTATTTATTTATTTCTTTCCGTTAGTAACTAAAATTTTCCGCACTGTGCAACAAAATCCACATAAGTTGACATAAAATAATACATCACGTAACTCAATTTGGTTAGGTAACCGACCAGGTAGCCTCTTTCATTTATATTTTAACTTTCAATACGTATATACACTAGAGAACCTAGCTTAAAATTGATGATGAATGCACTTTTCAACGCACTTTATTTTTTTCTAAAAGTGCGCGCACTTTGACGCACTTTATTTTCGCCGTTAATGTGCGGAACAACTATGATCTCGAAAGTATGATGCTGATGTTGTACCATTCATGAATAATGCATGCATATTCAGAACTAGAGGTAATGATATGAGATTGCAAAAGGTTGGATTTAAGTATGATTTGCGTAAATATTGTTTTACTAACAGGGTTGTTAACATATGGAATAGTCTGCCAAACTGGGTTGTTACAGCTGAGAGTACTAACATATTAAAACAAGACTTGATGCATTCTGACACAATCAGGATATTATGTATGATTTTCGTGCACAATTAGACGGAACCGGAAGTCAAAGTGAAATTTAGAATCAAGAAGTATATACAAATATTACAGAAAGTGTATAGAGTCGGGCAAAGAAGAGGCTAAGGCCTGCGCTCGTACATCTGCTCTACGTCTACGTCTATTTCGAAGGGAAGGGGAGGGAAGCAGAGGTGAGGAGGGGAAGGGAGGGGAGGGCCCCTCTTGTGTGTCTGTTGCCCCCCCCCCCCCC
>Ga0209679_1001245_pt1 | contig 10659 bp, 6 predicted proteins | sample WorMetHEROISLAND_4_FD_187408 | JGI IMG/M metagenome (GOLD analysis project Ga0209679, IMG submission 187408) | Marine gutless worms symbiont microbial communities from Max Planck institute for Marine Microbiology, Germany - Olavius sp. 2 HERON... ...
AAAATAGTTGGGTCGTTTTTAACATTATGCCCCATAGGCTCATAATGGAAGTAGATAGCGTGTGTAATTATTCTATATCGGAGTCAATCTGACTATACTCCTCCACACAAGTATTTCAGTATCCACCAGTTCATACTGACAATCGAGTTAAACAGAAATACAAGCAAAAGAAACTACTAAGATATGACTGAAATTCTGTGTGGTTAATTGAATGAACTACCTGGGTAAACTCAAAAACACATACAATACTTACTGTAGCAAGGTCAGACAATTCCTCAGACACTGGAGGTACACGCTGTGCAGTGTCCAACAATTCAGACTTGGTTGACAACGTCTGCTTCTGCAACAGCAACCAGCAATGATCAAGTCATTACCGTCACACATAATGCTAACACACTTCTCTGTAGATTCACGTAAATATTAACCAGGGGCCTGATTACAAGAAAATCTTACGATTATCTTACGATGTGATAATAACTTACGATAATCGTAAGTCAAACTTGCGAAAAAGTTAAGATGTTCCTAATTACAAAAACATCTTATGATAATCTTACGAGAAACTTTCAATTCGTAAGATTTTCTTGTAATTAGGCCCCAGTTTTATTTGCAATGGTGATGTCAATGGCAAAATGAATGCTGTCATATGCAACACTGTTATATCAACGTTATTGTGTTAACATCTAGAGACTGAAGATTAAGTTGTGAGAGTTCCAGTTCAGACCACGGAGAAAGTCTAGTTGGAAAAAAATGAAAGACACGTAAATTATAATGTTCCCTTCTCTGTTACAATGCGTAGGCCTATAGTTTCTCATAGCTCAACTGTTGCAGGGTAGAATAGTGTCAGAATGTCTCTCTTCTGGCAAGTCGTGTGTTTGAAAGTTTCATGTACAAGATTCTTGCATCAAAATTTGATGCAAGAATTTGATGCAAGAATCTTGTACAAGAAACTGGTGCAAGTTTTTTTGTACAAGATTCTTGACTGTGCGTTATCAGCATAAAACACTGTGACAAAGAAATCACGAAAGTAGAACCAAAACTGCAAATATGTACTGAAGCTCACAAGAGACTGAAGGCATGAAGTAAGTCCATCAAGCAGCTCTTGAGTAATCTTCTCACATAACATGCTAGCCACATTAAAGACGACAACACCGACGGCATTCAGAATGGTGCACTTGAGGTTGCATGCTATCAGCTGAGACACATTGACTGTTGTACTGAGGCTTTTCTTCACCTCATCCTGTATCTGATGTCACACATGCCCACCAAAACACATTCACTCACACAAACTGGAAGATACAATCAACAGCTGTTAATTTATCCCTATATACCGACTGATAAATCACTTGGAAAATGTAAAATTAAAATGTAAAAGCCAAACAGTCATCAGTGGAATAAAGCTAGTAGAACACCAGAGTAATATATGTATCAAATGCAGCTGCACCTTGGGACTAAATGCAGTGGGACATTTGAACTCGGCCTGATGTAGCATCTCCGACAGTGACGACTACAAAAAACAACATTTCATTTACATCTATCTGATTCAACATTCTATCTGCTGCAACTGATAAACACAAAAAACAAAGACATAATGTACTCTATAAATACACACAACAGCACGCAAACAGGACACACATCACACATTAAAATAAGACACCTTTAACACTGTGCAGTGTGCACTGCCTGTCTCACAAACAAGACGGACTTTTTACGGGGCACTCAAGCAACTTTTGCACCAATGACTTGTGTACATCTCAGCGAGAATCAAGCACAGTTTCTAACGGCTTGTTCGTTTGAAATGCCGCTCATTAAAATAACAAAGATTTCACATAAGCTTATTTTAAAGAGATAAATGTGTGAACGACTACTCTGTATCTGACAATCAATGGCAACCTTAATCAAGTCCGTCACTGTCACTTCCCTCAATGTCTCGGGACAGGCCAAAGCTTTTCACATCATCCTTGACACCATCACAACAAGTCTTCCTCAGGTGTCTTCTCTGACTAGTTCCATCCAATTAGATTGTCATACTATACTTGACTGATTCAGCATCATCTTTACACTCTGCCTTTCTTTATCAGCCAGCTGACTGGTTAGAATACCAATAATTCTCTGAGCTCTGTATCTTTCAACGTAAATCCACATATTAATCTGATTATATTCGTTTCAGTTCTATCTAACATTTACCTGAAGCTCCACTTTCAACAGTGATATCTCACTGTCACTTTTCACACAACTTGTATCTTACCTCACCTTTCAGTTTTAATAACTCAAGAAAAAAAGCAAACTTATTACAGATATTACAGCAAAAACATTACAGTACCTGCAGTTGTGAGTTGGCTGCGTTCTGCAGATCATCAGCAGCAGAGTGCAGTTGATTGTGCAGGATACCTTTGTCTTCATTCACAGTCAACGCAACTTGACAGAAGTCTGTCAGCAACTGTTCATGCAACACAAACATAAACATCAATTTGCTGATTTATTTCCTATTTCAGCTAACAGCAATGAACAGGTCGTGTTGGTGTAAATACAACTCGTAGATATCCCACTGTCATCAAATGACTCTCAGCAATATGTTCAGTTGTTCACACACGTATGTTCTACTACCAAGAAACACGACCATGAAGCTCTGTGGCTAGAAAGGTTACAACCATTCCACCAGTCTGGCAGAACTTAACATAAGGTATGTCAAAAAAAACTACAGCTTCACTTACATTTAATGTATTAGAATTTTGCAATAAAATTCAGTAAGTTAGCTGTAAAATTAGACAGCAGATCTTTCTAAACTACACGATATAAATACTGTTTGCAAAACATAAATGCAGCTGCACAAGCTGTAAAATGGTAACGCAGATGTGCAAATTTATATTTAAAGAACCCATAAACTTGTTAATAAAACAATAAATAGTAAAATTACTACATTATATCGGTGTGCAATCTTATGTGTGCAGTTAAATTTCTTTTCTGACAGTTGTACCAAATGAGCTTATGGGGAATGCTGGTGTATCAAAACCATTTTATTGACCTAGTATTTACAACATAATATGGATATTAAACATCCATGTAAACAAAAATTCTTTTCTGTATTTACGCAACAATTCAGCAATAAACTTGTTACCTCTCTGGCAGCAGCAGTATCCTTGATAAGTCCGAGACCACGGCCAATTTCCTCCTGAACTTCTTCTGACAGAAGGCATTCTTTCATCAGCTTGCCTATCACCAACTCCAGTTCACGTGCTCTTTTCTCAAGTATCTGTCACACAGTCCATCATCCACACTGTGCAACATTTAACCATTAACAAAATAATGTAAAAACAACGCAGTAAAGTATAATTCTGTTCTGGAAGAAAGCATTAATTTGTAACAGTACAAACACTGCTGCTAATAAGAAATGTAATATCGGTTTGTTTTTATCAAAATTATTTACAAAAAAAACTGCAAGCAATTTATTTCACAAGTGCTGATATGTCAGAAGTAAAATCTGAAGGTACGACTGCTTGCTGGATGACAATTTTAGTCCACGCACCCAATTTTGTGCAAATATGTGCAGTAGTGACCAAGTCAGAGCCAGTAAACTTTTTTAGAAAATGATAGAAAACAGATTTCAGCAAGACTGAGTCACAGAAAATGTTTAACATTAGGTGTGACAATACAAAAGGAATAAACTGCCAGCAAAATGAAAGGTGAACAGTGAAACCTGCTGTGAAGAAGACAGAATGAGACCGTGTTGCATTCTGTAAATGCTATCCACTGACAGTTTCTGCGGCAAGTTATTTCTACGAAGTGCATCTTCAATCTACAGTTTACATATATATATATATATTACATACCACACTTCAATATCCATATGTTACTAACACTAAAAAACAATTCTTGCACATCAAATCCAATAAAATCACTAAATCACACTCAAGTGATGCCAAAACCTAAGCAATGAACACGTAACGCCATCGTCTTTCAATTTACTAAAACAATACATACAATAAGCACAGTCAGATTAAAGCCAAGAAATCTGCTAAAACAAACAGACAGTTTTTGCATGCAAAAACATTTTAACAGTCGTCTATCACGTTTTTCTGCAGTAGATTATTGCCTCTTAATGGGTTTGGAGCTGGTTATTACAAACTGATGATCTTCCTGATGCTCAAGCAACACTAAAGGTATAACTATTTTAAACCGAACTCTTTGACAGTGCCTACAATGAATGTGAACACTCTGCCAGTATGTGCTGCTAATTTGCTCATGATGCGCAGTGCTTTATATAATGACAGACTAATGCAGCATCAAAATGTGCTAAAATGACCTGCACAAAAGCAGCCTCCGTTTTCTCATGATTAATGCGAAGTGCCATTGCAGCATCACACACTGGTGTGACCAATGCAGTCATTGAGTGATTCCTGCAGCATAAGCATCGATCGTCATAAATTCACAATCGAAGGCAACCACAAGCCCAATGCCCAACATACACCAATGACCATTATCAGTTAAAGAATATCGATAATTGGTCAATATTTGGGGAAGATATGAACAAGAGTTTGGCATCTTGCTTTTTACAACTCACAGTGTCTGAGTCTGACAGACATGGCAAAGAGTCACTAACAAAGACATCTCTATCCATCTGAATGAACTCGTAGCATTTATCAGCTTCATCGTCACAAGCCCAAGTCACATCATATTCCATGACATCAAGGTATTTGATATTATCAATCCATTATCAATTTAATGCATTTATGGTGCTTTTACGACACAACATTAAGCTCTGACCCTGCTACTTCAAGTGATCAATATCTCAAGACTTGTCACTTCAAGTGATCAACATCTCAAGACTTGTCTATGTGGCGCTCCCTTGTGTTGTATTTCTTGTCCTAAGTGCACATAACATTATGCCCTCAACTAATGCCCTTTCATGACAAAACTGTACCACAGTTATATTTAATATGCAGATTTCTCCATAGATCAAGATCCGTTGTATAGGAGCTTTTTGGCACTTTGAGCCAGTAAAGGTTAAATTAATAGAGATACTGGATGAAGCTGTGTATATGAATTCATTATTGACAGCGACTCACACACCAGACAGCCTACAAGCCAGGCCGGGTCTAAAAATCAACAGGCCAGGCCGGCTGAACTGATCCAAGGACACATTTCAGAGTTCAAAATTTTCAAATACTCAAGTATGCCCAACAGGCTATTCCAGCTTGCATAGACAGTATCTGAGCACTTTCACACGACATTATTTCATTCGATAGTCTTACTGTCAGGTCTGGAATTCTTGATTTTGAAAAATGGTAATGGAAATCCAGCTGATGTAAAGTCAGCGAAATGGGCTGAGCGAAGCTTAGAAATCTAAGTTGCTTAAAACGGGCCGGGCCAGGCCAGGCCAGACCGAGAAGTGAACGAGCTAGACCAGTCTGGGCCAGGCCAGACCGAGAAGTGAAAGGGGTGGGCCAGGCTGAGTAATTCAGACCAGTGCACACTGCACACGTCTGTCACACTTGGCTTTTTCTACCCATTTTTCGAAATTACTCCAGTCCAGTCAGGCTGGTCGCAAGTAAACTTTTGGGAATTGATGTGCCAGTATTTTTACCGGTCAGATGCCCTTCCTGTCACCCAACTAACACTGTCAAAGCACTGAAGGTTGACAACTAACAAGAAAAAAGCCCAAAAGATCAACATGTTCATTATGCAAAGCGCTGAAAGGTTACAACAGACATTGACATTAAACCCGATTAAGGTAGCATAGAATCCAAGTCAGCCAGATGGCCGGCTCCATTAACAGTCAGAGACTTTCACTAACTATGTTACTATGATATCAGTCCCGGTAAAAGAGCCATTTCTTCCATAGCAGTAACTGTAATCACTGCCACTATCACTGTGTCTTACCCACACAGGGATGGCCAGGCTGAGTTGAGAAATAAACAAGTGCAATATGTCATATGTGGCACATATGAAGACGATGCGAAACAATCACCTCCGCATAGCAGCTGCAACGTCAGAGAAACCTTGGGGCGATGTGTTGTTACGGTCCCAATGCACAACAGACAACTTCTGATTCACTTGTAGTAATTTTGCCAAGGCTCTTGCTCCAGAGTCGCCGGACAGATTGCCACTGTCAACGACGTATTACATACCACAATGAACATAGAACAATGCATACAGCTCAGCAGTTAGAAATATGTTATGCAAATGTGTAACAAAATAACAAAATTAATTCATCAAAGCAATGTCACATGCAAAATATCTATTAATACGTAAGCTAATAACAAAAACATTAATTGCATAAGTACCACACAATAACACAAGTCAAAGTGCATCAAAATAAGACGAGACTACAAGTAAAAAACAAATGGTCATATATCAACACAAAAAATGACTACAATTTACCTGATATCAAGTTCACACAATGACTTGTTACAAACAAGAGCATTGAGAAGCAAGGGTAACTCAGTGCGTAGTCGCATGTCATCAACAGATAACATCTCCAAGCACTGTATCAAAACAGCATCACACAAATAGCAATGTTTTGTAATATGCTGCCACTGCTGCATCGTGTTAAGCTCAATATCAAATAAGTATGACTGTGTCTCACACTCAGCTGCTCAAAGCTGAATTATAACCATTCATCACACTTGTACAAACAGATCACTGCTTACAGTAGTCAACAAAGCCTGAAAACTAGCAAACTGTTTACATGCATCAGCCCTACAGCAACTTGTATTTCTGCCTCTTATCTCAGGTGCATATGATGGAAAACTAACACATTCAACTATGATGTTATATAACACAATTTTATCTTCATCTATGGTCCACAAATAGCAAATAATGAAAGCTTCTACTACATGTAGGATAAAAAAATATCTTTTGCACTCTCCAATTTAATGGCTATGATGAGAGAGAGCTTTTTTGAAGCACTGGAGTAATATTAGTTGGATGCTCTTCCTGATATCACCAGTTACTCACACAGTTCTCAGTGGAGCCTACAGATGTTAACAACTATCGGCATTATCTAATTAAGTATGTTAACAGATAATTATCAGAAACATACTTAATTAGATAAAAGTATGTTAACAGATAATTATCAGAAATATAGACAAAAAACCATGAAAATATATATAAAAACTAAACACTGACCAAGTGTTCATCAAGTAACATTTGAACCAGAGCATCAGTAAACTGTGATGCCGTCTTGCTACTAATTAACACAACAGTAAACACACAACAAATGTCAAATCAGCAGCAGCATCATTTGATGGCATACAATATTCATAAAGGCATAAGTTATCTTCTAGACAAGTCATACACTGCAAATGTGTAGTCTAGTGACGGGTAATCAATTAATCAGACAGCAATTAATTAAAAAATTAATCAGTTTAGTTATCCAATTCTAACTCAGATAAACTGGATAATTAGTGAATTCCAATAAACTGCTTTATAAGTACTGAGTCATCTAACATCCAACTGCATCCAGTTGTGACAATCCAAAACAGACGTATCCAAAACTTCATCAAATTCACCTACAGCACCACGTCATTCCAGCACCATCCGCTGAAATCAAGACAGCATTCGGTGTTACAGGACCTCTTCTTCTTCTTATCCCTCCGTCAGCAATTACAATCTTGCTCCATGTCTCACGATCTTGTGACGATCTAACAGCTTCATACAGGGTCAGTTTAGTCCAATCAGTGACGTCGTCTGTCCACCTCTTTGGAGGTCTTCCTCTCTGCCATACACTGTTGACAGAGCACAGCAATGCTTTCTTTACCAGTCGATCATCTTGTCCAACAAATATGTCCGAAAAGCAATAGCTTCCTGTGTCATACAATGTCCACAATTGTCTCTTTCTTGTCCACTCTTTGTCTGTTTCGTTTGACGTTTTCTCTTGCCAACATATACGTAGCATGTTCCACAGTACCTCACTTCATAGGCCAGTAACCTTCTTTCATCTTCTTTCTTTATTGTCCATGTTTGTGCAGCGTATAGCAGAGCAGAAAATACACGTCGCCAGTAGTTGCATCTTCTTGATCCTTATGTATTTGTCATTCCATATTGTTTTCAAGATGACATATGCGACAGCTGACAGCTGTCCACATCATCAGCAAATTTCAGGTTGAAGATACTTTGTCCTTGGACTATAACACCTTTGTTCTCCATTTCACTGACACCAACCACAATACGTTCTAAGAGTCCAATGAACACACTTGGTGAGATTGGATCTCCTTCTGCTTCCAGCTGTCACCTTGAGCCATCGACTTAGGCTTCAATCTACAAGTACTGCCAACTATGCCTTCTTGTATAGTATCTTAAAGAGACTAAGAATTTTTCAGTCACCGGACCTACCTGCACAGGTCCTGCAGTGAAAGGTGGAATAGACTTGAGGACAGTGTGTTTGAATCCTGATGCTGACAAGCTCAAAAAAGGCCTTATGTAATAAGTTAGTATATGTCTGTGATGGAACAGTGCAACACACTGTAGGTGGATCTAGATAAAAACAGCATAGAGTACTAACAGACCTGTGAAGGGCCATTAGGTATAACTATGTTAATATATAATTTGCCATGTATACATCTTTTGTTTGAATCAGACATTCCGGACACATTTGAAATCGTAGGCGGAATCAGCTCGTGGACAGAGTGTTTGAATTACTGCCATCACTCGTGCCAGTGTAGGCTGATGTCTAATTCTAATTAATTGGCATCTAGTAACTCTAATTATAATTAATTAGCGGAGTAAAAGCTACTTTTAAGTCAAAATGGGACAATTTACAGATTCTAATTAATTATTAATTACTTACTATAAAACTTCACAATTACCCTGTACACACTGTGTACAAAGAGACTGCATGATAACTGAATGTTTTGTTAAATGGACAGTGACACGATGCTCAACATAATGGTAACCAAGGTGAACATCTGAACATCAAAGCTTACTTTGCTTTCACTGTATTCACGTTCTTCCCAATCCTGAGTTTTCTCACACTGCGGTTCTTCCCAATTTGGAGCAACAATCCAGAGACAGTGTGATCAAAACCTGTTCAAAGCAAAAAAATCACAGCAAAAAATCATCCATTTAGATAATAAGCAGCAGTTCACTGAAAACAGTAAATCTAAAATAATTATTTCTATATCTGTTATCTGCAACACAAAATAGTCACAGCATATAACTGCCTATTGTGAACACAGACAGAAAAAATGACTTATGCCATTTATCAGAAAAACTGTCACTTCTAATCCTAAGTAAGGATGTACCTGATTCCAATTTTTCATATCCATAAAGCAAAATCAGAGCCAGAATGAGTCAAATCATCACTCAAGTGAGTCACTGAACATTGTCAATAATCAACATTAAATGATAAACCCGAAAGTCGCATGCTCAAAAACTCAACATAAAGTAAAATCATAGAGATAATCTGACGGTAAGTGCTTCAATTTATCGAAAATCTACATTAGTTCCAGTACTATTAGATGTTATCAACATACGGGACAGCTGCCCCAAATCCGGTCAAAAAATCTGACCGGAGCTGGACTTGGCTGGATTTGCCAAAAAGGGCTTGATGCCGAACCTGCCGGAGCCTGAGCCGAAATCCGGTACACACGTGCTTATGATATATCAGATAGTTTATCTAATGTAAGCAGATACACTGACCATTGTCAGAGATATCTAGTGAAGCAAGACAAGGTATATCTGCAATGACAGTCTCCAACACTTGGCAGCCAGTCACGCCTAGTGCATTGTTGCTCAGGTTCAACTCTACACCTTCAAGTTTCTCATTTGCTGCCAGTCCGGCAAGAATGCTCCTACAATTGACAGCAGTAGTTGACATCATCACGTGACTGCTCAGTGGTTACTACAACTCAATTATACAACTGTCACTCAACGATCACAACATCATTATCACATAATCACAGACTGATCACATTTGAGCACAAAAAAAACAAAACTAAGAGAAGGTGACTCACTTAAGTGTTTCCTGCGGCAGACGATTACTGGAGAAATTGACAGTTTTCAAAGCCTTGGCTGAAGAGAAGAAGTCTGTCCATAATGCTGGGCTGTCTCTAGAAGGGCGCTTAATGCCATGTAGATTCCGTGACACATCCAAGTAAACAAGTGATTCAACACAACCCGTCGACAGTGCACTGAATAACTGTGCCATAAAAATACCGACAATCAGTCACAATACTTAACAGCAATGTTTGGTCACGAAGTGTTCTAGTCAAACTCACTATCAGCGTCTTCAATGTCTACAACTGATAATACGTTAGAGAGAAAGCCACTCTACACAATGTAATATCTGTAATAAATACCTGCAAACAAATGAAGATATGAATTAGAATATGAATGTATGACAAATAAATGTCACAGACCAAGAAAACAACAGAAATATCATAACATACAGACAATGGAGGCTAAAGATAATTACTGTCGCAGTTGTCAGTGCAGCTAACAAGACGTGTTCAACATTCACCACACATTACGCTATGACTTGGCATAATGAACTGTTTTACAACCATAAATCTACTACTGATCTTCACCCTACAAAAAGGCAAAACTATTCTGGACTGAAAACTACAAACTAGAAAAAGTTGCACTCGACGGTAGCGTCGAGTGCTGTGCGCCTCCGCCGCGATGGTGTGACCTTGAACTTTGACCTTTTGACCCAAAAACGTA
>Ga0209679_1001246_pt1 | contig 10658 bp, 9 predicted proteins | sample WorMetHEROISLAND_4_FD_187408 | JGI IMG/M metagenome (GOLD analysis project Ga0209679, IMG submission 187408) | Marine gutless worms symbiont microbial communities from Max Planck institute for Marine Microbiology, Germany - Olavius sp. 2 HERON... ...
CGAGGGGTAAACTACCTTAGAGTCGTACGCTTTTAACCGATATAATTGTCCCATAATTAGTGTCTCTGCCACAAAGACAACAAATCAACTAAAGCTCTCTTACTTTTTCTCAGAGTCTGCGTGCAGACAAGACGACAGATGACGTTGATGATGATGTCTGGAAGCAACCATGACGTGTGGAACCTGTGCAGTCGTTCTGTCATCATCCAGTCTAGCCAGCTCCGAAAAGTATGGCTGGTAGAGTTTGGAGTGCGAGAGATCACCGTCGCCGAACGAAGCAGAGGTTCTGAATGCTGGCGGACAACGGTCAGATGAGCGGTGGTCAGACGATGACCAGTTGCCTTCTACCGCAGACTGTGAGTGAGTCAGTGACAACGACTTCACGTGATGAGCTGGACAGTTATCGGGATGCTGGCTACTTGACGCCATTCGAAGGCCTCGATGTTGGGACAGGCTCTTAGCGGCCGAGTGACTGGAAAAAGCCGAAGTTTTAGTATCTGGACCACTGAAGACTAATGACATGTGTCGCTCAAGGATGCTCTCTGCACTCTCCTCCTCTTCGCTTGCTGCCGCAGCTAACAGTGCCGAACTGATGGCGGACATCTTGGATGACGAAGTCAACGAAGCATGTACAGAACCCTGCAATAAATACAAAAATATGACGTGGATAAATGCGCAGGAAATGATACATGTAAACAACAATGATGGTAGCGGAACGTCCAAGCAACTTCAACGTGTATTCACGACTATTTCACGACTACCACATCATGATAGGGTCGTCATTCACAGACTTAGCAGCTCCAATGTGACTATTTTCACCACAGTCAATTGGTATTTTCCGCTTCTGTATTTTCCACTTCCACAGCCTCAAACAGTTCATCTGTTATTTCCATTCCTGCACTTCTGTATCAACGGCGGAAAAATACTTGGTCAAATAAATGACCAGAAGTGACCAAAGCCAGGCTGACCAGTGACGATTGACCATTGTCCAGGCACTGCGGCACATTGTTGCAATAGTGCATCATCTGCTACGATAGCACTAGGCTTTTTAACTTAATCTGATTTCCAAGGTCAGCTGCGGCAAAACGTGTGAGTAATAATCATCAGGTATGAATCTTCTTACAAAAGTTGTGAAACTTGGAAAAAAACATTGACAAAGATACTGCCAGAATAAAACAGTGACGTTTTTAGCAGCGAAAAACACAAATAAAATTGTGAACCAGATTTTACAACCTATTTGCAACTTTTCTACAGCGTGTGTCTGCCAAAAATTATGCTGCCAAAAATTATGTGCCCTTTTTATTGAGACAGTGTATTACGCTACTTACCATGCTACTACAGGCGTCTTGACGGGACATGCACAGCTGAACCGTCACTAAAGCACTTTCTTTACCAGTGTGATAGATTTATCACATTACGCAAAAAGTACGGGGAAAATCACATTTACACCCGCCAGACATTAACCACAACAGACAGGGATCTGGAGAGATTTATAAAAAAATCTCACAGATTCACCCAGTCCCAGAAGCAGTAATAGCACCCGTTTATAACCGGAGAACTTCAGGGGATGGCTGATGGGCCAACCAGAGGTCTAAGCCTACGGGGCAATTATATCTGCCTTGACCCACATTGGAATCAGAATTACCATACTACTAAACACTGGTGTTGCCCCCAAATATGAGGTTAACAATAAACATTCAAGCTTTTCCTCTTAAAGTTACCAGATATTTGGTCGATTTACTGACAATTCCCTGACAGTTGTCAACTTCCCAGACATTTCCGAGTTTTCCAGACAAGTGGTCACCCCACTTCAGGTCATAAATACGTGTATGCAGCTACACATGACACAACACACCAACGCCACCAGTTCAGTCCATTAAAGACAGACATGTGATACATCAGCCAATAACTCACATAGATGGCATCCTGGAATGATTCCATGCCGCTGTCTCTGTCCAGTTGTTCTTCACGTTTCTTTGTCGTCAGCCGGCTCAGCTTCGCAGTCAGCAAACTTGCAAATCTACCGGGGTCGTTTTGTGCAATGTTGTCTCTAGTTACCATGCATCGTGTTCGCTACAAAACAAAATGTTAGGCCGTGGTTACATGTAAAATAAAACATTTTTACAACATTTTTACATCCATGGCATAGCTGCGGGAAGTCGATGGCTCTAAAACATTTTTGCAAATGTTTTAGTTTTTGCAAATGTTTTATTTTACATGTAACCACGGTGTTAGGTATATAATAAACATAACAATACGTACACACAACACAGGCGTCAATTCATACAGACAGAACACAGGCGTCATACAGACGTGATACTTATGTAACTTTACGCACGTTATATATATCATTTAATTCCAAATGGATGTCAGAGCCAACATTGAGTATACAAGACACACTGAGCAGAGACCAATGCTACTCACAGAGGAAGAGCTGGTCTTGTGACTTCTGACATGACTGCAGCGTGGACAGTGAGAAGACATCGGTGCATATCTGTGTTCACGACTCACCCTGTACGTGACACGGATAACATCACATCAACAACAACCAGTACATGGCACAGACCAGCAGTAGTCACTTAAGTTAACTCAAGACATTATAATTAGAGCTGTCGAATTAACGCGTTAATTAACGCGTTAAAGAATTAATCGTGATTAAAAAAATTAACGCCGTTAAAAAAATTAACGCCGTTAAAAAAATTAACGCACATACGTAAATTCTATGAAGCAGCAGTTCCAATATGCAATTGAACTGCGGTTATTTGACGATGGAATAATATTCAGTTAATTATTAACAACAAATGTCTGTTAATTTGTCAGTTGTGAATCATTGTTTGATGGCAAGTTCGACAGTGGTCGCATCTTGTAGATGAGTCGTGAACAGCAAGATGTGCAGTCGTTCGCTGACGGCAACCTTCAACATAAACTAGACCTGTCGAACTGACGCGATAATTAACGTGTTAACGCGCAATTAAAATAATTAATCGCTCGATTAACGCGATTAAAAAAATTAATCGTTCGACAGCTCTAATTATAATCATTAATGCATATACAAGGCACAGTGAGCAGACTACTTAGATACACTAACAAGATCAAGAACTACTAATCATTATTCGTTATGTTCTAGTGCACTTTAACAGAGAAATTCTCTGCTGCCACACATTGCACACAAGCTTCAGTGCAGCTTCAGCTGTGCATTGCTGTGCCCTCTGCAAACACTTATGAGTTTATTTGTCGTGGCGATAGCCTCCCACCATACCATTACTGTATCTATTACCATACTGTACCTGTGGACAACTGTACCTATGGGCACCAACCACCCACCATACTGTACCTACCCGTCAAGTTTCAACTTCAGATTTATTGTACTTCCTGAGATATCGTGTGACAAAAAAAGCATTACCTATAATCACCCAGTCAGTTAGCCACCCACCCAATTAGCTCAATTTGACATCCCACAGCCTCAGCTGAGCTGAGGCACAATTATGCACACACAGTTCACATTCAATTAGTTTACTGTCAAACACACCGTAATGACAGTGTGTGACTTGGCGGCTTAGTGGTTAGGCATAAGACTTGCAATAAACAGGCTTTGGGTTCGAATGCTGGCCACGATGCTTCCAGGCAACGAACTTGGACAAGTTGTTCACACATGGGCCTCTGTTATGAAGCACTATAATTTGGTACTGGCATAAAAACCGGGAAGGTAACGGCAGATTATGGAACAAATGTGGTCTGTCGCCCATAATACTGAGCACATGTTCAATGCCGGCTCAAGACCTAGAAATGGAGATGAACAACACACCCGTAAGTCGCAATCCTGCTGACTAGTGGTTTTTACCTTTAATACCTTACTATACTGTTCTTGCATGCAAGGTTCATTCATCACTGCGGTCCTCAGTACAGCTTCGGCCTTGCAGCCACCTTGACCTTGACCCATGACCTTCAAAATGTAACCAGTTCATGTAACCACGGTACAAAATATTTGTATAAACTTTGGTTAAAATCCATAAACCCATTATGAAGTTACTGCAATAATGAATTTTACACATGACCTTGAACTGACCTTAACTTTGAGATCTTATGACCTTCATGACGGAACTGCCATCTTTGCATCATACTCTATTGTATACTCAAACTTGACTGTGATACTTCAAGCCATTAAGGAGACATGGGGTCCCAAATTTTTCATGTGACCTTGTTGCGACCTTGATCCTGATGCCTCAACATTCAAAATAGGATGGGCAATAGCCTCCCAACTCTCACCATACTCTACCTACACGCAAAGTTTCAACCTCAGATCTACTGCTAGATTTCCGGAGATATGGGGTCCCGATTTTTTTCACATCTGACCTTGTAGTGAACCTTGACCTTGACCCTCGACCTTCAAAACAGGATAGGCAACAGTGTCCCACCATACTCTACCTACAAGCAAAGTTTCAACTTTATATCTGTTGTACTTCCTGGAATATCGCTTACACGAAAAAAGCATTACTAAGTAATCACCCAACCAGTTACCCATCCAATTAGCTCAATCTGACACTGCACAGTCTCAGCTGCACTGAGGAATACAAAAAACTTTTCTTAGTAAAATGTTGTCAAACACGTCTGGATACAGCTCACACAAATAAGTAGAAAAACATTTCCTACTCACAAGCTGGCATCAGTAAACGACATTGTGTCGTCGGATAAACTGACTGCTGCGGGTGCTGCAGCTGATGTTGTCATGGTAACTGCATCATGTGACAGTGCACTGTGTAAAAAAATTACACAAATCACCAAACACATAAACAAATACTGTATTTTTAGCTAACTGCTATCACACCTTCTGGTGTTTTTTTTCCATTTTGTTATTCTGTTTGGAAATTTACCTTTAAGTTTCAGAGCATGTTGTCACAAATAATCATGCAGTGCATTTATTTGCACACTGCTAAAACAAATCAATAAATCATACATAAGTTCATAATATTACACAATTAGTCTCACACACACTGTGTTGTTTACAACACACCACAAGTCAACCACAATTGTAAGTAAGTAAGAAGTACGTAAAACATCAAATAACACAGCATATCAACGCCAACAAAGTCCCTAAAATTCTGTAAAGTAAAATGACTTCAAGACACATCGAAATGTGGCGATGTTGTGGACAGTAAAATGTCTTGGCTGTGAGTTCCACATCACTGGATCAGCAACGGGAAGGCACAGAGTCCAGATGATGTAAGAACTCGGCTGCTAGCAGCCCGCTGATGACTTCAGGGGAATGAAGATGTGGCCTCAGTGTAGCGCTAACAGTCGGTTCCGGCGGTCACTAGACATTTTTGTTTGGATAATGGATTAATGGGACCACGGCGCAGTGTGAACTATTTTCACTGTACCGTCTAGATAATCTTACTTACTTACTTAAGTACTTCTAGCACATGCCGGCTTACTGACAGGCAGTTAAATGACAGTCAGGAAAACTAGTCAGGTCAACTACACAGAGCCTGCTGGCGCCATGCAGCAGGCACAGAACCGAAACTGCTGAGATCATTTACAGCTTGGCTCCTGTACCGAACATCAAACATTACTCTTCCCTCAATCAACTCTTCACAGCCGGAAAAGAATCATCCTCTCCCATCCCTGCCCCTCCGGCCACTCTCCCAGGTAGGCACAACAGAAGAGAGCTGACAGCCAGCAGCCAGGGCAGCAGGTCACGGCTAATGAAACCAAGGAGCACCAGCTGGCCTGCTAGCTGATACAGTTTTGCTGTACAGCTAGGCCTGCTAGAGCTATCAGGTCAATACAGCATACAGCTACCACCTAACCACAGCTTCTACGCTTGCTGCTGTATCTGAGGCGCTGACGTCACACAAACTGTACGCCTCCAGCGACAACATCAAAGCCATAGCAAGCAGTCAGGATCAGCTTTGTTTCATCTGTAGGTCTATCTAACCTTAGATCAGATTACATTACCATCAGGCATCACATCAGCTGCACCTTCAGTTTCCACTAACAGCATATCTTGATCATTACTAGACCTAAAATGTGCACTTAATGACACCATAAACATGACCTTTGACCTTGACGCTCAATACAGGTCTTTACGTCTTCACAGCAGAAAAAAACTGTGCTCACAGTGTACTACAACTCAATACAAATCAGTTACTGTAAGACATATCACGCCAGTATCTGTTTGTTTGTGAAATTTTCGCTTGAAAATAAGAAATCAGCAGATACTGCTGGCAGCTAAGGCCAAGACAACAGTAACTACCATCTCAACACAGCTTATCAAACTGCCTTTTTTTCACTACCATGCATACCACAAGTTTTAACATAAAAGTCACCGATTTCAGATACTAAACTAGGACCTTCTTTCTAGATACAACAGACAGTTTTATTGTACACTTTTTCTTTTCTGTTAAATGCACTTTTAGTTATTTAAAGATGATAACAGTTTAAAATTGACACATTAGCAGTGAACAGTGGATACATATATCAGTTATCAAAATGACCACCAAAATGACCAATGTGTCAATATTATACCAAACTGATGTTAACAGTGTATTGAAATTTTAGCTGGACAAAACAAAAACTAAGACATTTGACATACCCCGTTTGAGCCAAGCAGTCACCAGCGCAGTGAAGACTGGTAGATATATGGCTGCAGGTCTTTGGGTGTTCTTGTGTCTTGTCTTTGCTTGGTCTCTCGCCATCTGAATGCTGCTGGCGGTCATCTTCCTCAACAGTATGTAACTGACTGCCGTTACTAGAGTGACCACTGCTTCCGTCACATGACGACGACTGGTTTGCTGATCGCGTCCGAATATACTCCGCATACTCGTCCGACTCCAAAAACAACGGATAATAATCTCGGAGTAGAACTGTCTCCACTTCTGCAACAGCACTGTCAAACGTTGTATGGTCGACATTTCCAGATTTCAACCTTTCCCTTATGACACGCCGGGTGGACACGGCTAAGCACACTCGACTACTGGTAGGAGAGATGAATGTCTTGTAAATCACCAACGCAAACGAAGAACATTTGGCCACATCAATCTTCCGATAGCCGACACACGCCAGCCAAAACTCCAGCATATCATGCGCACACCTGCTGGACAGGAACTGTCGGAAATATGTGACACCATAACGGTCATTCAGTAGGCTTAATAAGCTGTCCATTTTTGACGAGCATGGTTCAGAGACTTCAGGACACAGTGCCATGGTAGTCGTACAGCCATCTGGTTGCTGAAGCAACCATGGTTTACACGGTGTTGACAAAGTCCCTGCTAATGATGTGGACGGCTGAGAATCTGCCACCGTGAAAAGCGAATATGACCACTCAGAAGATTTGCTTGTTGTTGCAAAATCATTCCCAAGAATGGCTCCACAACCAGGGACTGGAGGCCGCTGACAATCAACATGGAACAAATCATCAGCCACCAATGCTGACTTGCTACTCATGTTCTGCTCAACATTGCAACAGGATCTTTACGGAAGTCATATTATACTCCCATCTAACAACACAGATGCAAAACACATTAATTTTTGCAGCTCAACATAACAGACATATGCATGTGTTGGACCTGCTGTTTGCTGACACTGATCACCCTAATCTGCACTGGCATCTTCTTCAACTGTGTAATAAAAATGAAAAACTACAAATTTTCTAGCAAATATTCTAACAGGAACCAAATAATGGAAGATCACGATTGATGACAAAGACCAAGAAAACACACGATGGACTGTGTTCAGGAGGAGGACCCACACTGACGTTAATAAGGCCAGAAAATACAAGACCCAGGCCAGGCTCTGCAAAGCCAATGCCAACGCAAACATCATTGGCAGTGTCACAGAGCAATCATTTCAAGACACAACACGAACTGAGAGACGATCACTCCACCAGGACACAGGTCTCAAACTTAGTTGGTTATGTAAACCGAACCTCATTAGAAAACGAAAACATATAGCCTCTGCCGGCGCCTACAGGTGGCGGAGGCTTAAAAATGCACTGGGAGTGGGGACCTGCACTGATGTTAACACCCCCACCACCCCATCAACATCAACACCATCAGTGTCACCCCCAATTTTGGGGGGTGATGGTCCCCTGTAGGTGTGGGTCACACTCTCAACTCCTGTCAACATGTGATACTGATTTCATCTGCGGCAGTTTGTAATATAATAATACGTTTACTTAAGATTCAAGGCAGATTTGAATATGATGCTGTGGAAACTACACCACGATTGTTTTCACAGAGCTTACTGCAACATGCACTTCCACAACAGCACTGTCAGTACAAAGTTATTCATAGTTATTGGTAAGTTTTTGCTAGCCCAAGTAAATCGCTGTGAACCGCAGACAGCAGCGTGCAGCTTGTGTCTTTGACGACACAGATAAGACAGAGAGTTGCCAACCATACGGTATTTCCCGGGACTTCCCTTATTTCGACCTACTTGTCCCATATCCTGGCCAACGGTGAACAAATCTCATAAACTACGAAGAACACAGTTACACAGCACAACTATTCATTCAGGACTAACAGTTTTTAAACTGATGAACTTGGAAGTTGAACATAAATGCAAGTCACAACTCCCATCACTGTGTATGTGCAAATGCCTGCCCGACACTGATTTCATTTGTGTCTATTTGTAATATAATAATACGTTTACTTAAGAGTCAAGGTAAATTTGAATAAGATGCTGTGGAAATTATATCATCCTCTGACTACTAATGAAAATCACTGTGTATTTTTGCGAAAAATTATAAAAATGGCAAACTATATAGACAATATGGTAAATGTTAAATCAGTTCACACCGCACTGATACCAAATTATATTATCAGTCCGGGCTTGGACTGCTAAGTTCAGTTCAAGGTTTGCAGTAGACAAAGATGACAAATAAATATGACTTAACTGCAACCAGTTTTATACTGCTAATAAGCCAAATCTAGCATTGAGCAGACTATTAAAAAAATTAAAGAACTGGGCCCAGCCACCCAATTTTTGGGGGTGATGGTGTCCTGTACGTGTGGGACCTGGGTTGATGGTACAGGTGGGATTCAGTGGCGTGGCTGCCCATAATGCTGCCGGTCGAGAACACCAGCACTCAGCAGCTATCATTTAAAGCACATATTTAGTGCACCTGACAACTAATATGATTGGTTGGACTGATAATAAAATCTGGTACAGTCTGGTTCGGACCGACAATAAATTTTTTGAGACGATATAGACACGCATAATCCAGGGTAAAACCTGTCAAGTACAGAGCTCTCAACCTGACAAAACTGTAAAGTGTGGGATTCTCTTTTTCACCTCCTTTTCACCCCTGCCCCGGCCTTCCCATCCCTTCTACTTCTTCTTCCCGTCTCCTTCCTTTCTCATTTCTCTATCCCCTATTCTTTCACATTTCTTCCTTCTTCTTCTCCATTGCAAACCGGCCCCTAAAATCCAGCTAGGAGATTTGAGGGAGCACTGTAAGCTCAGTCAGCCTGGCCACCAACGCATTTTTGAGGCATTGTGAGCTCAGGAAACACATTTGGTTCCAACAACTTTGGGTTACTTTCTTCTGCAGAAGAACTAAAAATGTCAAATTTAGGGGCTATTGGCAGACCAGTGAGAACATAACATGACCGTTCACAAATGCGTGAGATATCAAGCCGCCAACGTGAGAGCGTGAGATGACCTCGAATGCGTGAGTGTCAAGCCGAATGTGTAAGACTTGATAGGTCTGCAAGTAATGCTTAACAAGTGTGCGAAGATCAAGTTGTGAGCTGTAACCGAACCACTGTCAATAATTTTTCAGCAATCTTTTGAGTCTGGATGCCTTCCTGAAGATTGGAAATCAGCAAACGTAGTTCCTATATTCAAGAAAGGGAGAAGGGGTGATGTCAGAAACTACAGACCTGTTTCACTCACCTCGGTTCCGTGTAAAGTGACGGAGTCACTGCTAAAAGATGATCTCACCAAACATCTGGAAAGCACAAGCACGTTGAGTAAAGTACAACACAGTTTTTCCCAGGGCAGATCACGTCTTACCAATTTGTTGGAGACGTTCGAGGCTTGGACTTCGGCGGTCGACCAGGGGTATGGCATAGATGTTGTATACTTAGACCGTAAAGCCTTTGATACAGTCTGGTACAGTGGATTACTAACAAAGCTTCAGGGATACGGCGTTGGAGGACAGATGTTAGCGTGAATTAAGTTCTTTCTACAGGGTCGCAGGATGAGAGTTCAGGTGAAGGGTGCACACTCAGATTGGGTAGATGTATCACGTGGTGTACCCCAGGGTTCTGTATTGAGGCTTCCACTCTTTCTGATTTTTGTAAACGACATTCCTAAATGGATTAAAAGTAATGTTAAAATGTTCGCGGACGATACCAAGGTTTGGACACGGATCTCAACAGTGAAGGATGGTGAAGTTTTACAAGATGACCTTAATAAGTTAACGTCATGGTCAGATAAATGGAAGTTGGGATTTAATCCAGAAAAGTGTAAGGTAATGCACATTGGTCACTCCTTTGACATAAAGTACAGTATGAATGTACAAGGGAAAGTTTGGGAGTTAGAAGAGACCAAAGAAGAAAGGGATCTGGGAATAATAGTAACCAGTAATTTGAAACCAAGTCAACAGTGCATCAAAGCAGCCTCCAAAGCAAGGTCTATTCTCGGCTGGATCAACA
>Ga0209679_1001247_pt1 | contig 10651 bp, 4 predicted proteins | sample WorMetHEROISLAND_4_FD_187408 | JGI IMG/M metagenome (GOLD analysis project Ga0209679, IMG submission 187408) | Marine gutless worms symbiont microbial communities from Max Planck institute for Marine Microbiology, Germany - Olavius sp. 2 HERON... ...
AGAAAGATCGGATGAAAAATGTGGGAGCTGTGGGGGGTCGAAATTTCGCCCCTCCCATTGAAAAGGCACATCGCTTATACAACAGCTTGTTGCTACCGCACAAGCCGTGACAACGCCAAAAAGCAAAGTTTTGATAAGAATCAAGTTCCTTCACACACAATCAGACCTACCCGCAAGTTTAACATAAGCAATGCAGTTTGCCAGTAGGAAACACCAAACACACCTGGAGTCTCAGGAAGTGGTCGATAGCCAACTCCGTTCTTGTCAATAGGTACAACGATACCAGCTCCATGGAAACATTTGGCTACAACCTTCTTCTCTCGTTCTTTCATCCGTGCTGTTCGCTGCTCTAACGACCAACCTTTCACCTCGGCAGCCGACTTGAGACGTTTCAGCAGCTGAGATAGACTTGAACTGCTGTCTTTCTTCACCTTCTCTTCCATCAACCAACTGAACAGCAACAGCTGCTTGCTTCAGAGTTCAGAAGATTAACGCCACAATAAAAAGACACAAAGTGACAGCAACTGAATGAACTAGACATACGTTCTGTTGAACGAGGTATTTGTCCCATTGCCACGCTGTACCTGTTATGTTTAACCTTCGTTAGTTAACACTTAACATCCTTTGCTGATGCCTAAGACTCCCAGCCTTACATTGTTAGCAAATCGGTCATGTGGCCTTATCAGTCACGTGACCACTCGACTCACAATACATGGTTTCCTATAGGCCTAGGTAGTCAATTTGAACAGACCGTCTATCTTGCTCAGTTGTCAAGATATAGAGCCTCAAAAATTTGGGGGTCATTACCTTGACCTTTTAGGGTTACATGATGTCATCAGTCACCAATATTATAAAATCATAAACAGTAACTCCTAAACAGAGACATTTTGACGGCCATTGAACATTTGAAAAAGTTTCTCTTCAGGCTGTTGGTACGAACAGAGATCGCAATCTCCCCTTGCTATGTCACTGTGATCTTGCTGATCATTACTAACAATATGACCAAGATAACGAAAATTACGTACGAACTACATTAAAAGCGACGTTAAGCTCTTAATGCGAAACTGATGACAGAGCTACGGAGCGTCACTTGCCATATGGGATCACACAGTGTTACCTGCCACCCGACACAAGTGAACGTGCCCAGCCATAACCCCAGCCAACCAGGCCAGTACTCGATTTACCTACCCCTGAGTGATGAAAGGCTGGGTAGACCTAGATAACCCGATAGTGGCCTGGCCGGGAATCAAACCCACGACCACTAGATTGCAAGTCCGACGCCCTAACCATTACACCACCGAGCCACTTTGATGCGTTTAAAACATTACACTTACACATACATTAAAATAACAGAGTGTTTAAGTAAGTTTATTAAGATATTGTAGCCCAAAAGGCTAGATTATACAAACAATACGAAATAAAAAGCAGTAAAATGATACAGTCAATATGAACTAGGCCTACAACTAATCAATTATATACTGTACTGTGTACTGTGTACTGCAATTAGTTCGTTGTCAGTCAATGCAAAACAAAAGCATCAGACCATAGAGCGGAAAAGATGTTGTCTCCATGAGGTTTGATAGTGCAGCCATCTGCAGCTTCATTCGATGCCACAAACACCGGCATCTCCTTTGGATCATCGCTACAACAGTGTCACACTGCAGCATTTCAACCAGACCCAAGTGATGTTTTCAAATAACTCTCAACAAACACAGCTCAATATTAATAATCTTTGGTATAGGAATTCGCCGTTTAATCTTCAATGATCAACATTAATATTAAGCACGATTTGTTTAGAACAAAGAAGCAAGCTTTTTCACTAGCAACCAGCGCTGAGGTTAGTGCAACATAAGAGTTTAACAAAACACAACGTCACTCATGAAATTTTCAATTACGTTACGTTAAAACAATAAGAGAGATGTGCTACATCAGACACTACAACAAATCTTCAAACTGCATGGCTACGGGCCTAGAAATATCTTCTCCATTCATCAATCGCCTCATTGACAACAGGCCAGACCAGACTCTGATCAGGCGCTGCTTCAGCTGATCCACATTAATACTTATTTAACAACACATAAAATGTAAAGTTTGAACAATGCGCCTGGTAAGTGAACTACTCAAAAAACATCAGTAGCAACAACATTTTCAATGCATTTTATGACAGAAATAGTTTGCAACAAGCACAGATCAGAGGATTAATGGAAATGATGTTCAATGTGTCCATCAGGCGAAAGAACGGCCAACAACAGTCGTTCAGACCACTGGTCAATAGTTCTTGGTTGACTATGTTCACCAACTGTTCACGACGTGTTTAAGATAGTCAATGTTCGTGAACTTCTGACGATACACCAGCTGCTGAAGAACATCCCAAATTGAATAATTCATGGATTCAGCTCAGGCGAGTCAGATGGCCAGTTTGACAGTTCAATCAGGAACATCTGTCTGCAGGATGGCTAACATGTCAATCTCTGCAACGGCGCACTGTCCTGCTAACGTGTAACTACTTCTGGCTACTTAGCAAAGAACATTCAATCAGTGGCGGTTCTAGGAAAAAATATTTGGGGGCCTGGCCCCTCATCATTTGGGAGGCTAAGCAAAATTACTATAGAACCAATTAATTCAACCAGTAGCAGAACTACTGTGTCCAAAAATTTGGGGGGTGGGCAAGATTTGGGGGCCTGTGCTCCCCTGGCCCCAACGTAGAACCGCCACTGCATTCAGTCCATTTACACAAATTTTGCACTGTCTGGTAGAGAGTAATCTCTGCTGAAAGTTGCTGCAAAAATCTTCATTTTACGTCAAACGGTTCCACATTCATCACACATTAAACTTTGTGCGGTTTTTCTGGAACATCCTGTAGTTCAACGTTCAGTTTCTGTTTAATCAGCCTACTTTTCCAAAGTTACTCCGGGTTAGAACTTTTGGGAACTGCTGGAGCGGGATTTTTACACACAGGATGACGTTCTTGTCACCCAACCAAATCAAATCAAACCAAATCGTCAAATCACTAAAGGAAACATGCAATAGAAACTAGCAGCTAAAAGGCAGACTGTATGTCAATTACACAGTAAATCTAAAATCTAAACCAGACCACATACTTTTATTTAGTGGTGTAAACAAAAATAAGCACTAGTCTACAATGGGCGACTTCACTTTTTGACTTAGCCTGTCGCTGAGCCTTTCGCTGAGCGAAACCTAAAGCTGAACGCTAAAGTCCGGACTTAGACCAGAGTTCAACTTAACTCCGGTCTTAGACTTTGAGATGTTTACAAATACCGTACACGTGTTTGTCTGCCTGATGTGATTTTAATCGTTATGAAATGGACACTGGTACAGGTATTAGGTACTAATTTTGCTGGTACCAATTTTGTGCTTAACTTCGGTCTAAGTCTGTACTTAGACCGTATTTTTCGTCTCAGCCTTTCGCTGGACCGAAGTTTCGACTCAGCGAAAGGCTCAGTAAATCACTTCACTTTTTGACTTAAGTCTGGTCTTAGACCGAACTTTAGCTCAGCAGAAGGCTCAGCGAAAGGCTAAGTCAAAAAGTGAAGTCGCCAATGTGTGTAGAAAAAATGATCCCCCATCCCTTATGTATTATGAGATAAAACGTAAATATCAACACAACTGAATAATATTAAGGTCAGCCATTTTTAAAAATATTATCTCAATAACATTAAAATATTCTGTCAAAAATATTTTCAGTGCTAAGTAGCTGTAGTGACTGCAATGCTGTAGACTAGAATTTTCAGTTATAAAAATTACAGACTAATAACTTTATAAATTCTCAATACTTTTTACAATGCGCCAGTGTTATTTAAAGTATGTTTAAAATTTTTCCATCATAATTTTATGCACTGGTCGACTTTTTGCTACTTTATAACGCGGCATTTTGTGATGACTTTTAAATGTAACATCTTGTGATCACTTTCAGCATTTCTATAATACAGCATGTGGGCCAAAATAAACAGGGCCACTCTGCATTATCCCAAATATCTAGAAAACTGCCAAAAACAATTACACAATTTTTTGCACACGTCAAGGCTAGTGTATACTCAAAAATGTCTATTAAGTATTAACACAAGGTTTAATTATGTTATTTTATACAGTGGCGCCATCTGGCGAAAGTTGAGTAATAATAACCAAAACTTCAGCATAACAGCTTCATAGGCCTATATTGCACAAATGAAAATGCAAAACGAATTCAAGTCGAAAGATCAAGCACCGTTGATTTCAGGTTAGACCTATTTAACAAATACGCTCGACACGTCTGCCAATACTCTGGACTATGTTTTCAAGGTGACACTGCAAATCACTTTGATACTTTGGTCAAGAAATGCTTGCGACAGTTGTTGCCGCGCTGTGCCAAGTGCATTTTTTAGTTCTTGCAGACTTTTGCAGCCTGAAGCACTCCCCAAACAGCACAGTTCACCGGATTCAGATTATCTGATGCGGCTTATGTCAGTATTAAAGTAAGTAAACCGTTATGTTTGAGTTTCAATACTGCATTATCGAGTGGTAAGAGATTCACCAGGTGGTGCCACTTTATGTAATAAAATGAGCAAACTCGCACATTATAGACATGTCTAGCATACATTGACCTTGATGAGTGCAAAAATCATGTAGTTATCTTCTTCGGTAGTTTTCTACATATTCCGGAAAATACAGAGTGGCCTCGGTTTTTTGGCCCACCCTGTAGTGTATAAGGCAAGACACGTGTTCTGTGACTAAACATCAACTCAGTCTGGCTGTCTTCTCTTATCTGCACATTATTTGTTATTCATCGACAAATTAACAGAGAATGAAGAACAGAGGCAACGTTAATTATTTGTGAGAGAATTACCGATAGTAGCCGATGTGAAACTGTTTCTTGTCATCACCGCGCACAATGGTCTGAAACTCTGGAGGATCAAAGTAATATCGCCAGTGACGCAGATAGTTGGGACGCCCACTGGCAGCATGTGCTACACGCTTTTTTGTCTTGCCAGCCAGTACATCATACGGACCGACAAGTTGCAGGCCAAGTGATGACAGAAATGCATCTGTCAACAACAGCAGCAGCAGCAACTCAACAGCTCACAAATTCTGACTGATGTGAATCAATCATCACTTGGACTTCACTGCCACTTGGTATATATGCTAACATTCATTGCCATTCCACAAACTGGTAATGTCATCATTGTTTCACACCAATTGCATGTGTTGCATTTCATCAATACTTGTCATAACATATCCCACTTAAACATCACAGCACAGATTGCATATATTACTGATATAAAAAAATCTGAATTACAACCACAATCTGTTTACTACTGAGAGAGTTGCTATTGCCTGGTTATCAAGCAAGGAGATTTCTGTAAATTTCACAGACACTCTAACAAAAATTTCAGGTTTTTTAGCCAATCTGTACTCTACGGTTAACACAACTCAGGACGCTTATCAACGACAACGAATTGCATAGCAGAAATTCTGGGATCATTTGGCACCAAACAGGCCAAATGTGTTTCCTTACGCCAAACCACAAGGACCAGTAGCACAGCCAAGGGGGGATAAGGGGGGACATGGGTGCATGTCCCCCATCGTAGCTGGAAATTAGCATTTGTCTCCAGTTTCTACCCCCAAACCCCCACTGGGACTCTGGCCCTGGACCCCACTGGGGGATGGAAGACCCCCTGTCTTGCCCCCATAGCAAATTCCTGGCTATGCCCCTGACAAGGACGTTAACTGACACATAACAACTGTATGATATCTCAATGACTGTGAAACGGAACTGACCAGATGGGGCTCTGGGATTAACAGTCTTAGCAAAATCCCAGAAATCATAGAAATCTTGAGGCATCTCAATAAGGAACTTGCGTTTGATGTCCTCACATTCATCTATAGGCTCACTTGTTTCATCCTCAGCAGCTGCAGCTTCATGTAACACTGATGAATGTTCTGCACCTGAACGAGCTGGCTCATCTTTAGATGTACTTGGCCCTAGAACATTGCAACGTGTTATCTCATCATGCAACACATACACACGTTTCAAGTGCAATTTTACTCATGACATCTACATTTATATAGTTATATGCAATATTCCTGACATTTATAGTTCATTTTATACTCAATTTATATTACTCTGGTGCTTCAACGCTGTTGTCTTAGTGACAAAAAGGCATCCAGCTTGTAAAAAAAATTGCTGCAGCAATCACAAAGGTTCTCCCTAGAGACCAGGGGGCTAATAAGATGTTTTTGTAATTAGCAACATCTTAACATTATCGCAAGTTTGACTTACGATTATCGTAAGTTATTATCACATCGTAAGATAATCTTAAGATTTTTTTGTAATTAGCCCCCAGCCTAACTTGGACAAACTCCGAAACAGTAGGCTGGTTAAACAAAAACATAAGTTGTCATACTGCAGTAATATTACAAACATTTTTACAAATATCATGAATAAAAAAGTAATACACTGTTTCTCAGAATAATGATAATGATGACGATGATGATTATGTAACTCGATTAATCATTCTTTCAACATACAATAATAGCGTAAAAGATTAAAAGCCCTATAATAAACATGTACTACTGTTACTGATATATCACTAATGTTATTAATGATATACATCACACACACACTGACACTGTACTTAATTCACAAACCACTCATACAACGACATTCCCCAAATACAGCAAACACTAAACTCTTGATTAAAAGAAACAATGACTTGAATCAAAATCAAAAGTCAATGCCAGATTTGCATTAATATATTTAAAACAAACAGTCCATGATAACAAGAACAAGAAACCTGCATACTATCACAAGTAAAAGCATGCAATGCAAAATTCATCTGTTTCCACCGATCTTAATTTACAATATTGTTGAAGGTAATGTTTCCATGACAATTCTGCTTAATTAAGTTTTGACAGTGTTCTGATATTGTAATCAACCCCTTCCGACGTGCTTCGATACAGGCAATGCGACAATCCCACAACTTCTAACTTGTCCTTATAACCTATTTAACTTCTCTCCACCTAAAAATGTTATTCCTGTTTCGCTTATCTCCAGGAAATGTTACAATTTTCACTGTAGTCAACACTTTGAAGCAGTCATTGTTTACATTTGCAGCAAGAGGATGTGACGTTGCACTGAAGGTCCATAGAGTAAACTTGGTTGTGCCACAGATAAGGGCTCCCTTCTCAGGCTGTCTCCTGACATTGTGTCTCTACTGGCACCTATAGCAATGGATGCAATCCAGTACTTTTAGTTACTGTGCTGTAGACGACACCTAACAATTGCATACTAGTTGTAACTATGCATCAGTTACTGGCACAAGTGACTGACAACAGACCGTGGATTCAAAAATTATGGGCTCACTTCGTTTCATATTTACACTGCAGCAAACACTCACTACAACATTTTCTTAACTAGTACATGTAAATCAGTTACGTATCAACAATTCATCGATTCAGCAATCAGACCAAAACATTGTTCCCCTTGGACTAGACTGGCGATGTTGGGGCCCAAAGAATGAAGACCTAAGCTAATTATTCGTGTAATTATTTTTGAAGTTCCCAACCTATATGAGCACAAATCACCAACATTACAGGTGGATAGACAGACGGACAAACAACATATGACAGCAATACCGCACCTTGCACTATGTGCACTGCACAGCTAACAATGCAGAAACAATTACAATCAGCAGATCTATGTGAAAACTACTTGAAAACAAGTACAGTCCCCAGTCACTATACCTGTATGATAATCTTCTTTCACTGTCACACTTGATACTTTTTCCTCAGCAGCTTTTTTCACAAAGTAGTCATCCAATCGAGTTTTCTTGCTTGAACTTTGAGCTTCATGACTGCTGTCAGTGTCTCCATGGCATGGTTTTCGCTTCTCACCAACTTTCTTCTCTTCTTGTCTCACAACAGCAGCTTCTTGATCCTATCAAAGTAGTTGCACGTTTGCTCAATATCATAACTGATAAACAATAATGTTGAACAACTGGATGCATATTCACTGACTCAAAATCATGAGACAACAGCTGAATAAGCGTGCAAATTCTACCATGGTAGAATATGATGTGTTAAACTGCAGCATTACGAGGTTAGGGTTGCACACTTATTCAGCTGATTAAGCATGCATATTGACACTATAGTAGAATAAATTGTGTTAAATTTCAGGATTACGGTTGATTAAAATGCGCACCATATCGAACCACGCTAGTACCATGGCCATTAAACTGGAAATAGGATACCACAGACATTTTTCTTCCACTGATAATAGAATATTTATGAGTTTGGACCACACTGATAACAGAATTTGTATCAGTGTGCCTGGCACTGATAATAACAACCACCGGCAGATTATGTATTGATTTGTATTTTGTTCACATTGTAAAGACACCTTTTACCAAAACAAACTTGATTATGCTGCGTAGCTCAGTGAGCAAGGCCGTTGTACTTACAGTTATAGAAAGCTAGAGTTATCATTTCAATGCCCTCGCTACAGTTAGAAATAGGCCTACCGGTAATAGGCAGCTTCATACAAACGGCTATTCCGGAACTACAGCCTTTCCATCGGATAAACTAACACCTGACAATCATTTACAAATTCCATCACTAATACTGCCCCTTCTGCATTCCGATCGGCAACGCTGACCACAGGGATATCCTTCCCCCTGGATGTGGATAGTCGGCACAGCACTTGATTGGTCATCAGACCGACGACGAGACCATCCAATGGCGATTTTACCTCAGATTCACTCTGTGAACCATGACTGTACTCTTGGAAGTGTTGTGGATTCTTTCGATAACATTTGTCACCATATTTACACCGCGGTTTCTCCTTTTGCATTTTGACGATTTTGTAAACATAAACAAACCGCCAGTCCGCCACCCTGAAAGTAAGTAAGCAGGTCACCCTGAAAGTAAGTGCACAGTCCATTGCCGCAATATCCACAGGACTGGCAATTATCATCCAGATCCAGGTCAATCGGTAGTTTACACTCCCTGGTTGTTTACGTAATTTTTGCGAAGATGTTAGGAACATCTTTGATTTTTGTTTGCTCACTCATTATTTTACCACTCTCCAACTTATTTCATTTTTACCGCGCGATGCACGTGGTGCAGAGCGCGATATTGCTATCGTGTGTCGTCCGTCTGACAGCGTCTGTCTGTAGCGTTGAGGTAACGTGGGCATTTAACTTGTAGTGAATGTAGTCGGCGAACTTTAAAGTTTAAACCGAAAAGAACAGCTGCAGCATCGCGAGGTTCCCTTGTGACAGCAGCACGGCTTTGTTGTCATTCAGTACTAGTTCTTGAGATTTGAATCGCTTTCATTGGATTTTAGCCCCCCAAAACAAAGCATTTTATTTCACAAATCACAAACAATACTTACAGTCAGTGAATTACTAGTCACATGGTTAGCAAACAGCCAACATGGAAAATAGGCGTTTCAAAGACACCATTTCGGGTTGTACATCCGTGAAGGCATGCGTCCGTCTGTGCGTCTGGAAATGCTTGTGAGCACTTACGAATGGACATATTTTCCCCAAGCTTTGTTTAACGATGTAATTCAGTCGGCAGGAACACACCTGAAAGACCTGAAGGATCACAACCACATCGCAGGTTAAGGTCAAAGTTAAGGTCCATACAAGGTCAAATATTTGAGTTACTGCAGAGGGCAGAGGCGTCCATGCTCGACTGTCGATGCAGATCTAGTTTCACATTGAAAATTCTTGAATGTTATCAATTGGCTCTTTATTTCTTTTGTATTTCTTTATTTCTTTTATTTTTATTCAGCTCAGAAGCATTCTTTGTAGTATATTCAGTTCTTATTCAAAGTCATATTAGTTCCAATTCTCGGGAATAAAGGCCAACCATTGTCATTCCATAAGAATAACATTTAAGATCCATGTATAGCATTTATCCAGTAATTCCGATCAAACAAAAAGTAGTCTGTTAAAGGAGTCTTTAATTTAACATCTTATACAGACGGCTGCAGTGTATAACAAAGAGTAGGAAATGAAGCTGACAACTGAGAGTGTGAAGTGTGAAATGTGAAGAAGACAACATTACTATCAGTGTAAGTCAAAGGTGAATTAATCATGTCTATGTAAGAACAACAAACTGCTGCATAACAAAGACATCATTTCATAACTGGAACGAGTAAATATTTGTGGAAATAGCGAGTAACAAGCCCGACAGTAAACCACTGTGACTGATCCCATCGGTGCTAACATAAACATATTCCACTGCCTCATCAATGCTAACACTCAACAACGATGATTCATAACCATCTACTTTACACAGACACGAGTGATATAATACTGATGAATGGGCAATATTCACTGGTGACTTGCATGCATCACTGCCAGTTTTTTAAGCAGTACATTTCCAACTTCTCCTCAATCACTTATAATTAACTACCACGGTACATACAAATTATATCTATAAATATTCTCACAATGAGTGACACCATCTTTGCAGACAATATATTAACTAACATTTACAATTACTTACTACACTAAAGTAAAATATGCTTAGTTACCATCAATAATAACTGTGACAGTTTTGCTGTTGGGAACTGCAGTTTTCTGCCTAGCCATCCAGTGCCGTAGCTAGTATGGAGCAGATGGAGCAGTTGTTCCCCCCCCCCCCC
>Ga0209679_1001248_pt1 | contig 10647 bp, 7 predicted proteins | sample WorMetHEROISLAND_4_FD_187408 | JGI IMG/M metagenome (GOLD analysis project Ga0209679, IMG submission 187408) | Marine gutless worms symbiont microbial communities from Max Planck institute for Marine Microbiology, Germany - Olavius sp. 2 HERON... ...
AAACTGTAGTGGATCAGTGTAGGGGTGAAAGGTTATCGGTTGGATCTATTTACTAGTCCATAGAATCGGTCGTCATATACCTACCTGCCCGTTACATTGCCGTGAAAATTTTCATCGATTTTAGCGAAAACTGACCCTAACCCTATAAACTAACCCTAACCGTATCCTTCACGGAAAATAGCGGAACTAGACTTCTGGTGTACGTGAATATTCACGGAAAATAAATTTAGCGGCCAGAAACTGACAGAGTTAACAGTTGAACACGATTTAAGAGTTTTACAGTGTGATCTTAAAGTGTGACAACAGTGTTGTAAAGCTGCAAATAAAGTAAATAGTGTTTTAGGTATTATCAGTCATTCATTTGCATTAGAGTAAAAGTGTAGTTGTACCACTGTATAATTCTGTCCGACCTCATTTAGACTACGCACTTCCTCCATGGTGTTCCCATTAAAGAAAGGAGATTTTCATGTTAGAACAGGTACAACGTACAGCAACAACAATAATGACAGGGCTCCAAAATATGAATTACCATCAATGATTACAAATTCTAGGGCTAACTAAATTTGAAACTAGGATGTTAAGAGCAGATTTGATTCAAGTATATGAGGTATTAACATGTTGATTCAGATAAATTTCTTGTCCTCACTTCAGAGTCAGATGATAGGAGAGGCCGTAAATTTATATGTATCCTGCATGTCATACATGATAACCATTAAAGCCATTTATTAAGTTGGCTGTTAGTGATTTATCAGGCCCGTAACCAGTGGGGGTCAGAGCGGGCAGACGACCCCCCCGTCTGTCGGCAAAAGGTCCGCTTTCGCAGGTGAAAGAAAGTATTCGAGCATGCAATAAAATTAAATTTTCGTTTTGTCTCACTCAGTCTTTACTGCCAAATACTCAGTAAGGTTCCAGATTTGAACAGAAAGTGAGACCTAACTAGCATTAATCGAACACAATGTTGATCTTACTTATTTTGTTACTTGTGACACTGTGCATTCAGATTGAATGGCTGTCCCCCCAGTTTGAACTGTTTGATGTTTCATTTCCTGAAAAGCTCCTGAAGATCGTTGCTACTAGAGGCGAGATTTTTAGCCTGAAATTCACCAAATACCGTTTGGCGGCCGGGCTCTGCCCAGACCTGTTGGGGGAGCTGAAGCACTCCTCCAGATCCTCTAGCCGCAATAAGGGCGCATACTTCTAAGGGGAGGAGAAGGGAAGGGAGGGAAGGGCAGTGGAGGGGAGGGGAGAAGGGAGGGAAGGGGAGAGGAGGGGAATGAGGGGAGGGGAGAAGGGATGGGAAGGGAGGGGAGAGAGGAGAGGATGGGAAGGGGTCCACAATTTAAGAAAAACGACCCCCGTCAGCAGATGGCTGGTTACGGGCCTGTTTATTGGTTATGTTTGGAGGTGATATATGATTTTGCCATTTCAGTTTTCTGTTGTTGATTTTTGCTGCCATTAAGACATACATCACAGCATGTGGCATCGTTGTGTTGTTGACATTGCAGGTCTGTGCAGACATCAGGACTGTGCTCTGTTTGTTATAAAGGTTAGTATTACCATTTGAAAGTTAAAGATAATTTCATTGCAGTCATTTATTTTTTATGTAGTGCATTAGTATTGTTGTTTCTATTTGCGTTTAGTCACAGTGGCTTTACATTCCTGCTTCTCTGATACTGCTGGAGTGATTACCATTGAATCATGTCTGCTGCGATGACAATAATCTGCAGTGTTATACTTGTATTATTGCATCTTTTGAAGAAGTCATTTCAGTGTTATGACAGTAATCACTTCGATATGATCTCTGATTTCACATAGTAACACTGTTATGATACTGAGCAAATGTGTTCCTCTTCTTTGCTGTTGGCTATTTGTTTTGCATATTTCAGTTATACAGTACCGTATACAGAATTACAGATGTAGCAAACTTTGACCTATTCGTCGATAAAAGGTTCAAAGTGAAGTTTTGTTCTTTAACACATAGATAGTCAGCAGTTTGTCTTAGCATTTGTAAGTCTGTGGCTATGGACATATGGTCATGTCCATTTAACAGGGTGCCCCTGGTCATGGAAAGTCATAGAATTTAGGAAGACCATTTTCTAGGCCTGGAAAGTCGTGGAAAATAGCAAAGGTCATGGAAAGTCATGTAATATGACGATAATGTCATGTAAAATGTGTAAATATATGTAAATAGACAAGTGGTTTTTTTGACGATGGTACTACAAGCAGCTGCAACTGTCCCTACTAATTCTGGTATGCATTCATAAGTCGTATATCGTTTAGTTTGAAATATCTGTTGTATCGATGGGTCATAGATTTTCATTTTTTGGTCATGTAAAAGTCATGGACAATCAATGTTGGAAAACAGGGGGCACACGATTTAATTACCGGTACTTGTGATTGAGTAAAAGTTACTAGGAAATGAGTCTTTATATGAAATGCAGTAGCATAGCCACGGGTGGGCACATGACCACTCTGCTCCAGCCGTGTTGGGCATGGCATTTGCACAGGTCTGAAGAGTTTTTTTGGGGAGTAGCGGGAGATGGAGGACGGACTCGGCAACAAACCTGCATAGAAAAGCATTTGACAGCTGCAGACTGGCTTCTGGGGGCTTCATCCCCAGACCCCCACCGGGGCTCTGCCCCTGGACCGTGCTGGGAGATTTCCGTCCCCCAGATACCCTGTGCCCACCCTGACTTCAGAGCCCGGCTACGCCACTGACATGAAATGGACTGGAAGCAGAAATAGATTCAGTGGCCGTGGATAGACAACGTTGATATCTAACTCAAACGAGAAACCACAGTTGTTCCTCTGCAAGTATTGGATGTGGGTATAAGCGGTGTTTTTGTGACTGACATAGATGATTGGGCATGTATGAAAACTTCGTTCTGTATATAATTGTTATTGAAATATGCAGTACCAGTATGGAATATTGAAATTAGAGCTGTCAAGCGATTAATTTTTTTAATCGCGTTAATTGCGCGATTAATTATTTTAATCGCGCGTTAACGCGTTAATTAACGCGTCAATTCGACAGGTCTGTTTCATGTTGTAGATTGCCATCAGCGAACGACTGCACGTCTTGCTTTTCACGACTCATCTACAAGATGCGACCACTGTCGGATTTGCCATCAAACAGTGATGCACAACTGACAGATTAACCGACATTTGTTGTTAATAATTAACTGAATATAATTCGATCGTCAAATAACCGCAGTTCAGTTGCATATTGGAACGCTCCTGCTTCATAGAATTTATGTGCATGCGTTAATTTTTTTAACGGCGTTAATTTTTTTAATCGCGATTAATTCTTTAACGCATTAACGCATTAATTAACGCGTTAATTCGACAGCTCTAATTGAAATATTGAAACATGGCATGTGTGATGTACAGAACGGCAGCAACAGAACAGAGAACGCGATGCGAAACTGTTCGGTCCTGGCAACACATCGTCTACACCAGCATCTACTGCTTGCCCTGTGTCGGTCATTGACGATGACCACAACAAAGCTGATGGTAAGCTTTGTGGTTATAATATCAGTGAAGTGTTAACATTGTGATGGATCTGTGAATGCTGCAGCTTGATGCAGCACACTGTAGGCATTATTTGTCCAAGGAGTTACTTTGCCAGCAGGACAAAAAAAGAAAACAGTGTAGAAAAGAGCCAGAATTTTTGCCGTGACTGCTGCTGTTTGTTGGAAATCTTATAAGTCGGTCTTGCCTCCCCACTTATCCCTTAGGGGCCGGAGATGAATTGAAAGGCAATGCGGTAGTAGGGCTACACGAAATTTATATAGTGTTGGCAAGATTTATATAGTGTCGGCTCTCCGTTACTGTATGGGGACTGTGTCTGCTTTTTGGGTCAAGCTCGGCACTAATGACCTAAACTGTGCCGTTAAACGCTACTCACTCACTCACTCACTCATCTTCAGAAGAAGTTCCAAGATGTGTGTGTACGGTATGTGTTTTATAACGGCATTCCATGTTGTCATTAGACTGTTATGGAGAGATGCTGATTTGGTGGTAATATTAAAAGAACTCTGTTGTGCCGCAGGTGTGGAGTCTGCCGTGCCGGATGCTGTCACGTTGACACAGTCATCTGACGATGCAGCAGTGTCGGAAGCCAGTGATTTATTGCGGTCTGTAGTTTGATGTTGTAGAAAATTCTTGGTAATGATAACATTTTCTGCTGCACCTGTGACCTTGTATTTAACATAGTATCTGTTTCTATTATCTTTGTGTTTTGTAAAAACAGTGGACCAAAGTTACCTGTGTAGTACGTAATAGCCTTCATGTTGCTGATTTGCAACACAGTCGTTATCTGTACGATTGCTGTAGCATAGCATGGGTGAGATCATGAGATCGCTCGCATCTGTCTTGTCTGTGGTTGCTCCTATGGTTGCAGTTTTCACTCACTCGTTTAGGGCCCAGAATTGAGCTCGTTAGGGTCAAAGTCTGATGACTCTTCTCCTGTTTTGCCTTATTTTTAAAACCTGTGATGCAGTTTCAGTGGGAATGCAGTAATGAGGCCCGTCGGCCAATTGTGTCAGTTAACAGGTCAGTTGATAATGGTAACAGTGACAGTGTCTTATTGGCAGCTGTTACGCCCAGTGTTGAAAACTGCTATAACCCCTAACGTAGAGTTGGTCTTTTGAAACCAACCGGATATCTTGCATGGTTGCTGAGAAACATTTAGCCAAGCATATTCCCACCAAAAATGAATTGATCGCCATTTTTGTGTTTTAGGGGCAAATAGGCGATTGTAGTATTTCCAGGTTTGCATGTATAAGTGGCCTCAGAGACGTGTCGTGCAGCCATTAACTGCCATAATCAGTCCATGGACCTCAGTACATCGAAAATGCATTGTAGGGGTGAAAATAGAAAAAGGGGTCATCAGAGTTTGACCCCTAACGAGCTATTTCTTACTTTTCAGGCCTATAACTTCCATGCATATTTCATCAAAATCGAATAAAAATTGCGACCGTTGGAGTGACGACAGATGGACAGACAGGCGCAAGTGATTTTATAATCTGTCCCGTGCTGTGTTGTAGCAATTAGACAGATAAAAAAATACATTAATTCTTGGAATCTTAAAAAGAGTAAAAAGAGGAATGTGTTGGCAGGCAAGAAGAGCCAGGCGACTGCAGTACGCCAACAGCTGGCGGTAGTTCGAACACCAGTCGAGACAGCTCACCATCGCGGCCTACACAGAAAAACAGAAGACGCTGCTTCAGCTGCAAAGCCCGTCTTGAGTTAGCTTTTATGGAGATCGGGCGCTGCAAGTGTGGTAAGAAGAACCGTCTCATCGTTTATTATTACACAGAAAGTGAAAACACAACATATAAAACAGAGCAAAATACTGAAAAAGTATGCCACCAGGGTTGGCCTATTTAAATTAGTGCGATATAATTCACTGATTTAAATTGCGGTTTAAATCAATTGATTTTCTGTCAAAAATCAAGTGTTTTAAATCATACTTATTTTCGTGTTTTTCAGTTGATATTATGCTGTAAATGTAATGAATCTTTGATTAATTATTGCTTACTTACTAGTTTTTTGCTCAGCAAGAGTATAACCGGAAATAACAGCAGCTTATCGTGTTATTTTATTTGACTGTGACTGTAGGAAATGTGTGATTATGTAAACGGAGTAATTTTCTCCCAATCTTCTGGCACCCGGTCTCAGCTCTGGCCAGATTTCAGAATGTAAATCCAGCCAAATCCAGCTCTATGTTTGAGCCTATAAGCCAGACTGTATCTATCTTCTTGTTTTCCTTTATGTAAGGGTCACCATTACTGTAGAGACCCGGAAAGTGTGCTGTCTAGTGCACCTGTAAAATAAAAATATTGCACAAGTGTTTTATTTTACACGTATCTGCAGTCTGTGTGAGATTCTGCTAAAAATCTTTAAAATTTTTTATTCCTATACACAGCTGAGAATGCTTCTAGTTTTACGAGTAGCCACAGCCTTAGATGTAGCAAAGATTGCCATTTTACAGTTAGCTTGTTGGTGACAAATCTGCGTATGTTTGTATTGAACAGGTTACACATGAGTAACCACAGCCTTAGATGTAGCGAAGATTGCCATTTTACACTTGGCTTGTTGGTGACAAATCTGCTTATGTTTGTATTGGACAGGTTACACATTCTGCGAGTTACATAGGTTGCCTGAGCAACATGCGTGTACATACGACCACAAGGAAAGTGGCCGACAGGAAGCCCGTGAGAAGATGGTGAGCCCCAAGAAGCATGTCGGCACGTCACTAAGGCGCCTGGATTCATAGCATGAGAAACTTGTCCCTCAGCCACTTCAGTCAGCATTGATTACTGCCCGTCCACTCTGTCAATTCTGCTGTGGTTTTGCTGCATAGAATAGCAATTGACAACCACAAGCATTTGTTTTTGTTTGACATATTCGTGGCTCCATTTGCTGCAATGTGGAGCATGAGACTAACTGTACAAGTGCCATAGTGTGGACATACTCATCTATGCTGTGTCTCACTTTGTCTTTGCTCATAACTTTGACGTACGTGAACTGATTTCGTAATTTTTGGCAGACATACACTAAAGGAAATTTGCGAAAAGGTGGTGTATACAGGGCCGGCCTTAGGCATGTTCGAGATGTTCAGCCGAACAGGGCCACTGACTTTAGGGGGGCCGCCATTTTGGACCCTAAAATTCCGTATAAATTAACTTGCCAGTTTGAATGACTTTTGATGTTTAGATTATGGCGCAAACACAGATATTAGTGACGTTGAATGAAATTGAGTTTGTTTCACGAACGAATATATGGGTAATACCGTTGTCCGTAATTCGCAGCGTAATATATGCGGCATTGCTTGCTGTCGATGGCTGTTACTCGCAATTGCTAAATATTCTATGCATGGCCGCAGTGTAAATTTGACCAAAGAACCAGAAATGCTGCAATTTTAGATGTTTTGCGAACACACAATGCAGCAAAATGCGACTGTGGGCGGGGCCCGCTGGCGGAGCTAGCTGGTTTTAAGGGGGCCGCTTTGCGGGAGGGGAAGGAAGAGAAAAGGAAGAGAGGGCCAGGGAGGCAGGGGAAGGGGAGGGAGGGGATGTTGACTCTGATGTGCAGTTGGAACAGGGCCGCTGACTGGCTGAGGCCAGCCCTGGGTGTATAATTTATCCACATAACGCATTTTATGCAAGTGTACCACCTTGTAAAATCTTGGTCGCAACTCTGTTCATGCTTTTCGCTAGTAAAATATTTCAGTGTGTTATTTTGTCAAAAGCTTTATTTTGTGCAAATTTCAGTTTTTGAAAGAAACATACCCGATAGTTATTACTTACAAGTGTTGTCCTAGTTGACTTCAGGAACCAGCTTTAAGTTAGGCCTAATGCTAAGGTAGCAGATGACACATCGCTGTAGCAATGTGCATGCAAAATGATAGCAATGTTGACTTGTGCAATGGCAGAATTAATTGGTCTGGACCTATGGCCACCTGATAGGACAACGTTTCAAACATCTGCTGAAACTGTGCTATTGTATTATTTCACTTACTTCTGTGAATCGGATCTGAAGTTACAGCGAACGTGACCAAAGTTGTAATCAAGATTTTGCAAGGTAGTGCAGTTACACTAACCTGTAAGATGGATTAGTTATACACCACAGATGGTTTGTAGTGTGTCTGCCAAAAATTATGAAAACTGTTGACGTGTTAAAGTTATAAGCGAAGGCAAAGTGGGAACACGGTGTAGTTGTCACCGAGTTGATGCAACTGGGTGCATATGTCTGTGATGCCACGTGGAGGGATGACTTGTTAGTTTTGCATTATATCAGCATGCAGCCAACACCAGTACCTAGTTTATGTTCAGTGTTACTGAAATCTAACTTATCCCATGTAGCAAACTTTATTGCATCCATGGCGTTCTTATAAATTTCACAGGTTTTTCTCCTCGTGTGTTGATTTAAGATTTGCTCATTAGAGGCCGTAGCAAATACTGTACATCATGACGGCAGATATCATAATGCTTTCCTTACAGTTACTGTTTGGGCATGCGACTTTTGTAGTAAAGCAATTATCTGTTAATTTTTGTAGTTTGTGCAAATCATCAGACAGCAGAAAGTGATTGCATTTTTTCTCAACAAACTTCATAAAAGTCTACATTATTGTTACATAGTGCTGTGTCTATACTGAAAGCTAATCGTACATGGTTCATATATCAGCAGTTAATGAAAAAATTGCTTTAGAAATTAGTGGAGCCGATGGTCTTGTTTAAGGAATCATATTAACTCGGTAATTTATTCTACGAAGGCGATCTTAACCCACTGTTCCTGGATGTCTGTACTGCTGCCTGTTGCTGAGTAAATCTGGTTAACTACAGGTCTGTGACAGTTGTCACCAGGGATGTTAAGTCCTTGAGGCCAACATGGCAACAAAGCCATTTTTTTGGCCTCAGCCTCGTAGTATCTGGCCTCGGCCTCGTCCTTTGCCTCGTGCAACGCTGGCTTCGTTCTTAGATTGGCCTCGTGGTAAGTCATCAAAAAAATCTGGTCATGAATGAATTGCAACCATCTATGACAGAGTATTTGTCTGCAAGTGGTAGTGAGTATAGCCATAGTTGTCAGACATATGGGAGTGCTATGGCATTTACACTGTCATGACTTCAAATTAGTAGTTTATATTTAATACGGCATCTCTGGCCTCAGCGTCACAGAGTTCGGCCTCGGCCTCACAAATTTTTTTGGCCTCAACCTCGGCCTTGTGGTATCTGGCCTCAGCCTTGACCTCGCACTTTGCTGGCCTCATTAACATCCCTGGTTGTCATCGCGTCTTTACATCTCCTTCATGGTACTGCAGTATTTCTGAGCCTGGTAGTGTCGAAGGTAATATGAAGCAAAGGCTTAGTTTTTTCTTGTTTGTTTGATGCGTTCGAGTTAGCTTACAAAGAGCCGTGTCATTGCTGCAGATTTTTATTTAACAGTTCACGTTCTTCAGTCGTTTGTTGCTGTGACAGTAAAACGTACAAGTCTTGTAGTTTCATGAATTTTTCTGACGTAACCTGGGGTGGTTGAGGGACGGCCAAGTCATATATCAGACTTTTGTCAGATTTGCAATAAAAATCGAACAACTTTTAAAAACTGAAAGAGTGTGTTAGCGTTTGTACACATATGCAGCAACTGTTTTGTGTGATAGTTTTGTGACCCTTTGAATTCTAGACGTTCGTTTAGGTTCGGCATATTATGTGCTTCTACTTGCTTTGATGATTTGTAAAGGTTGCTGGAACAGACATTGTTTTATGCAACTCGTAACCGATTCTGTATGTGAATGTGTGTAATTATTGCTATTAAATAGTTTGGCAACACCGTTTGCTGTCTGTTGGGTAAAGCCTATCTCATAACGTTATGTACAGACGTTATGAGTGCCAGCCTTTGTATTTCTGACACGTTATTTTCACTTGTACTGACTTCGTTTCAATCTGATGTGTCTGCTGTGTTCATATTTACGTCATTAATGATAATGGATGTGTCAACAAAATTAATTTTAACTAGAGCTGTCAAGCGATTTTTTAATTGCGTTAATCGCACGATTATTTTAATCGAGTGTTAACGCGTTAATTAACGTATCAGTTCGACAGGTCTATAATTTATATGTAGGTTGCTGCCAGTGAACGACTGCACGTCTTGTTGTTCACGACTCAAATACAATATGCGACCACTGTCGAACTTGACATCAAACAATTAATGCACAACTGACAAATTAAACCGACATTTGTTGTTGTTTAATTGTTGAGTTAGAGCAGTACTGACTGACTATTGAATGAATACTAGGTAGCTAAAGACTGGACTAAAAGTTTTCTAGAAGGATCTCTGCTACTAAGGCAACTAACCGCAGTTCAGTTGCATATTGGAGCTCCTGCTTCATAGAATTTATGTGTGTGCGTTAATTTTTTAATTGCGATTAATTCTTTAATGCGCTAATTAACGCGTTAATTCGACAGCTCTAATTTTAACGTCTTAACAACTGAGTGTTCAGTGCTTTGATGCTGTTGGTTGGCCGACAGGAAGGGCAGTCGGCCTATAAAAAGTCTCCCACAACAGTTTCTGGCTCACCATTCACGAACAGTTATTGTCGCAGGCGGAATGCTTCCTAAAGCCAAAGGCAACGCAGCCCCCACAATCATTACTGTTCCTCAGAGCCTTGTGCAATAATTTTTTTACTACGTGACATGGTGTCAATCAGTAACATAAGTAAAAGTTAGAAATGTACCCCACACAGCAGTGCGTTTGAATTGCAAACAGTTAAACCCGTCAAAAAGAAGTAGGCATACTGATGGAGTTTCTCTATTACACAATACAGAATAATTTACTCGAAAAATATTCGCACAAATTCACGTTCTTTATATTTAATTATTATGTCATGATGTCATGTAGTGTTATCAGAATGACAAGACTAGCATGTTAGACGAGGCTCTGGTGTTCCTCGCCCACGGCAGCTTTCCCCATTCAAGAAAAGGATCATCCTTCAGATTTCAGTGCTTTGACGCTGTTGGCTGGACAACATCCACTCGAAAAAGTCCTGCCACAACAATTCCCAAAAGTTTAGTTTCGGCCTTCGGGTGTCGACCTAACCAAGAGTAACTCCAGAAAAATGGACCGGTTAAACAAAAACAAAGTGTGTGA
>Ga0209679_1001249_pt1 | contig 10646 bp, 8 predicted proteins | sample WorMetHEROISLAND_4_FD_187408 | JGI IMG/M metagenome (GOLD analysis project Ga0209679, IMG submission 187408) | Marine gutless worms symbiont microbial communities from Max Planck institute for Marine Microbiology, Germany - Olavius sp. 2 HERON... ...
GTTTTGTGCATTAACAAGATGGCGGCTCTAGCAAAGCCAAAAGTTCCCATCATGTCAACTGCTGGAGCAATTCCATTCAGGAATGAGAAAGGTCGGCTCTGCTGTCTCTGTTGGCTTTGCTATTTGTCAACTCTGTACGTGTTTCAGCAGAACAGGAGAGTAGGAATGTTTAATTAAATTTGAAAACATGCTGATGACACATGTTGCTATGTAAACATGTTTTCATTGATTGATTGATCGGATTACAGAATTGTAACATTCGATAATCGTTTCCAAAATGCACTAAGTAATGCAGTGTTCAGCCTGTGGAGTCAGGTGCAGTTGTCATACAATCAGCGTCTGTGATTGACACACGATTTGTTTATTCTTCGCTGGCTGCAGCCTCATCCATTGTTCGACACACACATCAGTTGCTGCGTGTGTTTGCTTGTCCCTCCTCTGTTTCTCCCATTTTCCATTCATGCCATTCTGTTCGACTCTTCTGCACATTTTTGCAGTTGGTGCTTCCCTCTGCTAAGTTAAGTGGTCGTCTGTGTGGCACATAAACAAAGTTGTGCATGGCCATGCCAATGATGATTGCAAGATGCTTCATGTAGCAGCTATGTGAGAATTTAGAGTTAGACCGACCGAGCTGGTCACTGCCACTGCAGCAGCAGCCCTCCCTCCCAGCATCAAATGATGCGGCGGGTGGCCAAAGCGCTGACACTGTTTACAATTGTGTGACGTGTGCTGACTGTCATTGACCGCGTTGAGTGCCGGCGCATGCTTGGCATTAATGAGTGCGTGAAAATGGGATCCGCATCCGATGCAGGCATCTCCAACTATCCGTCGGATTTCGAATTTGGCAAAAACATTCGAAATCCGCCAACATTCGAATTCGAACTTTGTCACATCCCTAGTTATATACCAGTTAACTAGCAGGAAAGCTGACTGTTGGTCAGACAGGTGATAACAAGTTTGTCGACCAGTGTTTTATAGTGCATTTGCCTGTGTTATTGCTATGATAGCTGACGTCGCGTAAACTCGCTTTGACCCAGACATTACATTGATTTCGTGTCATTTTCTTCTGTGTTTTCTCTTTAACAGTGTAATCGTTAATGCCACAGCTATTACACTGTCTTCGTCAGTGTCAGACTTCATGTTTTATTACCGGAGGAATGATGTGTCTTGCTTCTGCTACCAGATGATTGCCGCCGGTTACCGGTACTGGCTGCTATTGTTGGCAGCTGGCACCAGAAACCGGTGTGTCTGACGTGACCTTTACTATCTAGCTTGTAGTTAGCTGTGTATGATGAGTTTTATAACTGTAATATCATGAAGTGTTTTATTAATGCAGCCTAATGTGATACATCATTTTTGAGTCCAAGTCCTGAGTCTTGTGCAGCTGTTGTGCAGCAGTGTGTGTTCTTATTATTGTAGGGGAAATCTCGATGGAAAAGGTCAAAGTCAGTCGCTATGTTTCTGGCAAACGGTAACCTGTGCCATAGTTTTGTGGTTTTGTTTGAGTAATCTGCATGTTAGTCGTAAAAACTTCTTAATTGCACACGAAAACTATAGGGCTGAGGTGAATGCATTAAATTTTGGGGTCAAAACTCAAAAGGTCACAGTTCAAGGTCACAGTGGAATAACATATGCTGGGAACATCACTGTACAGGCGGAGGCATACAGTACTCAACATCTCTTGTAGAGTTAGAATTTCTAGTTTTAGACAGGGTTGGAAAAATCATGATTTGAAAAAAAATTAAAAATCAAATTTTTTATTTAAATCAGATTTTTGATTTTTTAAATTTGTATTTTCTCATGAAGGTTTTACCAAATTTTTGAAACTGGTGTGTCTGCTCAATCGCATAAACAATGTGGCCGCCATGCTTCTGCTGTTTCCGGTTATATTCTTGCTGAGCAAAAAGTAAGTAACCAACAATTAATCACAGTTCATTACCGTGGCTGTATATACGATGCTTTACAGCACAATGTAAACTGAAAAATGCGAACATAAGTGGTTTAAATCACTTGATTTTTTTGACAAAAAAATCGATTTAAATTGCATTGATTTAAATCGGCCAACTGTGGTTTTAGATGTAATCATGTAAACACGACCTTAGATAGTTGATAGGGCAATGAGGTGACAATAATGGACCACTGTGGCAGGCCGGAGTATGCTCCAGACACGAGTGATGAAGAAGAAGAAGAAGATATAGAGTTTTCACTGACGAAGCAGCAACAGGTGATGAAGGTTGCTGCCGATGCCGATAACGAGGTGAAACCAGAAGCTGGCAAGGATGACCGTCGTCTTCGTCGACTGCAGGATCGACAGCAGGAAGATGTTGATTCGGATGAGGACCGAGAAGCTCGGTATGTTGTACTGTATTGTGTATATTTGTTGTTGAATGAGCGAACATCCGTCGTGCCTAGGGATGCCGTCACTTAAACGTTTAAACGTTTAGACCTAAAAGATCGTTTAAATGTTTAGCAAATTAAAGAAAACGAAAAACGAAGATTGCTGCACTATTGTAACGTCGGCGACGCGTTAGCTAATTGATATTTCATGCAAGCCATGCAATGCACAAAGTGCAGATTTTGTTATAGTAGCCATCAGTCGAAGATGAGTAGGTGACACTGTTTCAACTTCTACGCATTCACATTCACATTCTGGTTTTGCATTGGGCGACTTGGAGCTTCAGAAAGGTACTAGGCCTACTGTCTTTCATCACTCGCGTGTGATGCACATGTGGCTAGTACTGTGTTCGTCCGCCATTTTTGTTTAAATGACGTTTAAACATTTAGAACGATAAAAAAATCATCGTTTAAACGTTTAGCAAATTATACGAAAGTGGCAACCCTAGTCATGCCACAATGCTTGTTCTTGTGTCTGAGTCTTGCTGCTTCAAGTCGTGGTTTTAGTTGTGAAATTGTGCTTTAGTAATGATGATATTTGTCGGATCATTGGAGTAGCCTGCATTTCGGACACGGTACACGAGGCCAGGCTGAGGTGATACAGACATATGAAGCAGCGTGAAGGAGACGACTGTGTCAGGCGAATCCTGTAGGCAGAAGTCTATGGACAACGGAGTCCAGAAAGACAGAAGACGAAATGGATCGATGTCATAAAGTCTGGAGGAGTTACGACTCATGGTGGAGGATGCAGAAGATCATGGCAAATGGAGAAGGAGAACCCATGTGGCTGACCTCTCACCAGAGAGATTTACAGCCTGAAAGACAGAGAGAGAGAATTTTTCTTTAGTAAGTTAAAGGTCAAGTCAGTCCCGTACTGGATCTATGAGCTCATTGTTCAAGAGCTGATCCCGATCCTCAGCTGTCAGAACACAGATGACATTGCTCATAAACTCACTAGTAGGTTATTGTTATGCCATCTGACATAGACATCACGGTCTTGTCAACAATAGTGATTGGTATGCTGTGCAGTTTTTAGTCGCTGTTATTAATATTCCCGATGGTGTCTATACTTTACAGTTCTCTGATGGTTCTACTTTGTCGTTGCATGATTTAAACAGTATTATGTTGTATTTAGTGACTGATGATCAGTTGGGCTTATCTTAATCTTTCTTGTCTGCATTATTTTTTATTATTACCCCGCCCCCGGTAGGGGGACGGGGTATTGTTTTCGGGCGATTTCTTTCTTTCTCGATTTCTTTCTTTCCTTTCTTTCTTTCTTTCTTTCTTTCTTTGTCAGCAACATTACGAGAAAACGGCTGGACCGATTTGCATGAAATTTTCAGGGAAGGTCTGGAGTGACGACCTGATTAAATTTTGGGTCAATTCGAGTAAACAGGTCGGCGGGTCAAAGGTCAATTTGTTTTCACCGACCATCGCTCAGAGGACTGGCATTAACAAGTCAGTATCATTCGCTAGGTGGCAGCAGGTGGCGGGGTTTGTTGTGCCTCGCACCACAGTTTGTTTATTTTTGTGTTCTTTTATGTACCACTACTATTTTAAATAAATTTATGGACCCAGAGTGCAGATGAAAGTGTCTGGTCTCTCTACCAGCACGTGGCTTTTTGATGTCTACAGTAGAGTGTGAATGTTGGCCACAGTGTTGGAATGGTGGAATGGGGATTAGTGGCTAATCCAGAGTGGGATGAGGGGATGCTTCCCCTAGGCCTCCACTGGCCGTATGTGACGTCATGCGGACGTTCAACTTAGCATTTTTATCACTGTCAGAATTCGACATTTGGAAAACGCCACTTTTGTGAACAGAAATTGCCAAAAATGCAATGACTTAAATAAAACAGTTCCAAAATTTTCCTGGGAGAAACCCCAGAATCCCCATTCAGTGACAGATCCCATTGGGTACTTTGATCCTCAGGTACATCCCGTACCAGCAATTCATGGATCCGCCAGACAACCGGTGGAGAGATTGTGCATGTGCACAGGTTTGTCAGTATTATCATTAGCCTGTCAGTTTGTGCGTGATGTAACAGAGTGATGCGGCATCGACAGCTGCAGGAGCCCGAAGTACTCGCTGCCGACGACACCGACACCCGACGACGAGACGAAATGAGTGACGAGGAGGAAGAAGAAGAGTTAGATGAGGAGGTGTCTTGTCTTCTTTATGCCAGGCTGTATAGCACGATGTTGTCTGCAGACTCGGGATGAATAAATATTGCAATATTTTTCTACTTTTTAACAGTACTCCAGATTAGGCCAGTTCCCCGAGGAAAACCTGTAGATATTGTCGTGTGCTTTTCCTGTCTCCCAACCGACAGTGTCAAAGCACTAAAGGATGAAACGAATGCTGAATGAAAGTTTCTGTATTAGTGGTAGAAGATGTTTTAGCGGTCTTTTGTTTTGGCGCTATTTTCAGATGTGACGTGGCTCAAGTAGTGATTCTGTTTTTTAATGTATTCACGTGTCTTATACATTAGTGCTTTGATGCTGTGGGTTGGGTGACAGGAAGGCCATCTGATCTGTGACTAAAAGTTTCTGCCACAGCAACTCCCGCGCCTCAGATTCTATGTTCTATACTCGACTTTGTGTGCGTTACAAATTATTGTATTGTATTGTAAAAAATTTATTTCTCGCATCCGTCCTTGGAGTAACTCCAGCAAAATGGTCTGGATAAACAAAAACCAAGTGTGCATGGGTGTGTGCAAGTGTGTGCCTCCTCCTCTTGCAATTGCGTCTTTGTTTCTTCCATTAAATCCAGCTTAAATACAGCACCAAAGTGCTCCATTTTGAGGTCAAATAATAAAAAAAATTTCTGGGGATGGGCTCTAGCCCTCTTCCCAGACCCTTCGCGGCGGGCTGGGGGACATCCCCTCCCGCACCTCGACTGTCGTGCCTTCGGTGCTTGACCTGTCCACTTTGCCTCCTCCTAAATTGAAGTCTGTCTATGCCCTTGTGTGTCTGTATGGTTGTGCATGCATGTGTGCGTGCGTGTTCACATTTCTGGGGGTCAGCACTAAGGTGTGTCTCTGCAGGATTTTTGGTCAGTCATGGCAGATGGTGTGAACAAGACTGACTGCTGTAATAGTATTGCTTGCAGTTGTTAGGTCAGCGTGAAGATGTAACTTCGTAGCTGTTTTGTCTTACTGTCCATTTACATTGTTTCTGACAGAGATATGTTGTAGCAAATATTATCATCAGTATTTGCGTGCCTGTTGTCTGTTCATTATTGTAGTGTTGTCAGTGGAATGTCGTACTCTTTCACTTTGCTGTGTAGGAAATTGAGCGAAGGCGAGAATTATTGCGGCAGAAAGTCCGAGTTGTCAAGAAGGAAGAGGCAAGTGATGTCTGCTTTACTTACTTATTTCTTTGTCTTTTCATTAATGTAAAATCAGTTCTATTGTCTTCGTAGTCGTTTTACCAAAAGAGACGTAATGTTGAAGAATTTGACTTTTCTTCGACCATGGATTTTTCACCATTTTTGTTTCATACATGTAGGCTGTGCATCAAAAATTATCAGTGCAGTCTTTCTGTGATAACTTTGGCGAATATGGACCGAAATAAAATAAATAGATAGAATTTGCCTCCTCCAGTCAAATCTGTTAAGAATTCTGTCGGAATGGATGGAAAAGCAAGCTTTTGATGAAGCTGCATAGAACGGAGACATCTAACTGCAGGCATGGTAGTGGTAGACTGAGGGCTGTGCGTACTGAATTGCATGTTCGGCTTAAAGCTTGCGTGCTGGCGAAAGGTAAACATTTTGAACACTGAATGTGATGCGAACAGTACTGACTGAGAATGTTTAAAAATTTTCATTAATTTCAGTTTTATGCAGTGACGTGAGCTGATGTGTTTCATTGATTAATATCTTTAGCTAGTTTTCTGACATTAGTAACTCAAAAAGTAATAGAGCAACGCGTTTGAGGTGAGGTGGGGTATTATATAATCATTGCAAATTTCCGTGAGATTATGTCATTAACAATGTCAAAAAAACTGGTAGTGTTTGATGAAGTTGTGACAGAAATTTGGTGGCATACTTTTTTGACCCACGGTATACCTTCAGTTTCTGTTCGACTGGCCAGTTTTTAGGAGTTACACCAAGTTACGCCATTTCTCCCAAAAGTTCACTTTTAGGAATTGTTGTGAGGCCTTATTTATAGAACTGATGCCCTTCGTGTCACACAACCAACAGTGTCAGAACACTGACGGGCGTTATATAACTGTTGTAATTTAGTTCCACTATACTGAATGTTGTTACCTTGAAGGTCAGGGGCACAATCACGTTCTGCAAGATGGTGGGACCAGTTCCCTCTCCTCCCCTCCCCTCCCCTCCATCCCTTCCCCGTTTCCCTCCATCACTCTTCTCCCCTCTCCTCTACTCCTCTTTCCTCCCCTCCGAACCCCTCTTTACTCCCTCTCCCTTTTTTCTTTCTCTCCTGCCTTTCCTTTTCCTGTCGTCTCCTCCCTCCCCTCACCCTTCCTTCTAGCCCTTCCCCTTCCTTCCTTCCCGTCCCCCAGTGCAGCTAGGGAGCCTTGAGGAGTGCTGTAAGCTCCCCAGCAGGTCCGGTCGACAACCGCATTTTGGCATACATATACGCTTAAACGAATGCCTCTTGTGGCATCGTTACAAGTCCAAGTACGTGTACATCGTTACATATTTTTGTTACAAGTTTCATCAGCTGTTGCAGTTGCTTTGGGTTTATTTGGTGGGAGGACTACATCCAGCTGTGAAAAACTTAGGCCGAACGTCAGCCAGCTGTAAAGAAGTTAGGGGGACATGTCCCACCCGTCTTCCTCCTCCCCCCGATGGTTGCGCCACTGTTGATGGAGAGTGTGAAGTGGTCCTGACTGTGCACAGGAGTTGCTTGGTGTGGAAGAGGAGAAGGACAGTGGAGATGAGGAAGGACAAGATCATGATGAGTCTTCCGAGTACGAGGAATACTCCGGGTCGGAAGAAGAAGACACAGGACCTCGTCTCAAGCCGGTTTTTGTCAGAAAGTAAGCTGTATTGTAGTGCTTGTGAATATGGAAATAGGCACCCAGAAAATGTAGAAAAGCCAGGTGATTATTTGTGGAAATTCCAGAAAATGTTTGTTTGCTCAGGTCAACTCAGCTTCCTACCCTGAGTAAGTAGCTTAGGGGCTACAGGGTGAAGGCCTAGTGTAGCTGATTGGGGCAGTTGTATTTCTGCATGTTGCAGCGAGCGTCCAGTTGTTCGTTAACATAGGCAATGGATGGCCACATATATTGTGCTGCGTTATCATTAGCTCATGGCAATCAGCTGCAAGTTCTGTGGTTTTAAAAGTGTTACTGGTCATGTGTCATTGTGTAAGTGGTGCTGTATCACCTACCGGACCTTTTTAAGAAGAGAAAAGTTTACAATCTGAAGGTTAGCATTTATACTGGTAACTGGACTTGCTCATAATAAACTGACCAGTGCACCATTACAGGACAGACACTATTAATTAGTAGACATTAAGTTAACTCACTTAGTGTGTACACATTGCCATTGGCTGCAGTGACGCGCATGGTTATGCTACGTCCAAGAAAAGGCATACTGTTTCGTTTCTGAAGTATCGATACTTTAAGACTCCACAGAGAGTGAGTGTGAGTGTGTGTGCTTGTAGGAAAGACCGGATCACGATACAAGAGAAAGAACGTGAGCAGCAGAAGCAGAAGGACTTGGAGCATGACGCTAAGCGTCTTGCTAATGAACGCCGACAACAGAGTCTGAAGGTACATTGCATTCTGCCACGTTATTTCAACTAAAATTTGGCATTTCTCATTGACTTTTGATCGTTGCCTTTACAACAGTGTCATACACTACTGTGATATGATGTAATACATACATGCAATACGTCTGTGTGTAATATTTGGAGTATAAGTAAAGAGCTGGTGTCAGCTGATTGGTATATGAGCTTCATTCTGCACTGATGTGACTGAGGCCGTCCTTATACTGGCAGTGCATCGTAGATGTGACAAGCGTTGGCGATATTGATAGTCAGTTGTCTTATTACTGCTGTCCCATTACATGCAAACAGGCCATTATGTCTGTCTTTTTCATTTGTGAAAAAAACAAAATCTGCATTGATTTCATCAGCTTCGTCATCGTTGTCATTGTCATTTGCACATGATACACATTGCAGTGTAAAGTTGCAGTAAAAACATGATAACGTGTGAACTGGGTTATAAGGTCGGGTCGTGACACTAAAAGTAACCTTGGAAATGACGAGACAAAACTCAACGCCATAGCGTCAACCTCTGTAGTCTGTATGCATCTGCAGTCTGCACTCTGTTCCCTGTGGTTAGTTTTAGCATATTTGGTCATGACGGGACCTTAACCTTTGACCTTTTGACCCCAAAACCTATTTAGTTGTTCTTCATCCCAAGATGCACTACCAAAAAAGTTTGGAGAAAGTCCATCAGTGCATACCGGAAATATTGTGGAAACAAACCCCAGAAATGATATTTTTAGCACATTTGGTCAAGCCTTGACCTTTGACATTACACAGAAAAACGTCTTTGCCACTGCTGTCGTTGGCAGAGGCGAAAAAAATAAGATGTAACTAAAAACATTGTAGTTGAGAGTGTGAATGTGCAATGTTTCAATGTCAGATGGTAGAACAAGAGATAAAGAGAGAACTGGAGCAGGAGAAGCAGTCAGCGGATGCATGCGACGCTGTGAACTCAGATGCAGAGAATGACGAGGAGGAGTACGAGGCGTGGAAAGTACGTGAACTGAAGCGGATAAAGCGCGACCGAGAGGAACGTGAGGTGTAAGTGTATAATCTCCGCCACTTTTGTGCTGTAATTCACATGCAGTAGCCGCAACTGGTTTTTGTGCCTCCGCCAACGTATGTTTTCTGGCCGTTTGTGAGTCTGTCTGTGCGTCCAGAACGTTGTTAATGCAATATGTTGAAAAGTATTGGACATATTTTCGCCAAACTTTCAGTGTAGGTGCATTTTGGGACAAGGATGAACGCTTCAAGTTTTGGTGTCAGAATGTTAAATATCAGGTCACAGCAAGGTCAGATATTTGTGAGTTATTGCAGCAAGCAGAGCTGTGTACATCGACGCTTGGGCGTTGAAGTGTCATCTAGTTAATACGTCAGATTTATCAGCTACAGTGTCTAAGACAAAGAATATTAACGTCATCTCTGCTTAACTGGGTGGGTCAGAAGTCACCTATGCAGTTCATTCCTATCACTGAAGCACCAACAATACAGTGTCCCATAGCCAAGTGGCTTTGTGACCTACATATCCATATAGCTTCCACTTGGCAAAACTACTCATTATTGTCGAAATTTTGTACAATATTATATTTCCAAGAAGTTTTTTTGCAGTTTTTAAATGATTAATTTTATAGTTGATGTTGTTTATTAGAATAATTTATAACAGTTGTGTAATTAGCTCTTATATTCGTTGCACTGTACCATTTCAACCATTGATTGATGCATTTCAACAGATATTTAGCTATTTGTCTAAGCAATGATATTTGCGTAGTTATTGCAAAGAAATGCTACATTCTTACATGTTACAGGACATAAATTCATAAAATAGTATTGGCAGCTAATTAATTGATTTATTATGGTAGTGGTATGACAATGTTGTGATGCCTTTTTCTGTTCGCTGTAGTAAGTTTTATCCAGTTGTTCAAACAAAAAACAAACGTTCATGAAGTAAGTAAATTTATGAACATTTATTTTTTGATGAATAGATAGTGAACTGATGATAGTGAACAAGACATTGGCTGTATCTGTGATATAATTATTTGTGTGCGAAAACTGAAATCAACAAGGAAAGAGGAGCATAGAGTTGTGCTGTGGTGATCGGCATAGAGAGCTGTGACATGTGGTAGAATCGAGAAAGAGAAACAGGAGCTCGAACGACTTCATCACATGACGGAAGAAGAACGACGCCAGGAACAGAAACTGAATCCGAAGCTCGTCACTAACAAGGCAGTGAAGGGCAAGTACAAGTTCCTACAGAAGTACTACCACCGAGGAGCTTTCTTCCTGGTCAGTTGTTATTGTTGATCTGCTGCTGTTGTTAGTAAGTAAGTAAATCTATATAATAAAAGGCGTTACGTTTGTCTGTTTGTCTGTATCTATGTTCCGTTCCATATGGCCGGCCAAACGGCTGGGCCGATCGAGACCAAACTTGACACACGCACTCATGTCCACCCAGGGAGTGTTTCTGTCAAGGTCAATGTCAAGGTCATTCATGTATGCGTGCGGGAGTGA
>Ga0209679_1001250_pt1 | contig 10646 bp, 13 predicted proteins | sample WorMetHEROISLAND_4_FD_187408 | JGI IMG/M metagenome (GOLD analysis project Ga0209679, IMG submission 187408) | Marine gutless worms symbiont microbial communities from Max Planck institute for Marine Microbiology, Germany - Olavius sp. 2 HERON... ...
CCAACGGCCGACGTTGCTGGTCGTCAACATCTGCGGTCTGCCAGTCAGCGGAAGTTGATCGTTCCGCGCTATCGTCTGAACAGTTTTGATCGTCGGTGTTTTGCTGTTGCGGGTCCGTCGACCTGGAATTCGCTGCCAGACAGTCTTCGCGATCCAGCACTGAGTCTCAACATTTTTAGGCGTCAGCTGAAGACACACTTTTTTGCAAAATATTGACGAGATGTACTTAGCGCGTTAGAGATCTTTTGAGAATGCACTATATAAATCCACACTTTACTTACTTACTCATAATAACACTGCTGTGTTGTGTGGGTATATAGAAGGTGTAGTGGACATCCTGTTGGATGGTGGAGCTGTGACGTCAGTGAGTGTGAGGAATCGTAAGAATCTTCTGCCGAGTCAATTGACTCATAACATGAACATACTCAACAAGTTATCAGCAGCCGAGCGTCATCATCATCATCATCATCATCTCTCTGATGCTGCTGCTGCTGCTGCTAAAACTAGTGCTGTAAGTCCTCTCTGCTCATACTCGTAATGCTCTATCTCTTTAATAGAGCTGTCGAATTAACGCGTTAAAGAATTAATCACGATTAAAAAAATCAACGCCGTTAAAAATTAACGCACATACATAATAAAATAAAAAAATGTGCATCACGTAATTCAACGCAACTAAAGCAGTGGGACAGCACAAACCTCTGCCGACCAGTGCTACCACCTGGCGACTAAAATCATACACAAGGTACTGTATAAAGGTTAAAATTACATACTGTGCACATGACATTAAAAGCACTCATACGCGTGACAAATTAACTCAATATGCTCCGTTCCTAATAAATGTCAACTCAACCAGCTCGCGTGCTGCTGTGTCCACAATGCGAGGTGTACAGTCTTAAAAATATATACCGGTATGTCTAGCAATTCTTTTAGGTGAGACGCAACAGATACCACCAGCAGTAAAGCCATATTTACCACCAGAATGTCGAAGGCTTCAAAAGCCGTGTGGTCAAACGGTGAATGAAAGCCATATGGTCAAACCGTATCCTGTGGTACATTGAACAATTTCACAGTCACTGGCTAAACAGCACCACTGTTTCTGACACAGCTCCAGTTATGGATGAATTATTGTTTTTTTTTTGGACCCGGAAGGCAGGTCCCAAAAAGCCACTGTATTTGTTCTTCTTCTTGTTGTTATCAGTTCTCTAAGGGTCCAAAAATCCCTAAGGCTTTCTTAATACGCAACAAAACTGCACATATTCGTGCTGACATTCTCCACAGATCTGCCGTCTCAGATTTTTCACTTATTTTCTAATTAACGAGTAATTAGCTAGTTAATTAGTGTAGACTGCCGGAGTGCACACAACAGCTGTAACAGCTAGCCAAAGGATGCCCGCTGGTCAGCTCAGCGTGCGTACAATAGCCAGCTGTTACAGCTGTTGCACGTACTCTCTTCTGGCTCCATAGTACGTTTCATACTTGTTTTTATCGCTAATGTATCCGAGGGTCCGTTAATCCGAGGGTTCGATAGTCCGATGGTCATGTACATACTATAGGTAGGCCTAGGGTTAGAGTTAGTATTAGGGTTAGGGTTAGGGTTAGGACTAGATTACAGAACCCTCGGATTAACGAACCCTCGGATTGTCGACCTATAACCGTTTTTATAATAAAACCTCTGTAAAAGTATCATTGATGTTAATGATATAAATGACAGGTACGTCGTTCATCAGGCAAGAAAGTCAAACCATCTTGGACCATTAAGCACAGTTCTGCTGTCTCCGCAGCTGATGCGGATGATGATGATGTTGATGAGTTCATTGTTGTTGATAAGAAGTCATCGTCAGCTGCTGAAGCTGATAAGATCGTTGACAAACTGCTCAAGTTTGTTGCTGATAACGACATTCAGATGGTTAGTGAGAGTGTCTCACTTTTAGTGATGCGACGAGGTAAATTTGTCACTAATTTAGCAAGTAACGCCATCTTCTCTCTCTTTGTCAGCCTCGTACTGATTGGTCGATTTTGGTTGATTGACAGGAAGACATCCAGCCTGTGGAATAATCCGGTCCTCGAAGGTTTTCTCTTGAGGACCCGACATCACCTGGACTGACTGTGGCTAAGCAGATCAGTTGACCACTGTGGTGTAGGCAGAGGGGTCTGGGGGTACACCGGGTGCGGGTGCACCCCAAGATGAGTATCCACGTTTTTCAGCAGCTTGAAAATTGTGCCTGTGATTCAGTACGCGTCTGTTTGTTGAATTTGTGTCTATATCTTGTTGTGTTGTTTCACTGATATAGCAAATAAACTCTGTCTCTCTCTCTCTCTGTTTACCACAATGAAACGACATTCGCAATGTCTTTAGCGGTAGCTGTGTAGTTTCTGCGGGAACTAAACGACATTTGCAGCCACTAGACGCGTTTTCTGAGCTCTTAGTGCGTCCAAAATGCATTTCATCTACCAGTAATCGAATTACAGAAAAATAAGTGTGGGGGCCCTCTGTACCCAAGTTTTCTGCAACCGCATTGGCGCTATGGAGTAGTGAAAATAACTGAGGGGCCCCGGCATACTCTGGCTTCCATGAAATTCGAACACTGGCATCTACCCCTGTTTAAGGTAACAAACTTCATATACCATGCCTGCTTACACCTGAGTTTGTCGGTAACGTTTTATCGACGTGCTTGCTTACTAACGACTTACTAGCGACGGTGTGGTTTTTATTTCCGGCTGATTGTTTGAAATTAATTTTGAAACAGCCGTTGCATGTATTTGCTAAAATACAGTACTTGCAATAAACAGCATTTAGCATTGCAGTACAGAGATTTATGCATTAGCACCGTTATACCAACACATCGTGCTACTATATACAGCAATAACCTATTTGCATCCGCAAAGTAATTGTTGAAACGGGTGCTCGGATATCCGTTTCAATACCCGTCGGGTACCCGGTTTTTAAATACCGGAAAGTCTGACCACTAGTAGTTGTAGCTGTAGTAGTTGTTGTCCATATTTTATGATGTTCAGAGTGTAATTAAACTGATATAAATTCTCGCTGCTGTGTTAGTTGAATCACGTTAATGTCGTCTTGTCTGTCTTACTTCAACAATTGCCCAAAGCTCCACCAAAGCTCCATTTTGTTTACAAGGCTTAGCACAGAGTAATTGCTGATGAATTGACCGTTTACTGCCATCATTGACGAGAATGATGGATGAAACGTTTGTCTGTGTGTCTGCGTGTGTCTGCGTGTGTGTCTGAAGGTGAAATATCAGCTAGGTTGGCAGGAGTTGGAACAGGAGAACCCCGACGTGGTAGATATTGACGTCACCAAAGCATCACTCTGTCATCCTCTCTGTCAGTGCATCCACTGCGGTCTTTATCAGCAGGTTGATGATACTACTACTACAGCTATTACTACTACTGCTACTACTGCTACTGCTACTGCTGCTACTACAACTACTACTGTCAATCAATCAATCAATCAATCAATTTATGTAGCGCAAAGGCACAGAGTTTCTATTGTGCTATAGCGTCGTATTAATAAATTGAGCAAATAAGAAAGTTTTTGCTGCTGCTGCTGCTGCTGCTGCTGCTGCGGCTGCTGCTGCTGCTACTACTACTGCAGTGATGTTTTAATGCTTCAATATTTGCCAGCCATGCTTTCACTAGAAGCGTGGCTGATAATGCAGTGCTGGCCGTGGCTGTGTGTGTCTGTGTGTGTGTCCGCACGTGTGTATGTAATCATTTCTTGTGAACAAAATGTCTCTAAAAGTTATGAATGGATTTCGATAAAATTTTTTTGGATTGGTGAGTGTCGTCCAAGGACCAACCGATATTATTTTGGTGGTGATCTGATGAGGATCTGGATTCAGGGTTTTTGAATCCGCATCAGGATCCACAATTTTTTTTATTGTGCCATGCGGCTAATAAGTCCGTCTGTTGAGGATATTCTCATGACTACGTGTGTTGCTTGGAAGTCTCAAATATATTTAATTAAGATATTTAGGTGGCGGTGTAGTGTAGTGGGTTAACGCGTTGGTCATGGTCAATGAAGTTACTCTATGCCAGGCCCGGTTACTACTTGGATGGGTGACCATCTGCAGACGGGTAAACGATCTCGGCATGTAACCAGCCACTCAGATCAACTCAGCCTGGCCATCCCTCTGTGGGTAGGCGCAACGAGTATCAGCGAAAGCTGGGGAATAAACAGTCACACCGCACGATACACTAGCCCTGTATCCATGGTTTCACAGTGTAAGCTGGTGTCTAGCTGAGAGTTAAGGAAACGGAGATCAGCGCCGCCCTATGGGCCTTGTGGCTTGGGAAGGACTTCACTTTAGTTTTTCTTACTTAAGGTATTTATCAGAAGTGTCTGTATGTGTGTGTCTGTGTGTGTGTCTGTGTCTAAGGTAAGTGCTTGCAGTCATCAGTCCGGTCTACATGTTAACTCTGTCAACGTGGGTGGTACTTCGTGTCTGTCTGTATGTATGTGTGTGTCTGTGTGTGTGTCTGTGTCTAAGGTAAGTGCTTGCAGTCATCAGTCCAGTCTACATGTCAACTCTGTCAACGTGGGTGGTACTTTGTGTCTGTCTGTATGTATGTGTGTGTCTGTGTGTGTGTCTGTATGTCTAAGGTAAGTGCTTGCAGTCATCAGTCAGGTCTACATGTCAACTCCGTCAACGTGGGTGGTATTTCGTGTCGGTCTGTATGTATGTGTGTGTCTGTGTGCGTGTCTGTGTCTAAGGTAAGTGCGTGCAGCCATCAGTCCGGTCTACATGTCAACTCTGTCAACGTGGGTGGTACTTCATGTCTTCATGTCGCTGTCAGTCACTGCCATGTTGACATGGTTCGTCTGTTACTTCGTCGCGGTGCTCATGTTAACGCTCGTACTAAACCTCAGCACAACACGCCCCTACACCTCGCCTGTCAATCAAACAACTACAAGGTGCATCCTGTTTCCACGTTTTACTGTTGTAGTTGTTGTAGTAGTTGTTGTTGTAGTTGTAGCTCAGGTTAATGCTGACACTAAATCTCAGTAACAGTAACGGACAATATTTCTATTGCGCCGACGACACATTACAAAGTTAGCTGTCATACGCACAGTACAATGACTGAGATGTCGTAAGTTTACATCTGAAAGTGAAGCGCAACTGTTTAAGTTCTATTGGAAGTCTGTTCCACGCACGTGCTGCAGCAACAGAAAAGGTTCTCTCACCAATCCTACGACTTTGCGTGGTAAGACAAAGTCGCGGTTAACTGATGAGTGTTTATTGAGCACCGTGTATTGTGAGTAGCGATGAGTGTTTATTGCGCGCCATGTATAGTGAGCAGCATTGAGTGTTTATTGAGCACCGTGTGGCTGTATGTGATGTATCTAGATTGTGCAGTTGCTAGTGAGGTATGGAGCTGATGTGAACGCAGTCAATGACGTCAGAAACACAGCTCTTCACGTCGCTTGTCGGTCTCCGCAACTTTATCTCACGGCCTTCTACCTTGTCATGGTTAGTAGTTATGGTGGCGTAGCAGCAGCAGCAGCAGCAGCAGCAGCAGCAGCAGCAGCAGCAAAAGGTAAAGGTAACGGTCCCAAGTTGCTATAATGCTGCTTACATGAGTTGGACTCGTGTCCAGAAGCGCTTTACGGTCTTGGAAGTGGCAGCTGACTGGCATGAGCTAACGATACCACAACACATTATGCTGCCATGCATTACCTGCGCTAGCGAACAACTGGACCCACGGTGCAGCATGCAGACGTACCATTGCCCCAATCATCCACACTAGGCCTTCACCCGCAGTCCGTAAGCTACTAGAAATTTCCCGTCCCACTGAGAGTAGGAGGCCGAGTTGGCCTGAGCACATAGTAGTTAGCAGAAGCAGCAGTCATTGTCGTTGTTGTTGTTGATTCGCTTTTCGGTACTTTAGACAAGAAGTTGGCTTCAGAGAGGATTGCTGTGTGACTCAAAGAATTACTGTGACTTGAACCAGTCGGCTTGTTTTATAACAGACAAGTTGATGTAATTTGGACATGTTCATCAGGGTGTGTACGATCCTGGAAAGTCATGGAATTTAAAATTCAAATTTTCCAGTCCTGGAAAGTCATGGAATTAGGCCTAGCTGCTGGAAAGTCATGGAAAATAAACCAAATAATTGCGGCATTTCTGAACCGTATACACGTTTTGCAAAATTTTGGACTTTTTAATGCTAACTTTGGCAAACTTTGACCGATTTTAAATAATTGTTTCACTGTTGCACTCTAAAATGAACTGCAGAAGAAGCTGGAATCATCTCGCCTTAAATATGTTGCCGCACTACCTTGCGAAACTTGAATGTTCAAATGTACAACTGTCACAAAAAGACTGCGTTGGTGTTTTGTTTTGACTCACAGTGTGTGTGTATGTGTGTGATTGACAGCAAGGAGCGAGTGTTGAGTCGGTGAATGCCGCCGGTGATACAGCGGTTCAAACTGCAGTTAAACATGGTTCACTGTTGACTGCAGCGATGCTGATAAACTCTCTGTCTGATCAAGTCTTTCTTCACATCCAGTCAATGCTACCTCATGCACAGGTCGCTGTTTCTGTGTGTATATGGCGGCGTCGTGTAGTGGTTAAGTAAGTAAGTAAGTAAGTAAATGAATATGTAAAGCGCACAATGTCGGCGATTGACCGGCCGAATCTGAGGCGCTGGGCTGGAGTTGGGATGGGGCACTAAGGAGGCCGGAAAGCTGCTTTGTAAAAGAAAGTTTTGAGTTGGCAGCGATATGGTAGAACTGTTACGAATATCCAAGGGAAGGGAATTCCAAATGTTGGTCATGATCAATGAAGTTACTCTATGCCGGCCCCGGTTAGTACTTGGATGGGTGACCGTTTGCAGACGGGTAAACCATCTCGGTATGTAACCAGGCACCCAGGTCAACTCAGCCTGGCCATCCCTCCGTGGATAGGCGCAATGAGTACCAGTGAAAGCTGGGGAGTAAACGGGCACAGCGCACGATACACTAGCCCCGTATCCGTGGTCTCAGTGTAAGCTGGTGTCTGGCTGAGGGCTACGGAAACGGAGATCAGCGCCGCCCTAACGGGCTTTGGGCCCAGGTAGGACTTTTACTTATACTTATAACTACAGAGTCATTTGATGATGATGCCTTGATTACTTCAACTCACTGTGTCTTGTGCAGGCGTATGCAAGGGCCGGGCGGCCTACAGGCCGGGCTGGGCCGATGTTGGCCGGGCCAGGCCTAGAAATTGACTCAGTCAAGCCAGGTTGAAAAAACAACAGGCCAGGACGAATAGATCCAAACCCCATTCGAAATTTTCAAATAACGAATTTGAACCAAAAGTCACATTGTAATTGAGTAGATGGCCGTATGACCAGTTTCTTGTGATATTTGTTCACGAGCTCTAACTACCCGTCCTCCTGACGGAGTTATGCTCGCGGCTGCGCCGCTCGCTGCTTGGCGCCTTGCGGCGTCTCGCCTCGTTACGTAATTCGACGGCGTTTAATAATCGTTCGCTAGGCGTCGCCTGCGCCAGTCGTCCGGACGTGTGAGCGTCGTTCGTTAGGTGGCGCTTTCGTGCCGTTTTCCCGGGTTTTCTGACACTCCCGCACGCATACATTAATGACCTTGAGATTGACCTTGCCAGAAACACTCCCTGGGTGGACATGAGTGCCTGTGTCAAGTTTGGTCTCGATCGGCCCAGCCGTTTGGCCGGCCATATGGAACAAACAGACAGACAGACAGACAGACACACATATCCGCTTTTATTATATAGATTTCGTGACCTAATGGTCAAGTCTGGCACTCTGGCACTCTTGAGTTTGAAAAAGATGGTGGCGGAAATCAGCGAAACGTGCTGGTCCAGTCTGGAAATGAAGTCGCTTAATTGGGTCAGGCAGGGCGGGACAGAATAATTCAGGCTTCGGGGCGGTTCTACGTTGGAGCAGAGGGGGCACGTGCCCCCCATATTCACTTGTTGCCCCACAGATTCAACAGCTAGCTGGAAAAAATGCAGGCCTATATCGAGTTCGTATTTTTTTGGTTTTGGAGAATGGAGAAAATGGAGAAAATGGATTGATGAAGGAGCTGATGGGGAAATGCGCTCCCCCCTGAATTTTTGTGCTAGAACCGCCCGTCGGGCTTGTGCGTGTTCGTGTGTGACTACAGAGTGATTTGTTGTTGATGATGCCTTGACTACTGCAACTCGCCGTGTCTGTATCTCAACCACTTCAACTGACTGTGCTTGTGTGTGACTACATTGATTTGTTGATACTATGCCTTCATTAGTATCAACTCACCGTGTGCTTTGACTACTGCAACTAACTGTACTTGTGCGTGTGTGTGTGTGTGTGTGACTACAGAATGACTTGATGATATGATCAGCCTTGACTACTTCAATGCACTGTGGTTGTGTGTGTAACTACAGAGTGATTTTGTGAGGTCGTCGGTGCAGACACGGCTAAGCGTGATGTCATGGAGACAAGGACAGAGACTTCGACTGAGATCGACTGATGCTGTCTGTGATAAAACTGATCATGACGTTGTTGTTGATGATGAGGATGATGTTGAGCGACCTCTAGTGGGCTTCATTCGTCACAGCAAATCTCACAACTCTCTGCCAGGTATCTGTGTCTGTTACTTCGTTATACTGTCGTTCACTAGTCCGAAGGCTCACAGGTCTGAACTTACGGTTAGGGTTAGGGTCAGTACTGATTGAGGGTCTTACGTATGCACCCCCTGTCAGGAAAATACATAAATTTGGTCAGTTGATTCTCAGGAAAATAATTAAAATTGTTGCCACCAGATGTCATATTTTAGGCTAAAATGCACCAAATTCGATTTCGGCTGGGGCTTCGCCTCCAGACCCCGCTGGGGGAGCTCACGGCGCTCCCAAGACCCCCTAGCTGGATTTAAGGGGTCCTACTTCTAAGGGAAGGGAGGGGAGATGAAGGGAAGGGAGAAGAGGGGAGGGAGGGGAGAGGAGCGTAAGGAGGAGAAGGGAAGGGGAGGGAATGGGAGCGGAGGGGAGGGAAGAGGAGGTAAAGAACGACCTTACGCAACCCCTGTCGCAAATTCCTGGCTACGCTGCTGATGTAGCGTCAGCTCTCCTTTACTATGTAGGGGACTCCGTGCCTGCTTTTCGGGTCAAGCTCGGCGCTACTGACCTAAGCTGTGTTGGTGTGCTGTTAAACCCTATACTCACTCACTCACTCACTCAGTGATTGTTGAATTGAACTGAATTTAACACGCCGTTACGTTGTGTGATGTAGATATGATGAGTTGCTGTGAAGCGAGCAATGAACGACCTGTAAGCACTGATGACGTATTCATTACGACATGATGACGTCACCTGCGTGAGACCCAGCAGCAGCAGCAGCAGTAGCATCCTCGTCTCCAGCATTGATATTAATTATGTTGTGAAAACTGCAATGGCGACGCCACGGTACAAAGGCTGCGGGCAAAGCCTGTGATTTTGGGAATGGAAGTGCCGGTAGGAGTCACCGCCAGAATCTGGACTATAATATGAAGTTTGTGCTGCTGAAAATTCGCTCGCTGACATATAGCAACCTTAATAAAGACGGCCTCGATGTCTGTCCGTACGTAACGTCCGTCCGTCCACAAAAAGTTTCTCTGATTAAATTGAAATTTGGTTTATAGGTAGAGGTTGATGAGTGATGCAGGACAGTGTGCCAAGGTCAAGGTCACGTGGCGTTGAAAGTTAGAAATTATTTCATTTTCAAATTCTATTTCGTCCGCCATTTTCAATGGGAGCTGGCAAATAAATGCTGATTCTGTAACTAGAGGACAATGTCTAAATTTGTTTGGTCCGGATTTTTGATGTCTGTCCTAGTTTTTATGTCATGTGACTTTGAACTTGGAAGAAAATTGAGATGTGACCTTCGAAAAATTTCGTCTGATCTCCGTCTGGCTCGCAGTTGGGAGCTCATCGGCTCTGTGCAAATCTCAGGACCAAATGCCTGAACGATTGCCCCCAATTAACCGTTCACATGGCGACGCTACTGCATTGTCATCAATGAGTTTATCTCTGCGGCTAACATATTGCCTGCTGCTTGTTCAGTTCATCAACTGTTGACGTGTCTGCTTAGCTGCTAAGTTTAGTTAAAGTTTCCAACATTTCTGGCTTAAAGTCAGGTCTGATACATATCACAGGTGTATGCAGACGGTTTGGCATTTTAAACGCCATTAACAGTAATGTTTTTTTTTCAGAACAAAAAGTTATATAGAAAGGCGTATAAAGTCGTCTGACTTTTTATTGTTAGTGTTTCTTCAGTGAGTAATGGTTTGTATGCGTTTTTTTACCGTGAAATATGTTTTCATTTTTCTCTAAATTTACTCGAAATGTGTTTGTAGGTTGGGCTGTACCCGGACCCAGGAAGCCTTCATTGTGAAATCCTGCTTGTGCCACTGGTACATTATCGGCGTGCTTTCGCTTCATAATTGTCATTTGGTGCATCTCAATACTTAATTGAGCTCAGCGTGTTTTCTAGGATTTGATAGCTGGGGAGGGGGTGTCGAGCTGAGGGCGGCGTTCAGGCCTGGGTACTACCGATATTCTTACTTCACGAAAGTACTGTAAAAGCAACATTCAACACTCTCTGTGAGCTAATAGGAGGAGGGAGAGGGGTTATCAGGAGAGGCAGCCGGGGGT
>Ga0209679_1001251_pt1 | contig 10644 bp, 7 predicted proteins | sample WorMetHEROISLAND_4_FD_187408 | JGI IMG/M metagenome (GOLD analysis project Ga0209679, IMG submission 187408) | Marine gutless worms symbiont microbial communities from Max Planck institute for Marine Microbiology, Germany - Olavius sp. 2 HERON... ...
CTATTCGTTGTCAATAGTAACCTTGGTCCTATCTTGCCTCGTTTCAGAGATATTGCAGGTTTTCTGCTGAAAACAGCACCCCACCCCTATTCCACCCGAATTTTAGGGGTGTTCCCTTTGAACTAGATTGCCGATGTTGTGGCTCCGAGGAGCGAGGACCCTAAGCTAATTATTCGTGTAATTAATTTCGAACTAGTCCAACCTATATGCTCACGGTACGTCAACGTTACAGACGGACGGACGGACGGACGGACAGACAGACAGACGGACGACTTACGATAGCAATACCGCGCTAGCACTACGTGCATCGCGCGGTAAAAAGGAAACGAAAACAAACAAAAAGATGGCTATGAAAAGCTAATAGTCTATGCAATGTTTTTCAGTTCAGAATATGACATCAGGATAGGACTTCATGAAGAGGAAAGTCTTGAGATGCTGGCGGAATGTCGTCAGTGACTGAACTAACGTAGTCTCCTCCGGTAGCAAATTCCAGATGCGGGGACCAGTGACGGTGAAAGCCCGGCTACCGACAGTTGAGAGTCTGACAGGTGGCACCAGAAGGCGACTGGTGTTGGCAGAGCGCAGTGTCCGCCGGCCAGGTAGATCACTGACCAGTGCAAGTGCAGTCCCAGATATTGCGGCGCAGTTCCATGAAGTACTTTGTACGTCATCACGGCGACCTTATATTCGATCCGCTGATGGACGCGCAGCCAGTGAAGAGTGAGAAGCGCGTCACTGATGTGATCCGCAGATCTCATATGATAGATCAGCCGTGCAGCAGCGTTCTGTACTGACTTAGAAACAGACTGGCAATAACTGATATTTCGTAATTTTTTTGAAGACTTCCATCATGCAAAAATTAGTCATATAAACAGCGAAGCAGAACATTTGTTGGACAACAAGTGTTTGAATCCCACATTATAACGGTGCCTGACTGGCTGTATGTGACACTGTGACTGTCGTTCTAGGTGACATAGTATTGTTAGCATTTGAAAAGATTCTTAATTTGTTTTTTGGGCACAGAAAAACTGCATTTTTACAACTGCACAAATTTCTGTTTACACAACTGCACAATCTGTGCACAACTGCACACTAAAAAACCCTGAGCTCCACACAAAACACCTCTTTAATTTCACTCTTGAGTTACACGTCTTTTTCCCGCGCGATGCACGTAGTGCAAAGCGCGGTATTGCTATAGTAAGTCGTCCGTCCGTCTGCCTACCTGTAACGTTGAGGTATCGTGAGCATGTTGGACTAGTTCGAAACTAATTAGGCCTACACGAATAATTAGCCTAGGGCCTTCGCTCCTCGGAGGACTAGGTTGCCGATGTTGTGGGCCACGTGGGAATAGGGGTTGGATCGATATTCTGAACAGAAAACCTGCAACATCTTTGAAACGGGGCGAGATAGGACCAAGGTATAGGAAGTCGAATACGCGCTTTCGATAGGTGCCAAAATCAACGACCTTGGATGACCTTGAAGAGCCATATTACGCGCACTGTTTCAAAGTACATGCGATTTCGGAGCCAACCACGAAAATTTGAATGAAGATAGACCCACACTATCAGCGGCGAAGATGTAGCTCAATGACTAGTTTCTGGCAATATAAGGTTTATAGGGCCTACAGATATTCGCGGTGGTTCTCTGGAGACGGGGCGCTAAAAGACAGTGAGATTACCGAAAACGTCGATTTTCAGGGCTTTCGGACACTACGTCTTCGGCACCTTAGGAAATGAGGCCAACATTATTATATAGTATTACATGTATTTAATCCCTTGTCGCCATTCCACTGACCCCAAAATACATGACCTTGAATGGTCATTTTACGTTAAATGTTCACTATTACAAACAGGCCTTGTTTAATTATATTATTTTTACAGAGAGAGTCTGTAGAGTCTGTTAACACACGTGACCAGCGCCGGCGGAGATGTGCTGAATGAGGAAGCGGACCGTGATCCGCAGAATATTTGGGATCCGCGGAAAAACTGCAATCTTTCGTAAACGCTACATCGTCGGAACCTAAACAAATAAGGCCAACATTAGTATTTAGTATTACTTAGTCCCGTTGCCTTTCCACTGACTCTAAAACACGTGACCTTGAATGACCTTGAATGGCCATTTTGCGTTAAATTCTGTTTTGCGCCTGTATGTTTGGAGCTCTGAAGGCTGGCTTCCTTAAACTTGTAGCGAATGTTGTCGGCGAACTTTAAACCGGTGCGATGTAAGCAATAAACCGCGCGATGCTGCAGTCAATTAGATGAAGCAATTAATCGTATGGCAGTTGATATTTCATTTGTGTTTAATTGTACTGGACATTGAGACAGTAAACCTGCGTCCAAACTTCCAGCAGGAAGTAGTTTTTCTCTCCATAGATATAATGGCGCTGTACGTATATGTAAATAAGCAAATTTTGAACTTGAATTGGCAAAAAACAGAATTTGATGTCAAATGGCCATTCAAGGTCAAGTTGTATGAGGTCAGTAGAAAGGCGGCGAGGGACTAAATAATACTATATAATGATGTTGGCCTTACTTCTAAAGCTTTCGAAGAAATAGCGAGCGAAGTACAGAAAATTGTCGTTTTCGACAACCCTACTGTCGTTAGACGCCCCCTCTCCAGGTAACCCCCGCATATCCACATGAACCTTATATTGCAGGAACCTAGAACCGCGACACCACCCATATTCCATCCGAATGTTCCGGTTGTTCCATTTGGACTAGATTGCGGATCTTGGCCGGGCGCCGAGGAGCGAAGACCCTAAGCTAACTATTCGAATAATTACTTTCGAACTAACCGAACCTATACGACCACGGTACATAAACGTCACAGACGGACGGACAGACAGACAGACGGACGGACGACTTACGATAGCAATATCGTGCTTTGCACTACGTGCATTGCGCGGTAAAAACCAGCTGACATATCGTCACCAAACCTGACATGTAGATAGTACATGAAAGTTCTGGTCTCCCGTTGTTTTGGTGATCTTCCGGATTCTTTCGTGGATCCTGGATCATTTTCCACAACAAACAACGATGTTGGAAGACTGATGTGACTGAGGAATCAATTCCATGATCCGACAGAACCAGCTGCTGCTTGCTCACTAAGTTTCAACTAACGGTTTATCCAGCTGGCTATACTGAACCGAGACACAGCCTAAGTCTTAAACGTGACAGCCCTTCTGTATTAAATTACTGTCTCACGTTTATTCAGTAATATACAGTGTGCGACAAAAAAGTATCACCTAAAAGTTTTTGCCACTTTCTTAGCAACCGCTCAGAATTTTTACATGAAATTTCATACATTTATTACTCATTCATAATCACATAAAACTGCTAAGCAGCACTATATTATTTCTGATTATGACAAAGCTATTAAATGTCTTGGGTGACCATATAGGCCTAGTCATTTCTGACGTTCAGTTCACGGAATGTTTGCAGAACGAAAGACGCATCATATTTTCTAATGTGACAAAAAATTCCGTCATGATTTGAACAAAATAAACAATTTGCTGATACTCGAAGTGTCCATCGTCAGCTTTCATGCACGTATTTAATTGCTCAGTGACGTTTTACTTACCAATCTTGCGATCATTCACTGTGGCTGGATATCCCAGATCACCTGCAGTGCTTGCCAGCTCACAGTGGTAGTGTCAACAATAAATGCTTTAGCAAAAGCATCAAGAAACTATAGTCTTGCCTGTACAGAGATTTTTGAATATGCAAAAATCACTAGGTGGTCACACAAAAAATTCTGTAATTTTGCAGTAACTGAAGGCAATCAAATGCCGCTGCCAGTTTTGTGTATATGAACAAGTAATAAACGCGTAAAATTTCACATAAAAATTCCAAGTGGTTGCTTAGAAAGTGGCAAACAACTTCAGGGGATACTTTTTTTGCCATACACTGTAGTAACACAGGGTGTGACAGAAAAACGGTCGGTTTTTATGCCTCCAGCCGGCACCGATAGGTGCGGTGGAAACACTGTTTTCAAGTAGCTGCAGTGAACTTCATCAGTCGGTATCTGATTGACGAAGCAACTGACCAATGTGTGAGTAGAATCACGCAGGTCATTCAAAGTCTTGGATGATATATACTGAATGTCATTACAACTGTTTGTCCTCATACTGTGGTGCATAATGTGTAGTTAAGTGGTTACGTTATTAACAATAATGGGCATAGAACTTGTCTATCCACAGCGCTAATATACCAGCGGTCATAGAAATAATGACGGTAGAGGGGGGCAGCCTTCCATCTTTCCGGGGTAGGTAAATCGAGTACCGGCCTGGTTGGCTGGGTTATGGCGGGGAACGTTCACTTGTGTCGGGTGGCAGGTAACACTGTGTGATCCCATATGGCAAGTGATGCTCCATAGCTCTGTGATGGGTTTCCCATTAAGAGCTGTACTAGGCTTTAACCTTTTGACCTTTAATATCACTATGACGTCAGCCTCTCTGTTTAATTGCATCTTTCTCAGGAAACAATTAGCAGTTTAAGTAAACCTTATTCTAAAATGAAAATGCATCATTCCTACGTATTCATTTCATTTTTACTGCAGCGCCAAAGAAAGCTACAGCTTTTTAGAAACGGTCAATTTTTTTCCAAAATATGCTGTATGTTTTACAATTACAAACTATCAATTTCAACTGGCCTTCACTTGATCTCTAAACAATCAACATAAAGATTCTTAGCCTACTGAGTTTATAAAAGACTTGACTGATAGGCATGAAAAATAGGGGTGTGCGGAATCCGATGAAAATTTCAGATATCGGTTTTCTAAAAACCGAACCGAACTGACCTCAAATTTCAAAATCTGAAAACTCGGTTTCTGCGGTTCGGTTTAAAAAACCGACCTCGGCGGTTTGGGAACGGTTTTTTACGTTGTCTCATTCACAATTCATCTTGCAGCATGACAGAATCAACAGTCAACGTATTTTTCTTCATGCCGTGTCTCTGCACTTCTAGTTCTGAGTCACTTCGGTTGACAACTAGTTGGACCAATTCAGCACGGAAGTATGTCATTTCCAGCGATATGCACACTAAACAACACACAAACTGAACCAAAAACCAAAATCGCAGTTAATTTAGTAAAACCGAAACCGAACCGAAAACCGCAGTTTTTTTCAAAACTGAACCAAAGTCATTTTTTGCTAACCGCACACCCCTAATGAAAAATTCATCACCAAGTCTTACTGTCTTACAGTCACAACAGGATGAGCATTGAGCAGGATCAGAGCAAACGGAGGCAGAAAAACATGGACGGAAGTGCCTAAAAATGCTACTAAAACAGTTCACTTGAGAACTGGCAGATAAAGAAAGAAATGCTTCAAACAAAAAACACGTCTAATCTACTCAATAACTAGCAAATAGTTACATACAACTATATGTACAATGCATACATCACACACATATGTGAACAGATGTGTCAATTCTGAAACACTAACAAGTGAACAAAACTGCATTTCCTATCCGCAACTGCAAACAACTCCAACATACTTTGGATGAGATGCTGCTGAAGAAAGCAACATGCAATGTCAGTTGACTCAGGGTGGCCCCACTGTTTTGGGAGAAACAAAATTAAAGACTTTTCAAGGTTAAAGGTTAAGAGGTTAAAGGCCTAGTATAGCTCTTAATGGGAAACTCATCACAGATCTATGGAGCGTCACTTGCCATATGGGATCACACGGTGTTACCATCCGACGCAAGTGAACGCACCCCACCATAACCCCAGCCAGCCAGTCCGGTACTCGATTTACCTGCCCCAGAGGGATGGAAGGCTGGGTAGACCTAGGTAGCTTGATAGCGGCTCGACTGGGAATCGAACCGACGACTACCTGATTGCAAGTCCGACGCCCTAACCGTTACGCCACCGAGTCACCCAAGGACTTCAAGCACCCTAACGACCTTTTCCAAACCTACTCCACCAGTTTTTATCACGCGACACAGCTTTTATGGATTTTAAGTAACACTGATGTTCCCGTGGATTATCAACTATTTTGGAACTCAAGCAATCTCAAGGACCTCTTATGCTAAATTCCAAAACTTTCAAGCACCAAATCCACTTTCAAGGTTTTTTCCAGGGCCTTGAAAAATGGAAACCTTTCAAGAACTTTCAACGAAGAGTGGCCACCCTGTTTACTGTAATGAGACAGGGCACTGTGTCTGCAGTTACGACAACAGAGAATGCAGTGATTATTCTCCACTGCACATCATACACTGCGGCATCCTGTCTCTGACTAAAATACACCAGTTCACAGGCAACAGTCACGACAGAAGATTACAGCACACAGATCAAAAAAACCATTGTACACCATCACAGAGTTATTTCTAATGATGCAGAAGAGAATCATAAACAGTAAACACGCATCTCATTAAGCAACAGTAGTTTTTATAATACACAGACAGAGAGAGAGAGAGAGAGAGATATGGCATCAGAAGTGTTTAATGAGTACACAACAACTATCATGTAGTCATCGTGTGTTACATATATACAGACAGACAGTCGAGCAGAATGAAAGCTTGTTCAGTACTCGGCGCCAAAACATCCTCATAGCCGAGTGTCTAGAAGCACCGTATGATCATATCACCAGGTCACGATGATTCCTAACGTGCATGCGTGCGGCTCGCCAGAAGTTAAAAGACTTGTCGCAGATGATGCAGGAGTAGGTCTTGATGCCGGCGTGACTTAGCGCAAAATGAAGCAGCAGCTCGTCCGATGCCACGAATCGGAGGCTGCACTCGTAGCAGATGTACGGGCGCGCCTCGAGGTGGCTGTACTCGTGCTTGTGGAGTCCCTGCGCCTGCGAGAACTGGCGGCCGCAGTCGCCGCATTTGAACGGCTTCTCGCCGGCGTGATGGCGCATGTGGGCAGCGTGCTGCGACGGCAGTAGGAATGACTTCGGGCACAGGCTGCACGGATACGGGCGCTCGTTGGTGTGGATGCGCTGGTGGGTGTTGAGGTTGTCGATGCGCGAGAAACGTTTGCCGCACGCGTCACAAGTGTACGGACGTTCCCCGGTGTGCGTACGAACGTGCAAGTTCAGATTGCCGACCTGAGCAAACTGGCGATCACAGGCGTAGCAAGTGTACGGGCGATCTCCGGTATGGGTCCTCATATGGCGTTCCAGGTGGCTTGGCCACAGGAACGACCTCTTGCACTCACAGCATTCATACGACGGTAGAAGGCTTTCGTCGTGTCCTCTGAGGTGAACACGCAGATCACGTGCTGCACTGAACGAGACACCGCACACATCACAACAGTAGCTTTTCTGTCGCTGACCCTTGCGGCGCTTCGTTGCCGGTTCCGGTTCCACTACTGGCTCTGCTGCCACTAGTATTGCCGGATCCACCTCCGTAACCTCTGTCACCATCGGTACTTCAGGTGTTTCGATCTTTACCTTTGTCTCCACCAGGTCTTCATACTCTATAACGTTATCTGCAACAGTTCACACTACTGAAAATTTGGGCTGTCAAGTTAATGCATTAAAAGATTAATCGAAACGAAAAAGTTAACATCGTTAAAATGTTGACAAAGTGATAAAAAATTATTTCCCAGCAGCTTGCTTTCTTCTTTCAAACAGGCTTCTCTCAATGTGCTTAGAATTGCCAAAACTATCAACAAAGGACACTGGAAGCCAGCACGACTACCAAGTACCACTGACATAAAACTCGCAAAACTACTCCAGTTGCGTCACCTACACTGTGAAGTAACTGGTGGCAAAATGAACTAGCATGGCACAAGTTGGCAGCGAGATATAGCAGTAGCACCACCTTCAAAGTGGTTACAGCAAAGAATAATAAATTTACAGAATAGTTAGCCATCACATATTGTTAAACCAAGTTTGTTTTATAGTTTAAAACTGCCTGATTACACCAATAGCTGTCTAAATTATGCTGAAAACTACAAAACAAATTTGAATTAACATCATATGATGGTAAGCTATTCCACAAAATTTATTATTCTTTGCATTTCAGTAAAAGTGCTTCCATATGTCAGATCGTACTCATATCATGCATATATCATCTCGCTCAACCAAAAACCTGCTCTTCTTGAAAAATCACTTACTGCTGTTTTGATATGCATCACCTCATCTGTGGAATCAATTTGACTCACTTTGTTAGCCACGACCTTATCTGTCTCCTCCAGGTGTCACGAAACACCACACCGGCCCCCAAAACAGGTATATTTTGAGTAATGAAATGAGACTGTTTTCATCACACTGACAGTCAACAGTGCTCCGAGCCGCGGCCGCAAATCGCACCAGCAAAAGCGATCGGCGGCCGACAGGACTACCACGACTTTGAAGCGCCGTTGCTTACTATGCTGCTGGTGCTTGCATCACAGGCATTAACTGACTGAACACATCCATTTTTTATACCGGATATACCTATATTTGGGGCCGGTGCGGAGCCGGGTGTAGCGAATTACTGCTCCGGCCGCCGGAGCAGTGCTGTGGAGGGCCCAAACCAGCCCGCAACACTGCTCCTGCGGACGAAGCAGTAATTAAACTGCTCCGGCGGTCAAAATGTTGTAACTGAATAAGTAGGAATATCATAATGGAAAGTTAATTGCAGACCGGATCAGCCGGAGAGACCGCAGCAGCCCGCAGCAGTGCTCCGGAGGACGAAGCAGTAATGAAACTGCTCTGCCGGTTAAGAACTAAGACGTTGTAACTGAATAAGTGGGAATATCGTAATGCAAAGTTAATTACAGATCGAAGCAGCCGGAGCAGTTATTTAGCTACACCAGCGGGGACGGTGTGGTGTTTCGTGACACTGGTCTCCTGATGCATCACTTGTCATCTGCATACATATCTACGCTTTCATTTCCCGCGCATTATTGGCTAACTATATCATCTGATAAACTTCAAGCATATTACGGTGACATTAATTACTAACATAAAAACCGGCCAATTTTTTTTGCTTAAAAAATTTTCCTAGTCAACAGTCATGTGAAACTGCTGGCTGTTGCTCATTGTTGTGCTATTGTGCTGTCTGTTGCTGCCTTTTGAGGATAGCAAAACTGCAAAAAGATGCCGTAAATGTTATTTTCCGTCCAGGACGGACTAATAATGGCACTATAAGGGTAAATGGTAAAAAGCGGACTGCGGATTTGCGGATGTTGACATGCACGACAATACTCACTAGTGAGGTTCTGTGCATTACTGGAAGAGAGAGAGAGAGAGAGACAAACTTGAATTAAAATGCATTTTTAGACTTACGGTTAGTGTTAGGGTTAGGGTTGGGGTTAGGGTTAGTATTAGCATTTATTTAATTAACGTTATTAAACTGCAAATAGGGGGTGTTTTAACAAACAACATCCGCAGATCCGCAAATCCGCAGTCCGCTTTTTACCCATTGCCCGCTATAAGCTATTTTCTGTCCGTAGGTCGGTTAGGGTTAGTGTTAGTTTAAGGGACAGGTTTAGGGTTAGGGACGGAAAACAGCGTAATTACTACCTTATTCTCCGTCCGTGTCCGTGAGGACGGAAAATAACACTGTCAAAAAGATGCCGGATTACCAAGACGCCATGAAGGCACGCGGTAATGGAAATTTTTCAGTAAAAATTCATAGCATACCAGTTTCATCGCAAGCGAACAGATCCAAATCCATCACGAAATATACTCCAGGAGCAAGAATTCCTTTACTACAGGATCAGAAATCGCTAACATAAAGCAATTACCGTAAACACGAAAATAAAAACACCGCCGACAAAACAAAAGCTCATAGGAAGCAAATCACCATGACGCTATCGCAATAAGTAAGTAAGTGAGTAAGTAAAATGGCGCCCTCTAGAACGAAGTAGTACCGCCGGTTGTACGCAATGTTGACAGCACACACGGCGTACGCAGAGACACTGCTCCCCAACTGAAAAAAAGGTGGAGGCTTGGAGCCTTGGAGCACCATGAACTTTCCCAACTAGTGAGTGGCTACCATGTTCACGTCCTGATATCCGTGTAGGTCGATCCGTCTGTGAATAACTTTGAATGTAAATACACTTACCGAGTACAAGTACATATTTCGAGCCTGAGAGGCTGAGAGTTGATGCGTGCGCCAAAAAAGCGAGGTACGGCCGCCGACAATGTCACAAATTAGCTAATAATTTACTATTTAACACTAGTATAGACATTATAGCGCAGCCACAATCAAAATATCAAGCAAACTTTCTATTTTAACATTTTACCTCTGTTTCCTGTTCCTTGCAATTGGGCTTTAAAATTGAAGAAAATTTCCTGAGTTTTCCTATTCTTAATTTCTTAGTCTGATAAACTATTTCATATGCTCAGTTGCTCACAACCCTAGTTATAGTAAAGCAATATACTTTCAAAGTCATTACATTTACATAGAACGTTTTTTGAAATCGGAGATAATTGCATCTGGAACTTATACATGGACGCTGCCATGGTTTTAATTTTTAAATAAGACTACCATTAATTTTACTGGCTATACTTTTTTTGGTTACATAATAACTTCTGATATGCGTGCATGGCGACTATCTGACATAAAAGCGTGTACTGCAGCCGGATCAGTCCTGCAGACACAACTACAATCTTCGTAATCGGCGACATCAACTGCAGCTCACACAGAAAACAACACACTTTAACAATAAACTTTTTATTATTAGATCGTTGTTTAAAGACACCTA
>Ga0209679_1001252_pt1 | contig 10641 bp, 7 predicted proteins | sample WorMetHEROISLAND_4_FD_187408 | JGI IMG/M metagenome (GOLD analysis project Ga0209679, IMG submission 187408) | Marine gutless worms symbiont microbial communities from Max Planck institute for Marine Microbiology, Germany - Olavius sp. 2 HERON... ...
GTAAAAAATGTCGTTTTCAACAACACTAATTGTCGTTTGACGCCCCCTCTCCAGGGAACCCCTGCGAATATCCTCATAAACCTTAAGCATGATATATTGCCAGAAACTAGAGTCATTGGGCTACATCTTCGCCGCTGATAGTGTAGGTCTATCTTCATTCAAATGTTAGTGGTGGGCTCCGAAAACGCATGCGTTTTGAAACAGAGTGCGTAATTGCCGTTCAAGGTCATCCAAGGTCATTGATTTTGGCATCAGTCGAAAGCGCGTATGCGACTTCCTATTGGTCATCAATGGTAACCTTGGTCTTATCTTGCCCCGTTTCAGAGATATTGCAGGTTTCTGCTGAAAACAGTACCCACCCGGGCCACCCCTATTACATCCGAATTTCGGGGTGTTCCCTTTGAACTAGAATGTTGATATTGGGTCTCCGAGGAGCGAAGACTGAAAGCTAATTATTCAAATAATTACTTTCGAACTAACCCAACCTCAGTATATGACCAAGACATCAACGGTACAGAGAAACAGGACAGACGGATGGACGGAGGGACAACTTACGATAGCAATGCCGCGCTTTGCACTACGTGCAGCACGCGATGAAAAGTTAAAACTAAACATAATTTAAGGCTACATTCTAAATTCACACAAACACAATTATTTACAACAAATTCCGTAATAGCAATGTCGACCCTCTCAGTGAATCGGCTTTGCTACATCTTTTATAAACTGACGGCTCTACTTACTTTCGTACATGTATTTAGTTACTTACTTAGAGGTAGGCTATGAATTGCCAGACAAAGTTGTTGAGGGCAATGCGATCTTCTGATTCAGTGTTTCAATCAACCTCAAATAAAATGTGATAATTGCTGATAATGGGCAGATTATACGTCATTTAAATCAGTCACTGTTTAGTGTTTGCGCTTATCGACTAAAACCTGAAACCATTTACGTTACGCCGCTGTTAAACTTTTGTATAAACCACAGCTGCTGCAGGCCATCGCAACCGGTTATGATGTTTTCTCTTGTTCATCTGCTGTAACTCTAAGTGCATAGAGCTATAATTCTGCCGCTAGTGCGACTGTCAGTACTCAGTAGCGAATGATGTTAGACGAGGGACGTACTTTGTGGCAATGGCGTCGCCAGGATTTGGTGCGAGGGGCACGAAACTAAGAGAGTAATTTTTACTGGATAGGCAACCACATGGAGTCGATTATCAGTTTGTGCGGCTCTAAAATGACCTGTAAAATTAAAAAGTTGGAAGTCAAGGGGAGGGGCACGTGCCCTAGTGCCCCATAGCTGGCGACGCCAATGCTTTGTGGCATCAATTACCTTGTGGCATTGTTAACGTCACAGCGTGTCAGCCAAGTCACAACTTCACAAATCAATGAAGACTTAACAATCAACTCTGAGACGCAAGTCATCACCTCTGACCGAGTACCTGAGTGACGTCACGCTGACCAAAGTAATGACTCAGTTGATTACGCGCATCTGCTAAACAGAAGTCAGCCAGCAATCCAACCACACACACACGCAGACACACAGACAGTGAGAGAGAGAAACAGGCCGGCTGAACGGCTACAGCAGCAAGCAGTGACTCAGACATACAGTACTTATACAGTACGTCCACGGGTAGCCGTGTTTAGTATAGTTGCTATAGTGTTGACTACAGTCTGTATATTGGTGTATTTCAATCACATCAATCACTGACGACATCTCGGTCTCGTCTGTGGATGAAAGGTAAGGTATAGGTGTATAGTTCTAGCAGGTGTGTAGTGTAGGCCTATACAGGTGATGATGATCAATGATTGATTGTCAGCTGCCGTGCACGCTCAGTGGACTACTAATATAACACTGCATTGTGTATTTTGTATTTTACGTCGAGTTGTTCTCACACACTACATGTGTATTTCTCAGCCGTCTCTGCACCGATTTTCTCAAAACTTCGCCACATGACGTCGGTTCGTCGCCAATAGAAACCTTCCCATTAACATTTAGTTAGGTGCCCCTAAAAGAAATTAGGGGACAAAAACCCCGTTATGGCGATTCTTTCGGGCACTGCATCAAGATTTTCCGATATCATTCTGTAGTGCGAAGAAATTTTAGAATTTTAAAACAGTAGCATATAACACTGACGTTCACTCGATATGTGTACCAAACTTTCAGGGGCGGGCCTTAGAGGTGCGGGGCTTACAGTAAGGGAGAACGGGTGTCAGTAAAATTTGCCTTTAGGCCTCTAACCGCCGTATTGGCTATAAGTCGATTTCCATGCGAGATACCAGATTTTGGTACCAAAGAGGGGTTACGGGGTCTACCGATTTGACGGTGACATTACAACTTCTCTCCTACAGACTCCTGTTGTCATGGTAACAAAAACTAGGGTAGGCCTATTTGAATACAAAATTGGCTATAACGGCCTGTATATATAGCAGATATGTCTCAGATTCTTGTACCAAGCTGCATGGCGGTTTTCAGGTCGGCCAGTTTCACGGTGTCAGTCAAATTGGCTCCCGACCGACCCGTTGCCGTGGTAACGAAAAGTTGACCATTTGGACATAAAATTGGCTATAACTCAGCTTGTAGCCTAGGGGAGATAAGTGCCAGGTTCTTGTACCAAAGTGGGTTTTTGGGGTCAGCTATCATTCAGACTGGACCCCAACCGACCCGTGTTGCCGTGGTAACGAGATATTCTCATGTTGCCACAAAAGTTCGGGGTCTGTAAAACAGCGGAGGGCGACCAACACGCTGGGCTTTGCCACGCTTTCTATATAGTTAGGCTATTAAAGTCCACAGCGAAGTTACGCCGGCTGCTGCTGAGCGCACTTACCTCATTGTCTCCGTGCGCTCACCGGCAACGACTAGCAGCGATAGTCGACGTCTTTGATGATGCCGACAAACTCTCGACAGATTATCTGCGGCTTATCCTTGCTCTCAGCTATAGTTCGTAGTATTCACGGGGGTTTCATGGAGATGGACCGTTAAGCGACTGTGGGTGGCCGAAAACGGCAATTTTCAGTACTTTTTCGGTTGCTATGTATTCGGAACTTTTAGAGATGAAGCCTAAATTATTATATGGTAACATACAGTCTTTCACTGGCTTTACAATGATCCCAAAACACATGACATTGAATGACCCTGAATGACCATTCTACATTAAATTCTGTTTTCGCGCCGGTATGGCGGCTTTCGGAACTTAGCTGCTCTTACACTTGCACTAACTGGAACACAACCCTCGTTGAACACAACTAACGGTAGCTGGTTGCTTGCACTCTGGACAACGGACAGCAGTGGACAGACTGGACTAACAGTGTTAATGAGTGGCGCTATCTAGCGACTGATAATAACGTACTACCAGCATTATCACCAGCGGCATTAGAGCATTGATAGCAGCGGCAGCAGCAGCAGCAGCAGCAGCAGCTAGGTGCCGGTAGACCTAAAGCAGGCCTAGTCTAACCCGGGGCAGTTGACAGTTATTACAGTTGAGTTGTTAGTGAATGAGTTGACAAGAGCAATTAAGAAATGTTTGGCTCAGATCCATTTCACTCCAGTCCAGTCTCTGTTCTGTTCTGTTCTATCGAGCTGCTCGCTTCTATTGCCTGCGGCCGAACGACTCCATGGCTGCGTGCAGTCCACAGCTGGCACTCGGCCACCGTTCACTGCTGTTAACCTGCTAGTTAACCTGCTGTTTATTCCAATCTACGACAACGGATGAATGTGATAATTCAGCTGAGAATGCTGAGATGGCGTGAGCTTAATGAAAATCTGTCAAAACGATGCACAGCTTGTTAATGTTGTCTGATGTTCGATCGGAAGTAGATAAAAATTGCGATTTTATGCACCTCCTTCGAAAAACTATAATAAAAGTATAATAAAAAATATGCCGAATATCTTAAAGTTGCTTTTAAAAACTTATGCATTAGCTGAAACGGAAAAGCGATTTAGTATAGATAGTGAAAACGAGAGAATCTGGGGTCAGTTTGCACCCACTGTAAGCTCCGGCGACTGGCCTCAGCGCTGTGTACTGTACAACCGTGCTGGCGCTGATAGATAGTTGCAGTAGTCTACGCAGTGCACCGATTCAGAGTTGAGTCGGTCGGCTCAGTGCAGTGTAAGAGTTGTTGGAGTTGTTGGGCTCTTGCTCACAGGTAGTCTACATAAGCCGTCTGTTGATCTATCAGTGTGTTGCGGCATCACTAACTTGTAGGCCGGCGTGAGTACATCAAACATTTCTGTGTACGTCGACTGCCATCGTTCTAATTTTAGTTCCAGTTATCGTTCTGGTTTATACGCAGAAGAATTCTCATACTATCGGTAAAAGGTAAAGGTAAAGGTCAGGTGCTTGATATAGCGCTGCCCCACGATGAACACATGCTCAGGAGCGCTTTACAATCTCGGAAGTGGCAGCTGATTGGCATGAGCTAATGATACCGTGTCGCCACAGATGAACACTCATCTGCGGTGCAGCATGCAGACATACCACTGCCCCAATCAGCTACACTAGGCCTTCGGTAGGCTTGAGAGACAGATTTCCGATGAAATATGGGCAACACGCGCAGCTGTTAGCGAGCTCTTCTGTGTGTCTGTCTGTGTCTAAGTTGACAACTGTGTGAAGTAAGTAAGTAAGTAAGCTCTATCGTTGGTCGTTGATAAGTGACCGAGCGATACGTCAACATTATGTATGTCTCTGTCACAGCATGAATAGACCACAGCGGATCTATTCATCATAGGCTCTACTGGCTTTACTGCGATCATCTCATCTCCCACACTGTACAGTAGAGTAGACCGAGACTGACATTCAAAACCAGACGAGAGACATTGGCGGTCCAGCAGCGACTGCTATGGACAGCTTTAGTTCTCAGTCTCAGGCTCTCAGAATCACTGCATGCCCGCCGGACAACGTTGTAGCTTCGTCAGCGACTGTGGCGCCGCCGTGAGACAAGTCAAGTACACAGACAGACGTTCTTCAGACAACAATGAGTTCTTTCTCTCGATACCGTGCTAGCGGGAGCGGCAACATGGGATACAAGACTCGATGGTAGAGACGATATGCCGCCAGCCTTCTGCACTGAACCAGTTACAGGCTATACTTCCGTTTAAGTTTGATATTCGTGAGCAATTATTCTGTGCAATGGTCGCATAGAATAACTCCTCAAAAATATGAAACTTTACGGAAGTAGGCTATAACTACCATCATTACTATAGACTAGAGCTCCATGCACGCGTCACGTCGCTGCTCGCTCGGCTGTCTGCTGTAATGTTAAGTAAGTAAGTAAGTAAGTAAGTCGTAAATGTGTATAGCGCATAAAGTGCGATACCTCTAATGCGCTAATGTTAGGCGGGGCGTTCCTATCAGTTTTGTGTGTAATGAATGAAAACGTCTCTCAACAACTTGTTGGTCTCTATGGAGTGTTCATCTGTGTAGGCCTGGGCAGTGTCGTAGTTAGTGTGGACATCGTTTCTGATCTGTAGTCAAGCCTGCATGTGGCTCTGTTAGTGAAGTTTATGAAAGACATTTCTCAGATGCTCTGTAATGTTACTGTGTCGTCTTCAGTTTTCCTGCGCCATGTCTTTAATAGACGTGCTGTAAAAATTTGTCACCTACACAGCGTCTCAAGATTTTACAAGGTAGTGCGGTTACACAGACCGTTTTAGACGGGTTATAGTTAGTTATAATCTTCTCTTTGCAAATTTTCTTCCTGTAGTGTGTCTGCCAAAATCATGAAACGGGGAAAAGTTTCGGTAATAATAAAATGGTTTTATTATTTTCTGAGTCAGAGTGTGGGATCCTTTACATTGACTCCTGTACTGATGTAGAATGTGATGAAATAAAAAATATAAAAAGTAGCGTATAATACGGGTGTGATAAGCATTTTTATGGCAGAGTAAATAGGTTTGATGTCATGTTTGACCTTTCACGAAATGATTTTACGAGTACAATACCCCGCTAGCAGAGTACCTTGCGCACTTGCTGATTGCTAGAGGGCGCCACATGTGTAAATCATTGCGTGAAAAAGTGTTGTTTTGTTTGCTGTCTGATCTGCTGATAGAGTGAATATGATACCACGAGAAGAAAAACAACATTAGAAGAAAGTGTTGCTAGCCAAGTGCAACTGTTGAGCATTGAGTACCTAACCACCGCCAGGAGTCTTGTTGCGTCGAGCCCAGTCGTGTTTTAGGCACTGCTTGCACGATTTTTCGGCCCAAACGGTTTATTTCGGATGTTTTTTTGCCATTCCCGGCCGTTTTGCAGCAGAACTTGTTGTGCTAAGTCTTAGAGACAGTGCTGTGGAGACCTGAGCAGTGTTCGAATTGCATGGAAGCCAGGACTCCTCACTTATTTTCACTACCCCATATATAGGGCCCATGCTGTTGCGGAGAACTTGGGTACAGAGGCCCCACACTTATTTTTTCTGTAATTTGACACTGGACCTGAGTAGGTTGAATGCATCATCTGTATGTAGCTGAGTGAAGTTGATATTCATCACCTAGCGAGTCACGCCTCACTAACGCTCTGCTCACTGCACGTCAAATCATCATTCGACCTACCTGCCTGGCTACCTGGCTGCACCGTTCATTTATCACTCACCAGTTTCTCTGCTGCTGCTGCTGCTGCTGAGTCTGTCTGTTTGCCGCACGCACACACACACACACACACACAGTGAGTGAGTGGAGTGAAATATGATGTTGGTAGAAGTTAGCTGAATATAGCCGAGTAAAGAGCACGTAGATCTGCCGGCCTAGCTGTTGACGTACTACTTGTGTCAACAGTTCTACTGTATATACACAGTAGCACTGTTTGTGTTGTGTTGTGTCTGTCATTCACTTTATTATTACGTGTGTCACTTGCTTATCAGTTATCAATTATCACTGCACGTTGTTCATATCACTGCTTGTCCGTCTGTCTGTCTGTCTACAGTGAATACTGACTGGCGCTGCTGCTGCTGCTGATGATGATGATGATGGTGGTGGCGGTTATTTACACGCGTCTACCTCGTCATCTACTCCACCTACCTATCAGCTAAACCACGTGACTCTCGCTACATCGTTGTCATGACAACTGCAACTGCAGCGCGCTCATTGGCTGACGATGACGTCAACAAGATGATGTCAGAAGGTACGTCAGCGGGTGACATAACGGAACTGACAGAGAGTGAGAGAGATTTCCGACTGAAGACCGAGGACCAGCTGAACTGTGACGACGAAGAACAAAGACGATTGGACGAGCTGTTGACTCAATGTCATGACTACATTTACTCTCAAGGTCATATGACGTCATCGAAGATCATCACTAACGGCTCTCTGACGTCACGAACGCCGCTCTCACCGCGTGACGTCACTTCCGGTGTTATGGCTGCCTGCTGGCTCGAACTTCCGGTCTCATCGTCACGTGACGCATTTCCATTTCCGAATAACGACGTCGTCAACCACGCAGATGTGACGTCACACATCTACCGCCACGATGACGTAAGTACGGCTAGAACTACATTTTTTTATTATTATTGTTACTACTATACTACTACTACTACTACTACTACTACTACTATTTGCCAGCTCGTGGATGAGAGTCGTTGAAAAGCCAAGTGTTTGACGCCGGGCAATCCATGCCCTGGTGCAACACGAACACGTGTCTTTTTTCGACGATACGTTTCCCCTATATTAAACTTGTAATTGTTAACAGCAACAATCTGCTATTTTTCATTGTAGCAAACGATAGTGCACAATGACGCGATAATGACGTAAAGATGAATATTCTTTGTTGTCGGCTGTGGGGTCTCCTTGTCGGCCGACAGTGTCGGCTCGTGACTCGTCGGCTTAATAATGCTATAGTTTGACGGCGTTCGCATCAACTCTAAAATATTGCAACTAAGTCGGTTATTGTAAACGTTTGTTGCAACTGTGCAAATTAGGACATGATGGTGATGTTATATTCAATTATTTATTCAACGATCAGTGCTTGCACGTTTCATTGATGGCTGAGTCTTTGACCTTCAAGTGTTTGACCTTGACCTTGAAGCTCAAGTCTTTGTTAACAACTCTCAATCTCCGTTCACGTTGATCTGTTTTGTCACAGCAGTGGGCGTGTGCAGCGGAAACGGAAGTTGTACGGAGATGCGATGACGTAATAGAATCATGCGTCAGTCAGATGAACGTACTTTACCGCAGGATTAATGACGTCATCAATCTCAGAGTGGACGCAGTCAAAGAGGTGGGTCGTTGTTGAGAGTCAGGATTAATTCAACAGCACAATGTGACACACACAGTTGTTATGTGTATCAGACGAACGACCATTATATTTTGAGTCGAGTTTTTGTATTTTTCCAAACACTATTTCTCTGTCGTCTCTGCACCGATTTCCTCGAAACTTCGCCACACGACGTAGGTTTGTCGGCAGTAGAACAATTCCCCTTTACGTTTAGTTAGGTCAGGTGCCACCTAAAAGAAGTTAGGGGACAAAAATCCCATTTTGGGCCATTTTTCGGACATCGCATGAAGATTTTGCAATATCATTCTGTAGTGCAAAGAATTTGTAGAATTTTTAAAACAACAGCGTGTAACACTGATGTTCACTCTCTCTCTCTATGTCTACCAAACTTTCAGGTGTGGGACTTACAGTAAGGCAGAACGGCTGTCAGAAAAATGTGACCATAACACAATTTAGGTGCTTGCACACAAAATTGGCTAAAACTCGGCTTGTATATGAGATAAGTGCCAGATTCTTGCACCAAAGTGGGGGTTTTCGAGGTTAACTGCGACTGGACGCTGGTCAGTGCACACGTAGCGGTAGTGAGTGCAAGGTCGTAGCCAGACTTCAATTTAAGAGGAAGAAAACTGGAATGCTCAAGCGCCGAAGGCGCGTTAGTCGAGGCGCCCTAGGCACCGAGAGGGGTGGAGTGCGGGGAGGGGAGGGGTGTCCCCTCCCCGGGCAGGGGTCTGGGATGGGGACTATACCCCTCCCCAGAAAATTATTTTATTATTTGATCTCAAAATGCAGAATTTTGGTGCTGTATTTAAGCTGGATTTAACGGAGGAAACAAGGACGCAATTGCAAGAGCAGACGCAATTGCCTGCTCTTGCCTCACACTGGCTACGGCTACATCTATAAGCGAGTGCACACGTAGTGACGTAACATTGAGCCGCAGACACGACGTGGTAGTGTCAGTCAGTCAGTTAGCTGAGTGTCAGTGGTCAGTCTGCTCGATATAGGTCACACAGAGGTCACACAGAGGCCACTGAGGTCACTGAGCTGTTGTCTGTGTTGTAGCTGAAGGCTGAGTTATCGGCGATGGAAGCAGCGTGGAACGATGACGTCACTGAACTGGAGACGTGCTGGAGAGAACTGGAAGAGATCAAACATCGCCAAGTGGAGTTGATGATACACGCTGACAACGAGCGTAAACAAGTAAGTCACGTGATCATGACGTCATCGCAGTGATGTTCTGGTAGATCAGTTTGGCGTCAACACGCTGGTCAGTGTCTCATTAAAAACGGTTAAAGTTATGTATAGCGCTTCTTGGGAAACCCATCTCAGAGCAACGGGGCGTCACTTGCCATAATGCATGGGATCACACAGTGTTACCTGCCACCCGACAAGTGAACGCGCCTCGCCTTAACCCCAGCTAGCCAGGCCGGTACTCGATTTACCTACCCCGCAGGGATGGAAGGCTGAGTGAATTCTAGCTGCTGTCTGCCGTCATGGCACTGAATGGCCTACACACTATACTGTGCTGATGTGCCGTTAAGCAACTACTCACTCATGTCTCCAGTCGTCACAATTTGCACTCAAAACTGATCTGGAATTCGTCATCGTTCACTTCTGACCACATAATGTCTTACTCATCCGGGCTTGACGTCATCAGCACCGTGACGTCACGCGTGATGACGTCATCTGCTGGGTGTGGAGTGTTTTCGGCTGCTCGGATCTAAAGACACGTGACGTGACGTCATCAGTGAGTCGGTTGTTGTTTGTAGACGGAGAACCAGCTGACGAGCGAGAGGCACAAACTGAACTCACTGCGACGACGACTGACAACAACGACAACGACTGACGCACAACTACGACAACTGCAGCACGACATCGACATACAGCAGAGATATCTGGAGGATCTCGAGTTCCAGCTACTTGAGGTAGACTTTTACCCGAGTCATCATTCTCCAGCTCATCATTCACCTGTCTGTCTGTCTGTCTGTCTGTCTGTCTGTCTGTCTCATGTTTGTACACAGCGTCTTGTTCAATATTCTTTCTTCGTCCTCTGTTTACGCGCTGCAGACACTCACGTACCTCAGTGTAACTTCTCAACTCATACAATATGCTGTAAGACCAATGTTGTAGCAACCGTTGCAGAAACCATCCTTAAGACCATTGCAGAAACATGTACACTAATTGGCCGCTGAAGTCGTCATGTGTCATATCTATGCTAGCATGTAGCATATCTATGCTCGTAGTCGGATCAAATTAGTAGAGTCGTTGCAACAGTTGCAGCGATGGTCGCAGTGATCAGTTGCAGAGACAGTTGTAGTGATAATTGCACCGTGTATTCACAAACGTACACGTCTTTGCAGTGTACATACGTGTACACACTGTATAAAATAGCAGCTAACGGCCTCACATCAGAGTCTTAGACCAGGCCCGTAACCAGGGGGGGGGGG